>JGI24703J35330_11748108_pt1 | contig 10728 bp, 5 predicted proteins | sample TergutNt197P1_FD_35330 | JGI IMG/M metagenome (IMG submission 35330) | reverse complement strand
CTTACGCACCTCCGGGTGCGCGCGGTTTTTGCTTCCTTGCTTTTGCGCAAAAATCCTGCGCCTAAATCGTCAACTTATTTTCGGACAATTCCTTATCACTTAAATCGTCATCTGCTTCTGCAAAAAATGCCCTGCCGTGGGAATTTTGTCGGTTCTGTAGTAATCGGGGTCGCCGTCGGGGAAGTCTGTTTCGGAAGCGAGGCGCATCTGTGTTAGGGCAGAATTTTTGCGAAGGGTGAATACGGAAACGCCGCCGGATTGTTTTGACGTGTTGAGGGGAATGAGTGCGGAGTTTACAACCATGGCTTTGTCTGTGCCGCGTTGAAGATAGAGGTCGGCATCGCTTTCAAGCCAGTGCATGTTAACTAAGGGGGACTTTGAAGCGTAAGCGTTTACAAGTTTTTTGCGATTTGTTTTTGTGGCATAGGCTGAAAATTGTACTTTCGCGATTTTGCCGTTTGCAAAGCCGAATAGCATAAAACCGCCGTAATCTTTGGCGATTGTGAGATGGATTACGCGCTCGCCCGCGTCCATTCCTAAGATATTTGTGAGATATTCGCCAAGGGAAGATGCCTTGCAGTCGGGCAAGTCGTAAATTTTGGCTTTGTAGACATTGCATTTGTCGGTGAAAAGGAGTAATTCGTCGCGGTTTGTGGCTTCCAGTTCTTGCGCGATAAAGTCATCGTCTTTGAGATACTGAGTGTCGGCAGAGCGTAGGCTTACGAGAGATACCTTCTTTAGATAATTTTGCCCGGTTAGGAATAATTTTAAATTGTAATCGTCGATGAAGGTTTCTTCCGATGGCGCAGGAAGTTCTTCGGCGGATACAATTTCTGTTCGGCGCGGTACGCCGTATTTTTTCGAGATTTCTTTTAGCTGGGAAGAAATTAATTCGCGTATTTTTTCATCGCTACCGTGGATTTCGTTTAAATTTGCGATTTCGTCTTTGAGGGATTTTCTTTCATCTATGCGGTTTTGCAAATATTCTCGGTTTAGGTGGCGAAGCTTTATTTCTGCAATAAATTCGGCTTGCTCTGTTGTTATTGAAAAGCCCTTCATTAGGTTCGCGATTACTTCTGATTCTTTTGGGGTTTCGCGAATGATTTTTATGGCTTTGTCTATATCGAGAATTATTTTCGCAAGCCCTTCTAAAAGATGCAGTTTTTCGGATTTTTTATTTATGTCAAAGGCAAGCTGACGTTTTATGCATCCTATACGAAAGGCTGTCCATTCTTCCAAAATTTCAACAATCCCCATAACCCGCGGGCGACCGTCTATCAGAAAATTAAAATTGCAATTAAAGCTATCGCGAAGCGGCGTTAGCGCGTAAAGGCGTTGCATAATTTGTTCGGCATTCGCGCTTTTTTTTATGTCGATTGTGATTTTTAGTCCTTGCAGGTCTGTTTCATCACGAACGTCGGTGATATCGCGAACTTTTGCCGCTTTTACAAGCGCGACTATTTTGTCGATAATCGCTTCAATCGTGGTCGTATATGGAATTTCAGAAACTTCTATGCAGGAATTCTTTGCATCGAATGTCCATTTAGCCCTCACTTTGAGCGAGCCGCGTCCCGTTGCGTAGATGTTCGCCATTTCTTCGGGATTAAAAATAAGCTCCCCGCCCGTAGAAAAATCCGGCGCAAGAAGGGTTTTTGTTATATCGTGCTTAGGATTTTTTAGCCATTTGATTGTTGTTTCGCAAACTTCCTTCAAATTAAAACTGCAAACCGTACTTGCCATTCCTACTGCGATTCCCTGATTTGGTGTTACCAGCAAATTCGGAAAAGTCGTGGGAAGCAGTACCGGTTCAAGCATCGTGGAATTGTAATTATCCACCATGTCCACAACGCCCTTGTCGATATCGCGGAAAATTTCGCGGCAAATCTCGTCAAGCCGTGCCTCTGTGTAGCGCGATGCCGCATATGCCATATCCCGCGAAAACTGCTTTCCAAAGTTCCCCTTTGAGTCCACAAACGGATGCAAAAGAGCGTCATTACCCCGCGCAAGCCGCACCATTGTTTCATAAATAGGTCCATCTCCATGCGGGTTTAGCCGCATCGTTTGACCCACTATGTCAGCAGATTTTATTCTCCGCCCGCCGCTTCCACCGGAAAGAAGCCCCATTTTATACATTGTATAAAGAAGCTTCCTGTGCGCAGGCTTAAACCCATCAATCTCCGGAATAGCCCGCGATACAATTACACTCATCGCATACGGCATGTAGTTAAGCTCCAGCGCGTTTGTTATCGGCTGTTCAATTATATGATTCTCAGGGACATCTACTGAAGTCCGCTTCTGTACTTTTTTTGGCAAGAAATTCAGTCCTCCCTATTACCCGGTTTCAGACAAATCGATATACAGATGTCCGAATTCTTCGATAAAGTCCTTGCGGCCGCGAAGGTTATCGCCAAGGAGGATTTCAAAAATTTCTTGGGTTTTGGCGGCTTCGGCAGGGATAACTTGGACAAGGCGGCGTGTGGCGGGGTTCATGGTGGTCTGCCACATCATTTCGGGTTCGTTTTCGCCGAGGCCTTTTGAGCGTTGGAGATGGACTTTGTTGCCTTTATTTTCGGCTGTTTCGAGAATTTCTGTTTTTTCGCGCTCGGTGTAGGCGAAATAGGTATTTTTGCCAGAAGTTATTTCGTAGAGTGGTGATTCTGCAATGAATACCTTGCCCTGCTCGATGAGGGTGGGGGTTAAGCGGTAGAGCATTGTTAAAATCAGTGTTCGTATGTGGTATCCATCATAATCGGCATCTGTGCAGATTATTATACGGTTCCAGTTTAGGCGGTTTATGTCAAAATCGCTTAAATCTTTAGAAGATGTGGGCTTGGTGCTGTGTTTTGCACTGCGTTTTATTTCAACGCCGCAACCCAGAACGCGCAATAAGTCTGTGATTATTTCGTTTTGCAGAATTCTATTGTAATCGGCTTTCAGGCAGTTGAAGATTTTGCCGCGAACGGGCATTATTGCTTGGAATTCTGCGTCGCGCCCAAGCTTACACGAGCCTAGTGCCGAGTCGCCCTCCACGATGTAAAGTTCGCGGCGGGTGTTGTCTTTTGTGCGGCAGTTTACGAATTTTTCTACGCGATTATTTAGGTCAATTTGCCCCGTGAGTTTCTTTTTTAAGGCGACGCGGGTTTTTTCTACGGATTCTCGACTGCGTTTGTTTGCTAAAATTTGCGCGCATATCCTGTCTGCATCTGCCTTGTGTTCTATAAAATAAAACTCCAATTGCTTCTTTAAGAAATCGGTCATTGCTTCTTGGATGAATTTATTTGTTATGGCTTTTTTCGTCTGATTCTCGTAAGAGGTTTGTGTCGAGAAGGAGTTTGTAATTAAAATAAGGCTTTCCTCGATATCGGGGAAGCTTATTTTTTTCTCGTCTTTTTTATAGTGGTTTCCATTTTTTAAGTACGCATCAATTGCCGAAATAAAAGCCGCACGAACCGCCTTATCCGGAGAGCCGCCATAGACCAAGTGGCTGGAATTATGATAATACTCCAGCACGTTTACGTCATTTGAAAAACAAAAAATTATATCAAATTTTAATTTATATTCCTGCTGGTCTTCCCTGTCGCGCCCTTGGGTTTCGTGCGAAAGAAGATGAGGCTCGGTAAGTGCGGTTTCTCCGGCAAGTTCTTTTATATAATCGCGAATGCCGTTTTCGTAGCGAAAGGTTAATGTTTCGCCGCTTTCTTCGTCCTTTAGCACGAAAGAAAGACCGTCGTTTACGATTGCTTGACGTTTTAGCATGTCCTTGTACCATTCGAGGGGGACATTTATTTCTGTGAAAACTTCGCGGTCGGGTCGCCAGTTCACGGTTGTGCCTGTTTTTTTGCCGCCGAATGGCTCTTTTATTAATTCGCCCGCGATTTCTCCTTTTTCAAAATGCAAAGAATATTTCCAGCCCTCGCGAATAATTTCTGCATCCATGTACTCGGAAGAATATTGCGTAGCGCAAAGCCCAAGCCCATTTAGCCCAAGGCTGAATGCATAATGGGCATCGTCGTCATTATTTGCGTATTTTCCACCTGCGTATAATTCGCAAAAAACCAGTTCCCAATTATATTTTTCCTCAATCGGATTGTAATCCACCGGAACCCCGCGCCCAAAGTCCTTTACAGTTACCGAAAAATCTGAATGCCGTGTAATTTCAATGCGCTTTCCATAACCCTCTCGCGCTTCATCGATGGAGTTTGAAATAATCTCAAAAACTGCGTGCTGGCATCCTTCAATGCCGTCAGAGCCGAATATTACCGCAGGACGCTTGCGCACCCTGTCCGCTCCCTTTAACGCTGTTATGCTTTCATTGCCGTATTCTTTCATGTTTCACACCATTTCTTAGAAAATGTCTCAGAAGTTTAGAATAACAGAAATATTTTGTTGCGGCAATTAGATTTAAACATCTTTCTCAGGGTTGGAAAGATTGACATGGCTGGTATAATGGTTAAAAAAAGCGGCTTATGCCGCATTTTTTCGCCGCACGAAGTGCGGTGCGCCGCCAAAGGCGGCGGAGCGGAAGTGGGCTTTGCTCGCCCGCTGTAGCGAGGGGGATTGGGGGTGTAGCCCCCATTGGCAACGGAAACTGCGAGAGCAGTTTCCTAGCAAATAATATTTTGGGGAGTGTTAATGTGAGAACTTTTTTATGTATGTTGTGTGTAGCCATTTTGGCGGTGCTGTTTCCGAAAACAGTTTCAGCGGAAGCCGCAACTATTTCGCCGGAGCTTTCTGCTGACGAATTAGTTTCGCGGATGAGAACCGGTTGGAATTTGGGTAATACATTTGATGCGTGGGGCGCGCCGGGTTCGCGACTTACGGGCGAAATCGAAGATATCGAAACCCTGTGGCTCGGTGGAAGAACCAATCAGACCACACAAACTCTTATTCAAGAGCTTAGGGCATTGGGGTTTGACGTGCTTAGAATACCCGTAACATGGACAAAGGTTGCCGACCCTGAAAATAATCATGAAATCCGCGCAGACTGGATGGAGCGCGTCCAAGAAGTGGTCGACTGGGCATTGGCAGAGGACATGTTTGTAATTCTGAACATGCACCATGAGAATGTGTCGCTTTCATTAGAAATCGAAGACGCTCACCTAAGTACCCATCCGGGGAATATTTTTGTCACAAATGTGTGGCGGCAAATTGCCGAGCATTTTAGGGATTATGACGAGCGGTTAATTTTCGCGTCACTGAACGAACCGCGCCACGAAGGCGGCACACAGGAATGGTGGGGAGCAACGCAAACCGTTCGTGATAATGTGAATTATCTAAATCAGGCATTTTTGGACACGGTACGCGCAACGGGCGGAAATAATGTCTATAGAATCGTGCAAGTTCCAACAGTAGCGGCAGGTGCGACCCCAAACGGAATGCGCGATTTCGTTGTTCCGAGTGACCCAATGAATCCTGATGTAAATAAAATTGTATGGTCGATTCACACATATTCGCCATTTGCATGGGCGCACGACGGCAGGGGAGTATATGATGGATATGGCGAAATTGTCAGCTCCCTTGACACTGTTTTAAACAATGCAGAGCGTCTGGGGCTACCGGTTATTCTGGGAGAATGGGGTTCGATTCATGTGTCGATAGGCGATGATTATAACCAAGAACTTCGTAACGACCAAAGACCGCTCCACGCCGAAGATTACATTCGTGAAGCGCGTGAAAGAGGAATGGTTGCGGTTTGGTGGGACAATGGCGGTTTTGCGGGAAGCGACCACACATTCGGGATAGTGCGTCGTTCTTATCCGCACTCGGTTTTCGATTGGCACCAGCAGATTATTAATGGAATAATGCGCGGCGTGGGCGCGTACGAATACATTCGCGAAACATTTTTCGACGAGCCTGAAGAAGAGCCTACACCATACGAACCCGCTGTAGAAATTGTAGAAACAGTCCAGCCCGAAATTATTGAAACAGCACCCGAAACCCAAGAAAACGAAGGCTTCGGTGCGTTATTCTGGGCAGTAATTATCGGTGCATTTGCGATTTTTATAGTATTTGTGGGGTATCGCTTATTTAATCGCTTCGCATAAAACTTCGATAGCTTGTTCAAGTTCTTCCATGGAAAGAAAGGTCGGGGCAAAGCGCAAATTTGTATCATCAGGGTCTACGCCATACGGAAAAGTCGCGCCCGCCTCAGTTAGCAAAACACCTGCGTCTTTGCAGTATTGACGCACGTGTTTTGCGCGGCCTTTCGGGGTTTCGACAGAAATAAAATACCCGCCTTTGGGTTTTGTAAATGTCGCGCCCGTTCCTGCAAAATTCTCCGAAAATATTTTTATCGCAAGTTCAAACTTTGGGCGAAGAATTTCTGCATGTTTTTTCATATGTGCTTCTACGCCGGATAAATTTTTAAAATATCGCGCATGGCGCAGCTGATTTACTTTGTCGGGTCCTACAGTTTGCATTGAAATGCGTTTGCGTAGGATTTTTTGGCATTCTCCCGCCGAAGCCATTGCGACAACGCCCGCCCCCGCTACACTTATTTTTGAAAAAGAAGTAAACATTATCGGGCGCGATTCATTGCCATTTTTCCTGCATTCGCGTAAAATATTCGGCAAAACCGGGCGCGTACCGCTGAAATAATGCACGGTGTACGCATCGTCCCACATGATTTTAAATGCAGAATTTGCCGTAGGCATTGCCGCCAGACGGCGAACGGTTTCGTCGCTGTATACATATCCTTGCGGGTTTGAAAACACAGGCACGCACCATATACCAACAACATCGGGGTCTTGGGCGAGTTCTTCCACTTTGTCCATATCAGGGCCTTCGGGGGTCATCGGAGCGGTCAGCATTTTTATTCCCAAATATTCGCATATGGAAAAATGGCGGTCATATCCGGGAGAGGGGCAAATAAATTTTGCTTTGCTTGCATCCCATTCTCCGCTAAAAATCATCGTTGCCATACTGTCGAACATCATGTTAAGGCTCGAATTCCCACCCACGATTACTTCGCCAGCGTCCACGCTCAGCATTTCGGCAAAAATACGCTTCATCTCAGGGATACCGTCAATTCCGCCATAATTTCTAACGTCTGTGCCGTCTTCTGCGTAATAGTTTTCCGGAGGCGTGTTAAGCATGTCTGTGCATAATGCTACTTGAAGCTCATTGGGCTTTCCGCGGGTTGCATCGATTTTCAAATTTCTCTTTTTATCTACATCCATTGACGCGATTCTCCTTTTCAGTATGTATTTTAGCCATTATAACACAAAGGAAATCCCTTAAAAACCCTTGCGTTTTTTAACAGCTAAGTTTATTATTGGAACTATTCTAAGAATATGTCAATGTAAGGAAGGAGAGTGTAGAATGCCGGATTACGATTATGACGAATTTGATGATTATGATGAAAGCGATAATTTTGATAATTACAAATATGAAGACTATGACGACGATGACGATTACAGCTTAACGGACGACACGCCTCTGACCTCCACACGCTCTGACTCGCTGGACTATGACGATGCGCCGCTGGAGCGTACGAATTATTCGGACAGAACAAGGTCGCCTTCGCGGCGGGAAACAATACAGCGTGTGGCAGAAGAACAACAAAGCGGAACATCGCGAAAGCCGGGTGTAGCCCCGCCCGATTCTCGCTTGGGCGCGCCATATGGCGGAAGAAGACCGGGTGACAGGCAAAGACCTAACAGAAATCGTTCCGAACGAGTATATTCCGAACGAGCATATTCTGAACGGAATCGCGGAAATCCTCCCCCGAATAAGCATAAAACGAAATTTGCGGCATTTTATATAGTTCTGCTTCTTATTGCTGTGGGCGTTTGCCTAACAGTGCTTCTTGTTGTGCTTGAAAATATGGAGGGCGCGTTTGTACGCGCACCTTTAATTGGCTCGTCTTCGACAACTGCATCGGGTACAGAGCCTGACCCCGACCCATTCATAAGGGCAGATATGCGTAACCAAACCGCGCTTATTACAAATATTGGCTCGTTTGGAGAAATGCATACCCTTACGCTTATGGATATAAACACACGCCGCACTCAGGATTTTACCGCGACAGACGAAGCAAGAATCAGCGACAGGCTGGGCAGACCCTTAACTTTTTCGGAACTAAGTGTGGGTACAATAGTTGACATAGGATATGATTCGAGAAATAACAATATTGCCGTTCTCAGCGAAAACCGACAATCCTTCGAGCGTGCGCGGCGCACGAATGTGCAAATCGATTTAAATGAATTTGAAATAACCTTGGGCAATGAAACATGGGCTTTTAATGCACAAACGCTGGTGCTTTACAGGGGAGAACCCTTTTCAATCAGCCTTATTGACCCGATTGACGTTGTTACATTGGTGGGGCAGGGCGACACTATTTGGCGCGTACAAGTAGAAACCGCGCACGGATTCCTTCAAATAAACAATGCTGACATGATTACAAACGGCTCTATTATGATTGGCTCAAATATTATTCACGAGCTGGACGAAATGCTGGGCGAACCGGGGCTTCCTGATGGAACATTCCGCGTGCTTGAAGGTCCGCATCGCGTTATGGTCGAGGGCGAAAATATCGAGACTTTTATAGAAAATGTAGATATTGTCCAAGGGCAAACCACACGGCTTAATATGGGCGAAGCACCGCTTCGTGCCGCGCTTCTTCACATTATTGTTTCGCCGGAAGACGCGCAGGTTTTTGTAAACGGCGAGGAACACGATAACACGGGACCTGCACATGTGGAGTTTGGCGAAAATATCATACGTGTAGAGCGCGACGGTTTTATTCCACAGGAGCAAACTATCGACATAATCGCGCCTATTTCCAGCATCCCATTCGAGCTTGTGGAAATACATCACGATAATACCTTGGTTATTCTCACAACACCGACCAATGCCGAAATTTATATTGATAATTTATTTGTAGGGCATTCCAGCCATACGCATACCCTTCCGACAGGGACATTTACTATAATTGCTCGCATGGAAGGCCATGACGACACCACAATAAGCGTAACGATCACAGGCGATGAAACAGAGGCAATTATGCGCCATCTAATTCTACTGCCAAATACCGGTGACTCATTCCAAACAATGCCGCTTCCCGATGTTGACCCGATTCCTCCCGAAGGATTCCCAACGCCTACGCCTACTCCATTACCCACGCTTCCGCCAACAACTAATAATGATTCACCTCCGCCGGGAGGCCCCGGAACAGACATAGTTGACGATGGATTATGGGTGCCTGTTACGCCGTCGCCTTCACCGGGTGGCGTTGTGGACGATGGTCTATGGTGGGCTGTTCCGCCCTCGCCGTAAAGCATGAGTTTTGATATAGCGGAGGAATTAAAAAAACTCCCGAACCGTACAGGCGTGTACATTATGAAAAATGAAGACACCATTATATATGTAGGAAAAGCGGTAAACCTTCATAATCGGGTGCGCAGTTATTTTCAAAAATCTCAACAGCATGTAAAAACGCTTTATCTGGCTAAAAACATTACGCATTTTGAATATGTCGTAACCGACACGGAAAACGAAGCCTATATATTAGAGAACAATTTAATTAAACTGCACCGACCTAAATATAATATCCGCTTGAAAGACGACAAGGCTTACCCATATATAAAAATAACAAACGAGCGTTTGCCGAGGGTTCTTTATTCCCATAAACGCGGCAAGGATAAGGCAAAATATTATGGGCCCTTCGTGTCAAAATCCCATGTGCGCGAGTTGATTGACCTTATACACAGATTATGGCCTCTTCGTAAATGTACGAAGATTTTCCCCAGAGATTTTGAAAAAAGTCGACCATGTTTGAACCACCATATCGGACGTTGTAAAGCCCCTTGTAACCGCTTTTTAGACGAAGAAACCTATAATAAATATTCTCGCGAGGCAGAGCAGTTTATTCAAGGGAAAGACACGAATGTTTTATCGCGGCTTACAAAGGAAATGGGCGATGCCTCAGAATCAATGGAGTTTGAACGCGCAGCAGATTTACGAGACACGATTAAAGCATTAAAGCTTCTTACAGAAAAGCAAAAGGTAGAAACAGGCGCGGACGACAGAGACACAATCGCAATGGCTAGGGAAAAAGACGAAGCACTTATGCAAATTTTTTTCACACGCGGCGGAAAACTTTCCGGGCGCGAGCATTATATTATGGCGGCAGACGAAGCTTCGGACGATGGCGAAATACTTGCAGCGTTTATAAAGCAATTTTACAGCGAGGCGGCATTTATTCCAAAAGAGTTGGTTGTTATAAGTTTACCTGCCGAAAAAAGTTCTATTTCCGAGTGGCTTACAGGGCTTGCAGGGCGACAAGTAGCTATAACAGTGCCGCAAAAAGGCGAAAAGCACCAAATGCTAAAACTTGCGCAAACCAATGCAGAGTTAACAATGGCACAGTTCGGCGCGCATATAAAAAAAGAAGCCGAGCGAAATACAAATGCCCTGAAACAAATTTCAGAGGCATTGAACCTAGAAAATTTATCACGCATAGAAGCATATGATATTTCAAATATACAGGGCTACGAATCCGTAGGCTCGATGATAGTTTTTGAAAACGGCAAGGCAAAAAACAGCGATTACAGAAAATTTCGGCTTAACACGGTAGTAGGCCCCGACGACTACGCGGGTATGGAAGAAGTCCTAACCCGCAGATTCAAGAGATATTTAAACGCAGTGCGACTCGCGCCAAAGCGCGAACCGCAGCGAAGCGAGGAAGCGGAGTCGGGATTCATTCCCGACGGAGCGGCGGGGTTTGGG
>JGI24703J35330_11748109_pt1 | contig 10736 bp, 6 predicted proteins | sample TergutNt197P1_FD_35330 | JGI IMG/M metagenome (IMG submission 35330) | reverse complement strand
TTGTTCCTATTTGAACCTGGATCATGAAGCAATGCAAATCCATTATCATCATAATCCTGTTCGATGACAAATAGTAAATCCGTCATGTTATTTCTAACAACCGTCATGGCCATTGATAACTGTTGCCCATCAACATCCTCCACCGCAACCAAATTTCTCCCTGCCAGCGAAAAGGAAAAGGCAAAATTAAGCCCCACCCTAAATCCTGTTGGAAGCAACATAATAAATGCTGCAAAAACCAACGTTCGAGTAGTCGCTTCTTTAATTGCTTTTTTGTTTCCAGGTTTAAGAATATTCGTGATGGCAACATAAGCAGTCATTGCCACAGCTAGGGCAAGACCCACACCAGCCATGGCATTAAAAATGAACGTAAATGTTGGGTGATCAAAAATCTCATGGCTAAACGTAATGACAGTAAAAATAAGCTCTGCCAGTTCCGCAAGCCCAAAGAGTAAATAAAAAAGCCCAATTCCAATCCATCGGAATATCCAAGAGATTAAATGGGCGTAATCAGTATAATTGTTGTAAGTTTCTAAAAAATAAATAATCTCCTGTTCAGACATACTATCCCTCCTTCAAATTCTAAATTTTGTACATCAAAAGGTGAATCATCAACTCACCTTATCTTTTTTCATTATTTCATCTAATGCGTTCTCACCCCAACCCTTTTTCTTGGCCAGATATGCCCGAACGAGTTTATCATTCAAATCATAAAGAGTAACATTTTTCTTTTCTGTTTTAACCTTTGTGGCATTGCTGAACATTTGTTCAAAATCAACCGCATTTTGCATGAGACAAAGATCTTCATGACATGACGGAATATCTATTTCGTTAATATCATTCTTCGTGTTAAATTCTGGAATAAACTCATATCTAAATGGCATGGCGTTTCCGTTTTCGTCTTTGTTATAGATTGGAAAAGCGTGTATTTTATTACCTTTTAAATCACGACGTTTAAAGATTGGAAAAACAATAACTTCTCCTTCTTTTAAGGTTGATACTTCACTAGCGAGTAGGATTCGTTGGTCAACCGCCTGTCTTGTTTCCGATGTTTCAAGTTCCAGTGGTTTCTGGCTTCGTGAAATGGATTCAACCGTGGTTGTATCAGCACGCTTTGAAATTTGTTCGTGTGTATCAGGATCAGCACTTGCGATATAGATATGTTGGGAATTTCCTTTGATGGTTTTCGCTACTTTCTCATTGTATAAACTGTCAATTTGACTGTAATCCTGAAAGTATAAATCAAAGAGAATATTTCTCCCTAAACAGACCGTCATGGCTTGTCCTAAATCTTCAATTGCCGGCATATTTCCAGCCTCATCAATGATGAAATTAACCCTTGTAAAACACATTTTTCCACGAGTATTATCAGCGTTCATGGCAAGTTCCGTGTAAAGTTGCTTGATAAATGTGGTTGCGATGGCACTACGAGATGTATCATAATCCGGTGTAACAATAAAAATAGCCAATGGCTTATCACTGTATTTCATTTCAATATCAGCAATTTGTCTAATTGAATCGCTTATTTTATGAAGTTGAACGACTTTAGAATAAGTCACAACACCCGTCACATTGGCATAGCCTTTCGTTTCATCTGATACCATTCTTTTCATTCCGTAAACAACTTTTTGTGGTTTACTCTTTTTAAAGCCACGCATATCTCTTACGATTTCCAATTCATCATGATCTTTAATCTCAACATCAAAATTCAAAGTGGCAATTCCTTCAGCGTTGGTTTTCATGCCATAAGTATCAAGTACAACACCATTTCGCTTAAAATGTGCCTTAAACCTTTTGTTGGCAAGTGATTTATTAAACTTCACAGTGACCCACTTAGGGAAACCAGCAGATTTAAGGTCAAAGCTATTAGTTGAAGTCATCTTGGCGATTGATTCCATCTGAAATAGTGCGAGATGGTCATGAACTGTTGATACAATGGTTCCTTTTTGCTTATCAGCCGCAGAGCTAGCTGCTGCATATAAGGCTTTTGCTTCATTACCAGCTGGCAATTTAGAGAAGTAAATGTCAAGACCATCTTTCTTTTCATTGGTTGCTTTATTAACGACCGTTTTTGAGCTTAACTCGATAATCATCTGTGCCACATTGTATACAGTAACTTTTTCCAGTTCATCATTTTGATAACATTCATCAATGAGTGCCATAGCGACTGCACTAAAGATATTTTTAGCCCCCGAATAAACCCAAGCATTTTGACCCGCATCTTCCTTGTGGAACATGGCATGGGAAAAAGTGGTAATCAATCTCTTTGCTTCCTGTCGATTATTATTTCGCCAATTTTCCGCAGCCAGATACAGTGGATTATAGCTCATAGATTGGAGCGGATCTTTCAAATTAAGGATTTGAACCTCATAACCACGTCTTTCTAAAATAGCAATTGAAGCCGCAAACAATTCGCCTTTTGGATCATGGGCTACAATCGACGTTTTAATTTTAGCCCTTGATAAATTATCAATTTTAGGCACGATAAACATTTCACCTTTACCGCTTCGTGTCGCTCCAACAATTAATGAATTAACAGCCGCTGTGTCAATATAATGCGTTTCATTCTCATAAGAAACTGGCATACCACCAATCCCCTCAAACTCTGCTTCCCGATAAGGAATCGCCTGATAAATACGCCTGATTTCTGCTTGTGTTTTAAAACGCATCTTTCCTTTCTGTCCGTGAGCCAGTGTATCAAAGCGTCGCCCCACATTTTTGTAAAGGACAAAGGCAAGCCAAAAAGAAATGACTATATTCATTAACAAAGCCCAAAGCCATCTAAATCTAAACAGCCAAAACCAACTAAACCGAACCCGACTGATCTCCACATTGGGATTAAAGATTTCCCCAAGACCATAAATCAAAAAGATATCTACATAAGACCCAACAAAATTAATCATCACATTACCAATCATGATACAAGTTAAAAAACAAATTAAACCAATAAACCATCCACGACTTTTTCGACCTGTTGTAATAGGCTTATGGTCGTTTAAATCAGCTTTCTTTTTGCGTCTACTAACATGGCTTCTATTTCTTTTTACGCTTAAAAATTTAGGTACTCCCTTATATTCTACATTTTGATTTTTTTTCATAAGTTGCTTGATTTTCTTTTCTTTTTTTAGCCTGATTGCCATAAAACCACCAACCTATAAAAAGAAAATCACACCTAAAAATCCGAACATCATTAAGAACATAAAGCCAAAGGCAACAAACATCATCATCTTTGTTTTAGACATTTCCTGCATCTGCATGAGTTGCAAGGTTTGAGTAAACTCATTGGATTGTTTCTGGTTAGAGTTTTTCATTTCTTGTAAGACTTCTCCAATTTTTGAATCATATTCTGCAAACTTTTTCTCGTGTTGATGGGCAAGTTCTAGTTGCTTTTCTTCTAATTTCAATCGCTGCATGGTTACTTCATATTCAGCAGCTTTCATGTCATGTGTCGATTTCTCCATCATTTCTTCTCTGTGAATTTGACGTTGTTGTTCAAATTCTGGTTGTTTATTCTCTAGGGTATCAGTCACATTTTTAATTAATTCTTCAAACCCAAGGGCATTATCTTCCAGTACCCTTGAAGCGTCGTTATTCACAAGTGATTCTTGCATATTTTTCGCTTCATTTAAACTCTGAACTTGATCAGGAGTAAAAGCTAAAATCTTATCACGCCTAATGTGCTTGATTCTTTCCTGATGGAGCTGCGTATATTTCTCTTGTTGTTTTGCTTCCATTGTGTCAATCTTTTCACGAAACTCTCCCAGAATATCTTGTTTCAATACTTCTGTTTCCTTGTCAATGATTGCTTTAACATCACTTGCAATTTCTTCAACTTGACGGTCATATTCACTACTATTGGATTTTTCCACTTCCAAGTAAGTCGCTTCTAATTGACCACTGGCCATATCTTTTAATCGTCCTATGGTATCCAGGGTCACATTCAATTTTTCGTTGACAAAATCATACGCTAACTCAGAAAAATGATCTTGAACAAATTCCAATTTCTTCTTAGAAATAAAATCATCTTTTCCAGTCAAATTCAAATGATCATACAAAAACCCATCTCCACTTACAAGTAACTTTTCTAAATAAACAGCTTGCCTTTCTAATTCTTTTATAGCGTCGAAATTAGAAATATCTACATACTGTTCTAATTCCGATTGTGATTCAACAAGCTTCTCTGGAATCGTCCTTTCTTTCACAGCTAAAGGTGGTGGAAAAATCGTTGATTCAGACATCTCTGGAACTTCAATCTCCTGCTCACCAAGCTCATGTTCATCTTCATCATTTGAAAAGATAGGAAACTCTGGTTCAAACACCACTTCATCCAACGGTTCTAAGCCAATGGGATCAACAGCTTCAAAATTTTCAAAGTTTTCTAAATTTTCTTCATCACCTGCAAGAAATTTTTCCAAAACAACCTTTCCACTAATAGCATCTTTTAATCCATCATAGGTACGGACTTTGAATCTCACATCAAGGGTACTACTTTCTAAATTGTCCAAAACAGAACTGTCTACTTTTGAATGAATCATTACATCAAGATCTTGTGCAACATTCTCAATTCCTGATTTAAGGAAAAACAATTTCGTCCCACTTTCTTCAATTTTAAGCTCTAAATATTTAATTTGATTCTCAAGGGCTTTAAATGTTTTTTTCTTAGGATTTTCTTCATTCTCGGTTTCTTCAAGTTCCTGCTCTTTGGTTTCAAGTTGCTCATTTAAACTGGTACGATTCTCACTTTCTTCCGTGATTTCTCGAACAAATTCACGCAAAATTTGCGTGGAAAGTAACTCTGATGAGCTGGTATCAACAACATAGTGAAATTCTGGCTCACCTGTGGGATCGATGACCACGATGGGTATTTCTCCCTTAATATCCGAAGCTGTTGCGATTTCTGCGAACAATTTATCCACTTCCGTTAAGGGGTAAGCATCTTTCTTTAATTTTTTACTTTTTAAAAAGCGCATCAATGCCTTATAATTACTGGTAAGCATTTGATACCTGTTTTTGCGCTCTAAATAGTTTTCGACATTCTTTGATGGCTTGTTTGGAACAACAAATTTTAATGTATACATCTGACTATCTCCTTTACAAAAAAATGAAAGTCTAGGAGTTAATTCTTAACCGTTTAACTCCTGACTTTCACATGTTTTAATCTTTATTGACTGCCAAATTGGTTGCCTGAAAAATCGAAAACAGCCACCGCAATAATACCCAGTATGGCGACTGTTGCGACGATCATAATAAGGGTCAAAATATTGCCCTTAAATTCACGACGCTCTTCTTTTAAGATTGCTGCCTTTAGACCATCAAGACCCCCAGCGATGGCAGCGACAACCATAACTAATGCTGCGATTGACCCTGCAACAATCCAACCTGCGTTTTCTATGTTTGTGAATGTCGTTTCCAAATCCACAGAACCACCTGGACGATTTGGATTAGCAAATACATCAGATACATCAAATAATAGTGCGTTAATAAATGTTAGGACTGCCAAAAACAACATATTAGATTTTCTAGCAACACCACTTAACCTTTCTTTTATCCTTAAATCTTTCATCTCAAAAGACCTCCTACATATACATTTTTTCAAGTTCATCCGTAATTAGTTTGACGGATTCTTCTTCCAAAACTTCCACTTCCCACTTAGAACCTAAACTCTTATAAATTTCATAATGCCGACGTTCAATCACATCTTTGCACCACTGGTTGAAATTGCCACCACTAGCTTCAATCACTTTTCTTGCGAGACCGACTGCTTGGCTTTCATCTTTCTTTTTTTTATTTACTGACATATTTGTCCACCTCTTCTTTTTAAAATAATTTTAAGGCATAGAAAAAACGCCCAAGATTTTTTCATTTCTTGTGACGTTTTTGTGCTGTGACTTTGTTAACGATAGTTATTGGCTCAATTTATAAGCTGCATACTGATTTAAAGAAACACCCTCTAACGTTGCTTCATGAGCCAATCGATGATGTAATGTTTTGGGAATTCTAACCACAAATTTTCCACTATATTCTTCGACATTAATAGGCTCTGGAATAACATCGCCATGCTCTATTGCCACTTCAATCCAGTCCTTCATGGCTTCTTTAACACTTTCCATAGCTTCGTCCATGGTTCTCCCATCACTCATACACCCCTCTAACTCTGAAACCTTTACAAAGAAGAACTTACCATCTTCATCAGACATTTCCTGTAATTTAAAAGTGTAAGGTAAACTCATATAGTATGCCAAATCTTTTTCACTAACTTCGCCAACATGATTTATACTCATAATCATCACTCACCTTGTTTTCTTATTCTTTATATTATCCACATCAAACCGCACATTTATGTGGTTGTTGAGCCTTGGAATTTATTCTTCCCCTATCTTTTCTAATACGCTCTTAACATACACTGATTTAACAGTTGGTTTCCTAACAGGAATAATTAAAATGCCACCTTGATCACTTCGATACGTTCTATGTGAACCTCTTTGCCTTTTACACTCAAAGTCATAATAATTAAGAACTTTATCAATTTCATCAATACTTATTCCATTAGGTTGCCGTTTCATTTTCTCAATGATTTTCTCAACACTTGGCATCCAATCACACCCTTACACTCATATACGTTATAGTATCATATATAGTACTATAAGTCAAGTTTTTTTATTCGGAAAGTTCAAAAAAATTTTGTTAATTTGTTAATTTATTTCCTTTTTTCTTGCTCATTAATGAGTTACGCACAATGGCCAGAACCAAAGCTCCCATAATACCTGTAGCCCCTAACATAATAAACCAATTACCTACAGTCTGTGTTCCTGTTTGTGGCAGGTTTGGTCTCGGTACATCTCGTGGAAATAACATTTGTTGTTGGTCGCTTCCACACCAGTTATGACGATAATCTTCTTCCCAGCTATAAGAGCCATCTTCATTTTCAATTTGACGATAAGCTGTCTCCGCAAAGAAAAACGTCGTTCCTAAAGGAAATTGTGACGTATCAATATTAGTACCTTCTGTAAATGACATGACAATATTTTCAACTTTGTACTCACGATGTTGGCTTTGCCAAACAAGGGTGCGGTCATTCTCATTTGCTGGTAATCCATCTGGACGCACGGCAAACAAATAAACTCGAAAAGACCTTGGCGTTCCGGGTCTAATATGCGTATGAGTAATATCAATATTATCCAACATTTCGATGACTTCTCCATGGGTAAAATACTGAGTAACACCATCACCCACATGGGCTTGTGTTGCGATGGAAACAGAACTATCAAGCTCATTTTCAGCAATTAAATAAATGGTTTCTAGTGAATCAGTCACAGTAAAGTAAATATCTTCCATTAGTTTAAAGCCATAAGGTGCTTCTACTTCACGGAGAATGTGATCTCCATGATTTAAACCTAAAATCACATGTGGTTCAACAGTAGAAATCCATTCTTCTACAACACGATTAGACACCACTTCAATCACTTGGAAATGTGCGCCTTCGAGTGGTTCTCCTAAATCGTCCACCTTCAAAATATTGGTGTTTGTCTTGTAGTTGAAGATAACCCAATTATGAACTTGATGTTCACGGTCAATAGTGAAATAAATCGGATTCTGGTTCAGTTGGTGACGTGAATCTGTTTTGATTTCTGTTAAACGATAATTGCCGAAAATTAAACCATCAACAAAAATATAACCGTCTGCATCTGTCACAAATATATCAACATATTCATTAAGGTCTAAATTCCATAACTCAAAATAAACACCTGATAAGAATGGTCCTTCGATTTCAACTTCTGGCATAAATGTTTCTAGGTCATCTAAATCAATATCTTCTAAATCAAATTCACCATTTTCATCCATATCAGTTTCTTCATTATCATCGTCATAATCCGAATCCAAAAGTTCTTCGTTGTCAGTCTCTAAATTTTCATCTGTTTCAAACTCAATGTCTGGCATGATAACTTGACCATTTTCATCAATCTCTGGTGTTAAACCATCTACTTCTGGGGCGATTGGTAAATCTCGTGACACCTTAATAATTTCAAATGAGCCACGAACAAATTCATTATAAATTCTCTTCAAACCATCCACTTCGATTTCAAGATGTGGTGCATCTTGGACATCGCCAGTATGCTCAAAGAAATGCTTGGTATTATCAGTCACGTAAAAATCTGCCACCTCCATTTCTTGGACATAAAATATTCCTAGCGGAAGCTCTCGATTAAATTGCAATCCGCCATACTTGTTAGTAAATCCATCTTCAATTAGAGTACCTTTTTCCATAACTTGACCACTCGCAAATTCAAAATCTTCACCTGCGAAAAGTCCAAAACGAACACCTTCTATTGGAGCAAATGTATGAGTAAAATCTAAATGCCCATCAAAAATTTCTCCCACCTTGACAAGATTAATCTCAACACTTATCCATTCATTTTCGATGTCTAAATCCGCAAAAACAATCTCTGTATATTGATCAACATAAACAAGCGAAAAATCAATTTCAACGTCCTTGATATACCAACCATTTGGTGCTGATATTTCCCTGATAAAATAGTTTCCTAAATGCAGATTATCCGAACGGGTAAATCCAAATTCATCAGTATAGTAGTACCCAACGAAATCGCCTGCTTCATGGTAAATAGTACCGTCTGGTAGCACAATATTATCTCTTGCATAAATGTTAAATCGCACACCTTCGATTGGCAATTCTTCAAAAATCCATCCTATCCCTGCTTGTGGTGTCGGATCTAAACTACCAAGAAGATGTGGTGGATTTGAATTTTCATCCACAATGGTTGTCATTATTTCATTTTCTGTTTCGTCATTTGTAAAAAGACCAGTAAACCAACGCCAACCTCTTGTAAAGATTCCATCATTTGATTGTTGTTCAGCAGATTCATAATCAGGTTGATACTCCACTTCAATTTCTGGCGTATCAGGAATTACAGGGTGCTGAACTTCACCATCTTCATTCACTTCTGGTGTCCGATCAACCCAACGGGTATAATCTTCAAATCCAACAATTTGCTCACCTAACTTATTAATACGAACTCGTCCACGAGCTACGTCATTAACTTGTGTAGCCAAACGACGTGCCACATTAACATGGAGCTCATCACGACTTATTTCTACGAGAATTGGAGTTGGATCAAGCAACCATGGTTCAGGAACAAACACTTCACTAATTTCATAAGTAAGTATCCCATTCCCCAACGGCAGATTAGAAAATACGATCTCTCCATTTTCATTGGTCACGGACTGGAACCTAATGCCATTGCCACTAATTTCAAATGTGGTTCCTGGAATCAACATACTGGTAACTTCACAATATTTTGTAAGAGTGATCTCTCCCACACTTTGATCGTTTGTAAAAAGCAGCTCAGCCGTTGTCACTGAATGAACTGGACTTAATCGAGATAAGGTGAAAATTTGTGTGTCTCTTGGTGAGATATAAAAGGGATCAGGAACATAGATTTCTACTACCTTAAATCGTCTCGCATCTGAATGAAGTACAATGTCATCAAACACTGCTAAGCCATTCGCATCTGTTGTCATCGTTCCTAAACTTAACCAATCGCCTGACATGGGAATATCTTCTCTAAATAATTCAAAAATGGTTCCAGGAACCAAGCCAGCCTCAACCACGGAATCAGGGTTTGCTGTGCCCTGTTTAATAATTTCCACACGCCCACGTGCTTGCTCATTTTCAAATGTCAACGTTTGAGTCACAAGACTTTGCGTATTACTGGTTCGTGATAGAGTTACAATCTGACATGGATTTTCTGGTATAAACCAAGGTGCAGGCACATCTGCCTCGCAAACACGGAATCTAATTGGTTCAGATCCAAGGGCAATATTTTCAAATCTCGCTTGTCCACTCGCTCCTGTTATTTGGGTTAAAAGATATGTCCAAGTGTTAGAATTAGCTGAATTTTCACGATACAATCTAAAACGAGTATTGGCAAGATTGCCACCAGAAATAAGTGCCCTATCTGGTGCTGTTCCAGTCTTTAATACATCAATACGTCCGACAGCTTGACGATTAGTAAAATTCATAGTAACTGCGTGTACCGACTGTGTAGGTGATTGTCGTGATAAGGGTACAATCTGGCAAGGTTCACCACCAATATACCATGGTGCTACAACATCTGATTCACAAACTCTAAATCTAATTGGTGCTTCACCGAGTGCAATATTATCAAATCTTGTCTGACCATTTGAAGCAGTAGTTTGCGTTCCAAGATGTGTCCAAGTGTTCGAGTTAGCTGAATTTTCACGGTACAATCTAAAGCTAGTATTGGCAAGATTGCCCCCTGGAACAATTGCTCCACTTGGTGCAGTTCCTGTTTTAAGAACATCAATTCGTCCAACAGCTGGGGCATTCACAAATGTCATACCACCAGTCACAAATTCTTGCGTTGGATTTTGTTGCGACAAAGTGATAATCTGATAATTTGGTGACGTGATGACCCATGGAGCTGGAACATTGGTTTCAACCGCTCTAAATCTTCGTGAACCACTGGCAGGTAGTAAATCATGCGTAGCTGTTGTTGCCACGCCATTATTGTTAGTCATAACTGTCTCAATATAAGTCCAATTATTGGAATTCATAACCGCTTCATAATAAAACCTAAAGGTTGTGCCAGGAAGTGGTCTATCATTTGCGCCTAAAACAGCATTTCCTGTTCCCATTTTTAAGGCACTCAACTGAATTTCTGTTCGCTCATTTCTAAAATCAACTTCTACCGTTTGAC
>JGI24703J35330_11748110_pt1 | contig 10743 bp, 8 predicted proteins | sample TergutNt197P1_FD_35330 | JGI IMG/M metagenome (IMG submission 35330) | reverse complement strand
CCCCCCTTCCCCGCCGTAAAAGGCCTTTGGGGCAAGCCGACGATTATAAATAACGTTGAAACCTTTGCAAATATCCCGCAAATCATCCTAAACGGCGCGGCATGGCTTGCGTCGATGGGAACGGAAAAATCCAAAGGCACAAAGGTTTTCGCTCTCGCGGGCAAAATAGAAAACGCCGGATTAATCGAAGTCCCGATGGGAACGACGATTCGCGATATTATTTTTGAAATCGGCGGCGGCATCCCCGGCGGCAAAAAATTCCGCGCCGTTCAAATCGGCGGCCCCTCCGGCGGATGCTTAACCGAGGAACACATGGATGCACCAATCGATTACGACAGCTTAACCGAGCTTGGCGCAATGATGGGTTCCGGCGGTCTCGTTGTCATGGATGAAGAAAACTGCATGGTTGACATCGCGAAATTTTTTCTCGAATTCACCGTCGACGAGTCCTGCGGAAAATGTCCGCCGTGCCGCGTGGGAACAAAGCGAATGCTTGAAACCCTCACCCGCATAACCGAGGGCAAAGGCGAACTCGAAGACCTCGACCGCCTCCAAGATCTCGCAACCAACATCAAAGCATCCTCCCTCTGCGGACTCGGTCAAACCGCGCCAAACCCGGTTCTTTCGACCCTCCGCTATTTCAAAGACGAGTATATCGCCCACGTTAAGGACAAAAAATGCCCCGCCGGCGCATGTGTCGAGCTTCTCGAGTTCCACATCGACGAATCATGCAAAGGCTGTACAAAATGTAAAAAAGTTTGTCCCACCGACGCAATCATCGGCAATGTGCGCGAGTTGCACGTTATCGACCAAGAGAAGTGCGTAAAATGTGGCGCGTGTATTCCTGTGTGTCCGTTTAAGTCTATTATAAAAAGATAATTTCTCGGGGCGTTGCCCCGAACCCCGCAAGGGGAGGCCAAGCCCCCCCCTTGACCCCCTGAAAATTTGGAAGGAGAACATTCATGGTTAAGTTGACAATTGATAATGTTTTGGTGGAAGTTGAGGTCGGCGCGACGATTCTTGATGCGGCTAAGAAAGCCGGGATTGATATTCCGACGCTGTGCTACTTGAAGGAAGTTAATGAGATTGGGGCGTGCCGTGTTTGCCAGGTTGAGGTGCAGGGCGCCAGGAGTTTGGCCGCGGCTTGCGTTATGCCGGTTTTTGACGGCATGGTTGTTACTACTACGAGCAAAAAAGTTCGTGATGCTCGAAAGGCTACGGTTGAACTGATTCTTTCGGCGCATAATCGCGACTGCCTTACTTGTTCGTCGAACACCAATTGCGAGTTGCAAACGATTGCGGAGGAGCTTGGCATTCGCGAAATTCCTTTTGAAGGCGAAAACGATTTCGGTGTTATTGATGCATCGTCGGCCGCGCTTGTGCGTGATCAAAGCAAATGCATCCTTTGCGGGCGATGTGTAAATGTATGTAAAAAATTGCAAGCATCGTCAATTTTGGATTTCACCGATCGCGGCATTGCAACAAAGATTTCGCCGCTGTTTAACAAGAGCTTGACCGAAACGCCTTGCCTGTACTGCGGGCAGTGCGTAAGTGTTTGCCCCACTGCCGCGCTTCGCGAAAAAGAGGCTATTGACACGGTTTGGGAGGCACTTGAATGCCCGGACACGCATGTTGTTGTACAAGCCGCGCCTGCGGTTCGCGCCGCACTTGGCGAAGAGTTTGGGCTTCCCGTCGGCACACGGGTTACGGGCAAAATGGTTGCCGCGCTTAAACGTCTCGGCTTTGATAAGGTTTACGATACGAATTTTGCCGCGGATTTAACTGTGATGGAAGAAGGTCACGAGCTTATCGACCGCATTAAAAACGGCGGCGTTTTGCCGATGATTACATCGTGCAGCCCGGGCTGGGTGCGCTTTTGTGAATTCAACTATCCCGAATTTATCCCGAATTTATCATCCTGCAAATCGCCTATCCAGATGTTTGGTGCGATTGTTAAATCGTATTACGCGGAAAAAGCGGGTGTGGATCCGAAAAAGATTTTCACTGTTGCAGTCGCGCCCTGTATTTCCAAAAAAGACGAAGCGGCACGTCCCGAGCTTGCCAACGGCGATTTACGCGACGTTGATGCGGTTTTGACAACTCGCGAGCTCGCAAAGATGATTAAGCAAGCAAGCATCAATTTCACCGCGCTTGCAGACGACAATTTTGACCAAGATTTACTTGGCGACAGCAGTGGCGCGGGAGTAATTTTCGGCGCGACGGGCGGAGTAATGGAAGCCGCACTCCGCACGGTCGGCGATGTGCTTACCGGCACGGAAATGCCGCCGCTTTCATTCCAAAACGTGCGCGGGCTTAGCGGCATTAAAGAAGCCGAAATTGCCCTTGGCGATAAAAAAATAAAAGTCGCCGTCGTCCACGGCACGGCGAATGCAGCTGCCCTTTTAGAAAAAATTAAATCGGGCGAAGCAAAATATGATTTCATTGAAATGATGGCTTGTGGCGGCGGTTGCGTCGGAGGCGGCGGACAGCCCCGCGTTTCCGCAGAAACCCGCAGAACCATCGATATCCGCGCCGAACGCGCAAAAGCCCTCTACGAAGAGGACAACTCGCTCACCGTTCGCAAGGCTCATCAAAACCCACAAATCAAAAAGCTCTACGACGATTATCTCGGCAAACCAAACGGAGACAAAGCTCACAAACTTCTCCACACAACATATGCCGCAAAGGAAGCGTATCCGATTTAAGGTCGGCTCATAGGTCGGCCACATTACAATTGAAAAATCTCCCCTACTCTCGGGGAGATTTTTTGAACACGAAAGGTGATTATTATGAGTGTATGGTTAAGAATCAGCCAAGCCGGCTACACGCCGCAACGCGAAAAAACAGCAGTGGTGCTTAGCGAAACCGATATTACGGGAAGCACGTGGAGCCTTAAAAAAGATGGCAAGACGATTTTGAGTGCCGAGCTTTCATCACCCAAGAGAGGTGATGATTTTCATGTAGCGCAGGAATTTTATTACACAATCGACTTTACTGAAGCGAAATCACCGGGGGTTTACACCTTGGAGCTTGCCAAAGCCGAGCCGCAGAAAATTATCATTGATGAAAATCCGTACGTATTGTTTGCTAATCAAGCGGTAGGTCATTTGAGCCGAATGCGTAGCGGATGCGCAACGGACATAACCAATGCATCACATCCGGGAGATGCCGCGGCGATTGTATACAATGTTGACGGCGACTGGCAGAATGGCGCGTGGAAGGAAGCCGTCCCGCGCAGAACCGTTGACATGCACGGCGGGCATTACGACGCAGGCGACTGCATAAAATTTACGCTTACAGAGGCCAACATGGTGTGGCATCTGTTGCGGGCATATGAAGAAAATCCCGCGCTCGGCGTCTTGGATGAAGCCAAATACGGGCTGGATTATCTGGCTAAAACTTTTCCTGACGACAATACGTTTGTTATTCAAGTCGGGGATGGCAGAGATCATCACGTGGAACGCCCTTTGCCCGAAACAGAAGTTCTCGACGGCAAAAGACCTGCCTTGTGCGCATTGTCCCGCGTACACATGGGAGTTACGGCCGCGACATTGGCATTGGGTGCATATGTTTTTGCAGACATTAATCCCGATGCCGCCGCTCTTTACAAAAGCAAGGCAACAGCAATCTACGATCGCGCCCGAAAAAGTGACACCCAGGCGTCTGCCTTTGAGCGCGACAGGATTAATGATTTTTATTACGATAAAACCGACACAGACAATATGGCTCTTGCCGCCGCCGAATTGTATCGCCTGACAAAAAAACAAAACTACCTTGATGACGCAAAGGCGTATGACACGCCGCCGGGACACAGCATATCATGGAGTGTATTAAACGGTTGCGTAAATCACCGTTTAGCCGAGCAGGGCGACGCGGAAGCAAAAAGCAGATTTTTAAAAGAAGTGTCTAAATATGACTGCGATAACATTTGGGATCTTCCCGGAGGGGAATACACATGGGGCTCATTGCCTATTTGGATCGGCATGGCAAACAGCCTCTTTTTAGCGCGTCGCCTGGACGGAGACAGCACAATGCCTACCCCTTTTCTGGGGGTTTTGGACTACATTTTTGGGCGAAACAATTGGGGCATTGCGATGATTGCTTCCGAGGATCTGCCATATGCGGTGCAAGACATTTACAGCTGGATAACGTTTAGGCTTGGAAAATTGGCCGTCGGTGCATTATCTGAAGGCCCCGGCAAAAAGGAAATGCACGACTCACTGGGCAGTCACTTCAAAACGCCGGAAAACAGCCCGCTTGAAAAATTCAACACATCAGAGGCCGTATTTTACGACAATGGCGATGATTTCATGCTTCAGGAAAGCACCATATGGGGGCAAGGCAATTTAATCCTAATGCTCGCACTGGCAAGCGCGCATTAAAAAAATTCGTAAAAAATTTTTATAAAACGCACTTGACAAAATGAACCGTGATTCATACAATTGAATCACGGTTCATTTTTGTGAACGAGCTTTCATTTATCAGGCGACCTCAAAAAAAGTATGACCCGAAAGGTGTGTGACAAAATGCCAAAGGAAACCTTTTTCCGCTTGCGTGACGAGAAGCAGGAAGGAATCATGCGGTCGGCGATTCGCGAATTTGTTGAACACGGTTTCGAGCGTGCGAAAATTTGTGATATTGCAAAAAATGCACATGTGGCAACGGGCAGTATTTATCAATATTTTGCCGACAAAAGCGAGCTTTTTATGTATTGTGCGCAGTGGGGCTTTGATGTTTTTATGAAAAAAATTGATCTGCGTCCCGATGTTACAAACATGGATATATTTGAATATTACGACGAACGCCTTGCAAATTCGGAAATTTTAAGCGACGAGCGCGAGTTGGTGCTTTTTATGCAGGAACTTACTCGCCATCCCGATATGATGCGCCCATCCTTTGTTGAAATGTACAAAAAAAGTGAGGAACACATTTTGCAACTGATTCAAAACAGCAAAGACAAGGGCTTGATTCGCAACGACATCTCAAACGATGTTTTAATGGAATATTTTGTTGCCGTAACCGAGCGGTTTAAAATGCGCTGGATGGCTAAATACGAGGATTTAACACAAATGCCTCAGGATGAGCTGCGCGAATACGTTGAAGAAATGCTCGAGCTTTTGAAGCATGGGCTGAAGGGGGGCGCAAATGTCTAGCATAATGAGTGTAACGGGACTGACAAAGGATTACATCATGGGCGAGGTTACGGTAAACGCTCTGCGCGGTGTGGATTTCGAGCTTTATGAGGGCGAATTTGTCGTCGTTCTCGGGCCGAGCGGCAGTGGCAAAAGCACAATTCTAAATATAATCGGCGGCATCGACAGGGCAACAAGCGGCTCGGTCGTGGTAGGCGGCAAGGATATTGCACGTGCGAACGAACGCGAATTTTCAAAATATCGGCGTTCCGCAGTCGGTTTCGTTTTTCAGTTCTACAATTTGATCCCAAATCTTACGGCTTACGAAAATATTGTTCTCGCGGCAGAGCTTTCATCCGATCCGATTCCCCCGCAAGAGCTTCTTGAGGCTATTGGACTGGGCGACCGCGGAAGCTCTTTTCCGACACAGCTTTCGGGCGGGCAACAACAGCGCATCGCAATAGCCCGCGCAATTACGAAAAATCCTTTTCTGTTACTGTGCGACGAACCGACCGGTGCGCTGGATCACACAACAGGCATTCAGGTTTTGCGTCTGCTCAAGGATTTTAACGAAAAGTACAAAAAAACCGTTGTGATAATCACGCACAACGCGCAAATCGGAGAAATGGGCGACCGAGTGTTTCATATCAAGGACGGCCTGATCGATAAAATCGACATTGTAGAAAACCCGATTTCCCCCGAGGATATAAGCTGGTAGGGAGGTGACATCCCGTGCTTTATAAAAAAGTTTACCGCTCTATGTGGAAAAACAAACGCGCATACATCGCCTGCATTTTTCTGATTTCCGTGGGAATTTTAATGCGGACGGCTTTGGGTGCGGCATCCGACGGGCTTGAGCGTGCGAAGCTGAATTTTTACGACGAGTATCGCTTGGCGCATGTTTATGCAAGCGTCGGCGCGATTTCGCACAGCGACGCCGAACGACTGCGCGATATCCCCGGCATTTCCGATGTTACCGCACGCACAAAAATGGAAGTTCGCGCCGAGCTGTATGATAGCGACGAAATAATCAGCCTGCGCATAATTTCATTCGATCCGGCAGAAGAGACGCGGCTTAATAATTTTCAAATGACGGGTTTTGCACCTCGGTATTCCAACGACATCGCCGTAAACTACATGTTTATGGCGACAAACGGGCTTGAAGCGGGCGACGTCGTTACGCTGATTGTGCAGGGGCGAATTTTCGAATTTGAATTGACCGGCTCGTTCCTGACGCCGGAATATGTATACATCGCGCCGAGCTTCACCGACATTTTACCCGACAACGAGGCCTTCGGCATAGCCTATATCACTGCGGAGGCAATGGGGAATATCACCGGGCGACACGGCATTGCGAACGATTTGCTGTTCAGCCTTTATGACGGATACGAATTTGACGACATTCGACTAATTATCGAGGACGCGTTACAGCCATACGGTCTGATTTCAATTACCGCTCGCGAAGATACGCTAAGCTATTCCTTGGTCGATATGCAAACGTCGTCGATGCAGGGGATGGCTACTTCGATGCCGCTTGTGTTTATGTTTATGGCGGCGGTTGTGTTGTACTTGATGATGAAGCGGATTATCGAGCAGGAGCGCACACAAATCGGCACGTTGAAGGCACTGGGTTATTCGAACGGCACGGTGGTGTTCCACTATGTCTGTTACGGGATAATCGTCGGGTCGCTTGGCGGATTAATCGGATTCGGGCTGGGCGCAGCAATGTCCGGCGTGTATTTACAGATGTTTTTGGAATTCTTTCTTCTGCCGGAATTGGTTCAACCATTAAGCCCGATGTATTTTGTAATCGCGATTTCGACCGCGCTGGGAACCGGGGTTTTTGGCTCGCTCATGGGCGCGATGCGTGTTGTTAAGCTGAGCCCGGCCGATGCAATGCGTCCGGAAAGCCCAAAACCGATTAAGCGCGATTGGATCGGAAAAATCAAACCGCTGAAATTTATTCTAACCTCTCGCGGGCAGATGTCGCTTAGGGGAATTTTAAGAAATCCCGTGCGTTCGGGGTTTGTTGTACTTGGTGTAACGTTTTCGTTTTCGCTTTTGGTTGTGTTCGGAAGCATGGAGCATATGGTTGACGGGATGATTTATTCGCAGTTTGTCGACCAGCGTCTTTATAACGTTCGCGTGACGCTTACGCATCCCCTTGCGTACGATCGCGCCGTTGAAGCGGCGCATGGCGTGAGGCACATAACCCTCGCGGAGGGGATTTTGCAAATGCCCGTAAGCTTGTCAAATCGGCATATTCAAACCGGCGCGTCAATCACGGGCGTACCGTGGGATGCCCAACTTTATAATATCTTCGACACAACACATCGCACAATTCACGCGCCTCCCACCGACGGACTTATTATCACAAACGCCCTCGCGGATGCTCTTAACGCATCGGCGGGAGATATTTTGTATCTTGAATCGCCGCTTCTTATCGGAGGCGGTATAAATATTCCTGTTGTTCGCGTAATAGAACAGGCAATGGGAAGCGGCGCGTATATGGAACTTTCCGCGCTTGCGGCGTTGTTTAATCAGCCCGCCGTTGTAACCGCGATTATCTTTAACACGGATAATTTGCCCTATGTAACAGATTATTTTCGCGACAGCCGCTACACTGCGTCAATCGAGGACAAGGACACGACATTGCGAAAATATTTCGAGATGATGGATCCGTACACAAGCCTTTACGTGGTTCTAAATATAATGGGCGCGGCGGTGGCGTTTGCAATAATCTATAACACTGCCACGATTTCGCTTTCCGAGCGCAAGCGCGAATATGCAACACTGCGCGTTGTTGGGCTTACGACCGACGAGGTTTGCGAAATTATGCGCTTTGAGTATTGGACCTTGAGCGTAGTTGGGATGGTGCTTGGTGCGCCGTTTGCGTCACTGCTTATCGCGGGGATAAACAGCGCGAACGACACCGATATTTTCAGTATGCCGACGTCACTGCCGCTTATCGGATATATCACGGGCGTTGTCGGATGTTCTGCCGCAATTATTTTGTCGAATTGGTCGGCAAAGCGCAAGATTGCGAAATTTGACATGGTTGAGGTTTTGAAAGAATTCTGATTCAAAAAAAAATTCATGGAGGGATTTTTATGAAAAAGCCTATTAAGTATGCAATTATCGCAATCGTTGTTTTGGCGTCCATCGCGGGTGGTGTGTTTTACGCACTGCAACCGCTGGAAGTGCGCATGACAGAGGTGCGACGCCAAACCGCCGTGCTTGGTTTTATGGAGCAGGGCGTCGTTGTCGCGGATAATGTGATGCTTGTTTTCTCGGCGGCGCAGGGCGAGCTTAGCGGGTTGTACGTTAGCGAGGGGCAGGGCGTAACAGTCGGTGATGCAATCCTTCGCGTCGACACAACCGCGCCGGAATTACAGCTTACGCAGGTGCAAAGCGGCATTCGCGGGCTTGAGGCACAGCTTGCAAATGTCGATGCAGAGGATGCAAACGCTCGTCAAACCCTTGAAACAACACGAAGAAGCTTGCAGGGAGAATTGCTGGCGATTAACGCGCAAGCCGCCGAGGCATATCGCGGCTTCGCAAGCCACCGAGAGTCTCTGGAAGAACAGCTTCGCGTACAGCAAATTTTGGTCGACCAACACTACAACGGCCTCGTTCAGGCAAGCGAAAATTACGCACGCATCAGCATTTTATATGCCGCAGGGGTTTTTGCGCGTGTGGAATATGAAGCCGCACAAACGGCCGTACTTGCGGCGGAATCGGCACTTGAAGCGGCTCGCGGGCAAATGGCTGTAATTGCGGCAGGGTCGGCGCAAAACAGCGCGGAGCATTTCGAAGGCATCCGCGCATCCCTCGAAGCGCAAATCGACGGCATCACGCGCCAACTTGCAACCGACAACGCAACTGCCGCACGCACAAATTTCGAAGCCCTAATCTCCGTCGAGCAAGCCAATATCGCACGACTTGAGCATGAAATAAAAAACGCGGTTGTCACCGCGCCGATTGACGGAATAATCACCGCATTACACGCACAAAACACAAATTTTATAAGCGCGGCGGCACCGGTTGCAGAAATTACCGTGGCGGGCGGGCAATTTATTGAGGTATATGTATCCACTCAGGATGTAAGCAGTCTTGCTGTGGGTGATTCGGTCGGATTAACGCTCAGGCAACGTGCAGGGGATGTGTATTTCCCGGGAAACATAACAGAAATCGGCGAATCGGCCGTTGTTCGCTTTACCGCGCTCGGCGTGGAGGAGCGCAAGGTTAGTGTGCAAATTTCACCCGACGCGCCCGACGGCGTAAATTTCGGGATAGGCTACGGCATGGATGTCACATTTTATATTTATCGCGAGGAAAACATGATTACCGTTCCGCGAACGGCTATTTTTCGCCAAAACGCCACAGACATGGTATGGGTTGTATCAGGAAGCGACGGCACGGCAGAAGCTCGCGCCGTAGAAACAGGCAAGGAGCTTCGCACGGAAACGGTTATTATATCCGGGCTTTCCGAAGGCGATTTTGTAATAAATGACGCAAACAATCGGGACATAACCCAAGGCACGCGGGTTAGGGCCGAGTAAGAGGTTACCCCTCGCCTTCAAACCCATCCATTATTTTGCAAAAAGCAACGGCAACAACGGTTGTTATTGAGGTTACGATGAGTCCGGGGCCGATTATTTCGGATGGGTTTGCCGAGCCGTATTGCATTCGATAGGCAACGACAGATATTGTTACGAGCTGAAGGCTGGACATGTTTATTACCATGAACATGCGCATTGCGCGTGTCGCGGTATTTTTTTTGGGGTTCTCTTCTTGGAGAACCTTCATGGCGCGCAAGCCGCTTGGGGTTGCGGCCCAGCCTAGGCCCAAGATGTTTGCTATGAAATTTGTCGCGATGGGTTCGTGGGCGGGGTGATTACGCCCGAGGTCGGGAAAAAGCCAGCGGAGAATAGGCCTTGCGCGTCGCGCAAGGGCTTGAACAAGGCCCGCTTTTTCGGCTACGGCCATAAGGCCTGCCCACATCGACATTATGCCCAGCATTGTGATACATAAAGTTATTGCGTCGCGAGCGGACTCGATTGTCGCGTTTGTTAGCTCCGATATGTTGCCGGTTAAAAGCGCGATGACAATTGCAAGCAGAATCATCCCGCCCCATAGATTGTTTAACATATGTAATTCGCCTCCTCTGATTTATTTATAAGAGGAAGCGTTAAAAATTATTACAATATTTTTCCGTTGAATGAAACATTTTCACTAAATTTTTCGACTTCGCCATCCTCCAGCATTTTCATAATAAAACTTGTCGGCACGCCTGTTTGCCGCTGAAGCTCCATTACGGTTATGCCGCGATTTCCGCGAATCAGCTTACGAACATGTTCAATTTGCGCTTCGCGCTTCGCCATACAATCCGGACAGGCCCTTGGCGGCCCGATGAAAAACTCATAAAATTCCTTGCATTTTGGGCAACGAATTTGCCTTGTATCTGATGTTTTTTCCATTTTTGATCCTCCTGTGTATTTCTCCTCTCGAGTATAATACGTTTCTTCACGCGATCATGCAATAAAAATATAGCTTCCTTTTTCTACGGGATAAATTTCCCCGGCAATAATCACCTCTGTGGGAACCGGCG
>JGI24703J35330_11748111_pt1 | contig 10744 bp, 9 predicted proteins | sample TergutNt197P1_FD_35330 | JGI IMG/M metagenome (IMG submission 35330) | reverse complement strand
ATATTTATGAAAATTATGTATACACTATGCTTGGTGATAAAAATGAAAAAATTCAGAACAGACCTTGCCCTCGAAGTTTGCGAAAACAATGAAGAAAAAATCGAAGGCGTAGAAATTTTATTAGAAGAAGACGAAGACCTCGGCATAACGGTAACATGGGTAAAAATCGAAAACGAAAACGGCGCGGAAAAGATGGGCAAGCCCATAGGCAATTACATCACCCTCGAATCCGGCGCGATGAAAGAAAACGATACCGAAACCCATGAAGAAATCGCAAAAATTCTTGCGCGAAAACTTGGGCAGCTTCATAAACTAAGCGAAGAAGCTACAATTCTGGTGGTAGGACTCGGAAACCGCTATGTAACCCCCGACGCACTGGGGCCAAAGGTATGCGAAAAAATTCTTGTAACACGCCACTTGGGCGAAGATGTTCCCGACGAACTTCGCGGAAAGCTTCGCGCAGTAAGCGCGTTATCCCCCGGCGTAATGGGCATAACGGGCATAGAAACTGCCGAAATAATAAAGGGCGTAGCCGAAAAAACCACACCCGATTTAATCATCGCAATAGACGCGCTTGCCGCACGAAAAACAAGCCGCATAAATACCACAATTCAAATATCCGACGCAGGGGTTAACCCGGGCGCAGGTCTCGGAAACCGCCGAATGCCCCTAAACCGCGAAAGCATGGGAGTTCCCGTAATTGCGATAGGAGTGCCCACGGTCGTAGATGCCGCGACTCTTGTTAATGACACGATGGACAAGATGCTTTTTGCGATGAGTGATTCTTTGCCGGAGGGGGATGCATTTTTCGATATGCTGAATTCGCTGGAGGAGAACGAGCGATACGGTTTAATTGCTGAAATTTTGACGAATGAGAATATGTTTGTAACGCCAAAGGATGTAGATGCGGTTATACAAAGGCTTGCAAATATAGTATCAAACACGCTTAATGTCGCGCTTCATCCGGGAATAACAACGGATGATATTAACCGATATATGGATTAAAACCATTGGATAATTATTTTTGTTGCAAAAACGGAAAATAAAGGTTATATTTACGTTGACTTCAATGGAAGGGGGGTGCGAGATGAAAGCAGTTATCAGAAAAATCAATTACGATACAGATACGGCAACATTAGTTGGCAAAAAATGTGTAGGCGCGTTTGGGCAATCTGATGGTTACGAGGAGCAACTTCTTGTAATGAAAACTGGACACTTCTTTCTATATGGGGTGGGCGGTGAAAGTAGTCCTTACAATGAGCCAAAAATTAAGCCTATTTCTAAGGCCAGAGTTGACGACTGGAAACAAGAAAATGGCATCGCGTAAAAAGGGAGGCATTTATGAAATCTTTAAATGTTATGTTGGATACTGTGGATAAGGTAAAGGGCTTTGTTAATACTGTTGCTCCGCTTGAGGGCGATATTGACCTAGGCTCTGACCGCTATGTTGTGGATGCTAAGTCTATTATGGGGATTTTTAGCCTTGACTTGTCAAAGCCGCTGAAAGTTACCATTCACGACCCTGCTACCGCAGAACGCCTTGTTCCTTTACTTAAAGCGTACAGCGTTTAGTTTTTTAATTTGTTAAAATTAGGAATGGGGCATCCCATTCCTTTTTCATATAAATGATTGGAGAGAAAATTATGTCAGAAAAATGGTGCCTTAAAGATATTTACAAAGCATTCGATTCGGAGGAGTTTAAAACCGATTTCACAGCGATTCCCAAAATGGCAGAAAAAATGAATACCCTTTCTGCTGAGATAAATTCATTCTCAGATGCGGCAAAACTTGTTAGGCAATTGGAAGAGTATTCTATTAAGAACGATAGACTCAATTCATATTCCCACTATGTTTACGCCACAGATACGGGGGATACAGATTCGGCAAAATTTATTTATCTGCTGGATGCAATTAACGCAGAAACAAGCCGCATGAAGGTAAGATTAGCCGAATATCTGGCGAAAATAATCGAAACAGGTGGCGATATTGCCACACTTGCGAAAGAGCATAAAATCGAAGACTACAGCTACCAATTGCAACATATGGCAGAAGAATATCTTCATATGATGAGCGAAGATGAAGAAACATTAGCGGCGATGATGTCAAACACAGGAGCGAACGCATGGGGTATGCTTCAGGACAAGCTTATTTCGACGCTAACCTGCGAATACGCCGACCCGAAAGACGGCGGCAAGGTGAAAACCATTGGCATAAACGAATGCCGAAACCTTGCATATGATTCTGACGCGGCGGTTCGCAAAGCCGCTTACGAAGCAGAGCTTGCCGCTTATCCCAAAATAGAGGAATCGTGCGCCGCCGCCATGAACAGCATAAAAGGCGAGGTTAATCTTTTAAGCACTTTGAGAAAATACGACCACCCGCTGGATAAGACACTTTTCGATAGCAGTATGACCCGAAAAACACTTGATGCAATGTTCGAGGCGATTGATGGCGATGTTCAGTGTTTTCGCGATTATTTGAAGACTAAGGCGCAATATCTTGGATTATCCGGCGGACTTCCGTTTTATGATTTGTTCGCCCCTGTTGGAAATTCTGCCGAAAAAACATTTTCTTACGACGAGGCGAAGGCTTTTGTTAGCGAAAACTTCGGTAAGTTTTCCGCAAGTATGGAAAAAGTTGCAAAAACCGCTTTTGACAACAATTGGATTGACGTTTTCCCTCGTGACGGAAAAGTTGGCGGTGCCTTTTGCGGCGATATTTATGCAGTAAAGCAGTTCAGGATTTTACTAAACTTCGGAGGAAATCTTTCGGATATTATCACCCTTGCCCATGAACTTGGGCATGGGTATCATAGTATGCAGGTTATGCAGGAGGGGATTTTAAACACGCATTATCCTATGCCCCTTGCAGAAACCGCTTCCACTTTCTGCGAAATGATTGTCACCAATGCCGCTCTCAAAACCCTACCCGACGACGCAAAGCTTCAAATGCTTGAAAATAGCTTACAAGATTCCACACAGGTTATTTTGGATATTTATTCACGATATCTTTTTGAAAAAAGCGTGTTTGAGGCTCGGAAAGAACATCCGCTTTCTGCCGAAGAGCTTTGCGAGGCTATGCTTACCGCACAGCGCACGGCGTATGGCGATGGGCTTGATTCGGAAAAACTTCACCCTTATATGTGGGCGATTAAACCCCATTACTATAGTGGGAATATCAGTTTTTATAACTTTCCGTATGCTTTCGGGCATTTGCTCGCTTTGGGGCTTTACAAAATTTATGATAATGACCCTGCTTCTTTCGGCGAAAAATATGATAATTTCCTTCGCGTTTCCGGCAAAATGCCCATTAAACAAAGCTGCGAAATGCTGGGCATTGACGTTGAAAGTACCGAATTCTGGAAAGGCGCGCTGGATGTTATAAAAGTCACCATCGAACAGTTCAAAAATGCAAAGGGGAATAGCTGATGATTTACAAAACGAAAGGCGTTTGTTGCAATGAGATTCAATTAGATGTCTCTGAGGGCATCATTAAGGAGATAAATTTTTCCAACGGTTGCAATGGAAACCTCAAAGGCATTGCCAGGCTCGCCAGAGGCCGCAAAGCCGAAGAAATTATCGACCTTGTTAGCGGCATTCAATGCGGAACACGCGGAACTTCCTGTCCCGACCAGCTTGCGGCGGCTTTGAAATCTGCAATGTAGTCGATGAAATTTTTACGCGCAAATGAATTAACCTTCGACACACGCGGTCAACTTAGCCGCGTTTTTGTCGAAGGTTTTTATGAATGGTTAAGGCATTTTTCAAAGGACAAGGATGTTCTCATTGAAGTTTTTACACATATATTTTTACCGGAATATTTCTTTGTGGCAATTGGCGAAAATGATAAAGTCGCGGCTATGGCTGCTTGCACGCAGGGGCATTCTCCCATTAATTTGCAACGAAAAGAATTTGTGCGCGTGCTGGGTTTTATCAGGGGGAATTTTGCGTATCTTATGCTAAAGCGGCATATCGTAAGAAATGCCTATCCCTTCAGCATCAGCAAGAACACAGGCACTATCGAATTTGTTACCACCGCAGAAGAATTTAGACACCAACGGATAGGTTTTAATTTGCTTTCATTTATCTTTGAACAAAGCCCCTACGACTCCTACATCCTTGAAGTCGCCGATACAAACAAAAACGCCGTCTCCCTTTACGAAAAACTCGGCTTCAAAGAAATGAAACGCATCAAAGCCGCCAAACGCAGCGACGTTAACTTTTTTGTCTATATGCGCAAAAACCTCTCCGACCGTGATGCTTAAAAGCGTTGAGCGGTTTTATCCAAATCACGCAAAGGTGTTCCTATTTCAAAAGCTCCATGTATTTGTTGCCGACGAGGTTAAAATTTACGCCGGCGAATTGTTGAAAAACCCCTGTGCCGATTAGGTCGTGGGTTTCGTGGGTGGCATGGCAAACGGCTTCTGTTTTGCAAATGAGTGTGATTTTGCTTTGGTGAAGCGATACCTCGCCCAGTTTTAGGTAGGGGTGGTTTTCGCCGCTGGCTTGGATGCCAAAAGTTTTGTTTTGTCATTCCACAATCATACCGCCAACGCACAGTTCATCCAATGCACCGCATACCAACAAGGTTTCTCCATCATCTTCAGGAAGTTCACACCATACATCCCCTGCTTCAGATTTTGTTTCTGCAATGTAATGAACAACCCCTCCGTTAACGCCTTCGTAATCGCCGTAATTTACGAATTTCAAATCCGTAAGCACAACCCACCGGGCAACGTTTTGATTCTTAATTTCTTGAATGGTAACATAATCACCAATTTGCATATCACACACCATCCTTCCTACGTTCATTATGTGCGAGCGACCAAAAAAAATCAATCAATTTCGAGACGAATGCAACGCAAATCTTTGACAAGGGATTAGTAAAAGCAACACCCACGCAAAAAGCCCCAAGCGTCAGTCGCTCAGGGCTTTTTTGTACATCAATTTAGGTCAAACCCCATGTGCAACATTCTACATGCGGGGGTATTTCAAAATGAGCTATCCAATCTTTGTAGCAATCTACACAAAGGTCTATGCCATGGGCTTCGCCGTCGAAGGGCGAATGGTATCCCCATGTTTTTTGCAGCGAAATGTGGTCGTCGAAGTAGCCAATGGTATTTTTGTCTACGTCCTTGCCGCATGAATTACATCTCACGTCAGAAAGTTGCGGCATCATAACGCTGCGTTCCGAGAAAACTCTCATTTGTGTTTCCCCCTTGCTTTCAATAGGCCGGGAAGACCGACCTTGTTATTCTTTTAAATAGTACAAACTTCCGAAGGCTGTTTTTAATTGCGGAAAAATTGCCATACATAGGTTTAAAATATATCCCATGTTAATAATAACTGTTTTTTTGCCTTTTTTCTGCCGTGATAGCCTGATTAACTCGGCTGTGTTTGCGTATTGGTCGTCCTGTGGGAGAAAAATTCCCCCTGAGCGTTCTGAAATTATTGTGCATAAAATTTCCGATAATTTTTCAATATATATAATGCTGCGCTTGTTATTGTTGTTCGGAACTATGGGCAAATATTTTGCGATTTTTTCCAGTTGAGCAAATTTGCCGGGGCAACCGGAACCATACACCATGGGCGGGCGTAGAATCGCAATTTTAAAATTTGCATCCGCCAAGTTTTTAAGCGCGTCTTCCGCAGCAAGCTTTGATTTCCCATAGTAATCATTATGCCGCGGATTCGCTTTGGTATTCGCGGATATTTCACCCTCTTTTTTTCCGTAAACTGCCAAAGAGCTTAGATACACGAAGTGCGGCACTTTTGCAGATTTTGCCTTTTGGGCGACTGATACGGCGAGTTCGTAGTTAATTTTGAAATATAATTCCGCGTTTTCTGCTGTTTGCTTGCGGTGAGCAATCCCGGCGGCGAATAATACGCTATCATAATTTTCAAAATTTACCGTTTTCCATTCCTCGCGTGAGCTTATGGCGTTTATGGAAAAATTATCTTGCGAACTTGCGTAGCTTGCAAAGTTTTTTCCAATATATCCACTCGCGCCCACTACCAGAACGTTCATTTTTGAACCCCATTGGAATCGGGACCGCCTTCTGATATTCCACTTCCGCTAAACGCGATAATTGCTGTGCGAAAGAGAATTTTCATATCTAAGGCAAAGCTCATTTTCCGAGCATACTCACCGTCATAGGCGGCTTTTACATCAATGGGAAGCTCGTCGCGCCCACGAACCTGCGCAAGCCCAGTTAAACCCACGGGAATTGAATTCGCGCCATATTTTTCCCGCTCTGCAATCAAATCATCCTGATTCCACAATGCAGGACGCGGCCCAACCAATGTTATTTCCCCTTTTAAAATATTAATTACCTGCGGAAGTTCGTCCAAGCTGGACTTTCGCAAAAATCGTCCGATAGGCGTAATATACGTCTGCGGATTCTCCAGCAAATGCGTAGGCACGTCATCGGGCGCATTTACATACATGCTTCGGAATTTATATATCATGAAAAATTCCTTATTGCGCCCATACCTTTTTTGCTTGAAAAATATCCCTCCTTGCGATGTTGCTTTCACCACAATACCAAGCACCATCATCAGCGGTATCCACAGCGGCGCGCTTATTATCATCAAAACTACATCCATCGCCCGCTTTATATATATATACATATGGGACAATCCTTCCCTTTATGATTCGTTTTTGAAAAAATATTTTAGATTTCTTAGAAGCTGATGAGTGATTGCGTTGAGCGACAAAATGTTCCATTAAGGTGTGAGAAATTTAGCTACATTTCCAATATTCCATGTATCACTATTATTTACCGATTCATGGTGCTTCAATTCTTCAATGATATTATTGCAAAAGAAAATTAATTCGTAGTTATCTTTGTTTTTATCAATCAAAGACTGCATGATAAAAATAACACGAGAAGTATCACCATTGTTAGCAACATTCTTGAACGCAGTTGACAGCGAATGATAAAGACCAAAAATATCTGCGTCTTTGAAATTTGGAGATAGTCTTAAAGACAATATTTTTTCTAAGGCTGGAAGCAATTCAGATTCACGCACATAACTTATAGCCTCCGTAATGTGATTAAATGAACTTCCCTCATCTGAATAATCAGGAATGGTATTTTTGCTTTTTGCCACTTCATAATATATATCTAATCCTTCTAATGTTTGGTAATAAATTAATTGCGCTAAAAATTTAGTGCGGTCATTTGATTTATTGTTTGCACCAATGAGCCTGCTGGCAATTCTGCCATCACAAGAATCCATACATTTTCTCGCTATATGTTCAAGCAATTCGTCATCGTCAATATCCAAAATATTTTCAACTACATAGTTTAGTCCGACAACTTCAAATAGACAGTCAACGGCATCACGCTTTATAAATATATCTAAATCGGGCTTTTTGCAAATATTTGTTGCGAAATCTTTTACTTCGCTTATCTTATATTTTTTACACAAAAACAAATGTCTTTCATAAACGTGTTTAGACAAATTTGAATCTGAAATATTAATTTTAACTTGCTCAATCAACTGTTTTTTAGACAGTTTACCCTCTACATAAGAAGCGCGTTCGCGTGAAGCTATAAAATTCCCACTATTAAATTCATAAGCGTGGGGATACACAAGTAATTCACGTAAATTTTGCTCATCACAATGAAAATCCTTATTAAAATATTGGATTAGGAATGATAAAAAATAACTCGTCCATGAATACTCCCACCCCTTGTCTGTATACTTTACACTTTCGGCAAAACTGAAATCCTTGAAGTTTTCATTACAATAATTCTGCAAATATTCCTTCTGTGAATCGGATACATTTATGGATTTATTTGATTCTAGCTGCTTGCATATTCTGTACATTAAAAATGTGTCCCAGTCTTTTATGCTATCAAGTTGTGCATTGATGGATTCATCACTTTGTTTATCGTCATTTAGGCGAAGTAAATCCCAGCGCATTACATTAAATTCTCGACGGTTGTGTTCGTAATATTTGCGAAAATCAAAAAGTTGATTGAAAGTTGTATTGAGACCACCTACAGTGGCAAGAAGTTCATTTGCTAACTCTCTATAGCTGGAAACGCTAAAAAGAGAATCAAAATATCTCTGTTCGCCTTGCTCTTCAAGCTCATTATGGTTGATTTGTTTTCTTGGTGTAATAATATCGCCGCTTATATCTTTCACTGCGGCATCACAAATATCAAATAGCGGGTCATTTTCATACAATGATTCTGCAAATCTAATAAATTCTTCTTGCCTAATCCCTTCTTTATATAAAACTGTAAACTGTCTCGCATATTCAGAATCAGCCAATTTTGCAAACTGAAAGGCTCTATTTATGGTTTCACTAGATGAAAGGATATGCCCTATTGCTTGCTTCCAAGTTCCTGTGTTGCGAAAAAAATTCCACACCATTTTAATGGACTTGGATTCATAAGATTTTAATATGTGCATGAAAACATCTAAAACATATTGATAAAGTTCAGTTTCGCCGCTATTGTAAACATTAGCCGCGATTTCAAGAACTTGCCCGGACACTTCATCCGGTTTGTATGTGTAGAGTGCATTGTCATCATCTAAAAACATATATTCAAGCACTTTTTTTATTGCAGATGGCGTGTTTATTTGTTTGAAAGCATCTCTAACGCGCAGTGACATCGAGATATAATATTCATCTCGTTTATTGTTTAGTGCAGCAATGAAAAAATCAATATATTCATCAACTTGTTTTGTTTCAATGAGATATGAACACATTCCCGAAATTTCGTCACTAGCAGTAGAGTTTTTGAGTAACGCAAACAGACGCGCCGTAATTTCTTTTGAATCAAGCCGAAGTTTACCGATTGCAATAATTGCATATTTACGCTCATGTGGTCTTGTAGCTTCATTTTCGCAACAAGAAATTAAACAATTCGCAACATCAGTCTCTTTACCGAAAAGATTTTTAAAAGCTGAAAGAGTCAGTATTGATGCACTTTGTGCCCTAAAGTGAGCCGGATTATTAATTTCATTTGTCAAAAATTCCAATGTTTTTTCAGAAGCAAAAAAACGTGCGAGCTTACTAATATCTTCACCATAAAAAGGAAGCCAAATGTTTTTTTCTTTGTTATTATTCATTATTTTTTTGAAAATTTCGTCGCGCTCCGTTTCTAGCAGTTTATCTTTTTCAATATTAGTGATAAGTATGGGGCTGGTATCAATAATCCAGTCAAGCAATGTTTTATCGTCTACCATTGGAATAAGGAACGCTACAGTATTTACCCATCGACTATTTAGCGCATTGTTGGTAGTTTTGATGTCTTTTAGTATTTTTTCGACACTTAAACGGCTTAAATACTTTGCGGCTAAATACTCTTGAAAATTTGCATGGCTAAATTGCCAATTTGAACCCTCTTTTTTCCATATTCCATTTAGCTTCAAGCGGTTTCTTTGAATAGGCTGGGTTATTTCTTGGTACTCATCATCTGTTAAATAGAACCGACCCATGCGCTGCATAGATATAGCCAGTTTTTGAAATAAGGAAAATATTTCAAATTTCATCTCATTAAGAGACTCACTTGATGAAGTTCTGTTTGAATCCTTGCAAAAGCGCAAATTAATCAGATTTTCCATCAAGTCATTTTTGAAAGGCAAGCTACTATCTTCCTTATACAGTTCTACCGCATGAATCAAATAAAATGGAGTATTCAGCAAATCATAAATATTTTTTTGTCGAGACAATTCTATAAAAACATCAACATCGTTCACTTGCTTGTCAATGTAATTAATCACTTCTTCATTGGTAAATTGAAAGATTGCATATTCTGAAAATCCATCAAAAATACCCGGCTCACCATTTCGTTCATGAATATTTCTGTAGAAATTACCCCTTGTTGAAATGACAATATTTATTTGCGGATTATTTCTCGCAAAATTATTTATTTTGCTCACAAAATTATCTCTATGTGAATCTTTAATTTCATCATATCCATCAAAAAGCAAATATAGTTTTTCGTGGGATACTTGGCGATAATTTTCCGGGATGTACGTTTCAATTTCTACTGAATCCAAGAAATCTTTAATTGGAATTAAAATAGGATATATATCTTTTGACATTTCATGATTGAGCATATGCGCCAATTGCACCATATCCGTAGATTTTCCAACTCCTGCCGCTGCGATAATAATTATATGCTTTTTTTTCAAGCAAATGTCATATAAATTGCCACGGTCTAAAAACAGAGGGGATTCGTTTTTTGCATCAAAATTGTATTCATTTAAGTTTCTGGGAATGTAGTTTTTTGGTGCTTTATATGCAATTTTTTTTACTGTAATGGGGGGGGGTGTTATGAGTGAAACAAATCCGTCTTTTTTGAATGGGGGCTTTAGTGAAAAGTGATTGTCAATTGCCCATTTATTGCTATCCCATTTATGAGCAACAAAAGATACACGATTGTAGTTTTCGTCAAGATTACCTTCAAAAAAATTTATCCCTGCATCTTTCCAATCTTTTTTTAAGCACCCTGCAATGATTTGGCATACACCATCAGATGAGCGTACTTTCGGATTATGTGAATGACCACATAAATACAATGAAACACCATGTTTTTCAAACAAATCAAGTATTCTATCCTCCTCATCTTCTCCGAGCATACGCATACTGTGATGCCCAATTGCAATTATAGGAAGGTTGGTATCTATAATGTACCCATGAATCTGGACACGAAATAACGAAAACGAATTGAACTGCCGAAAAAAACAAGAGAGGCAGTGAAAAGAATGAAGAAAAGAGA
>JGI24703J35330_11748112_pt1 | contig 10745 bp, 7 predicted proteins | sample TergutNt197P1_FD_35330 | JGI IMG/M metagenome (IMG submission 35330) | reverse complement strand
GCCGGTGCCGCGCAAGCGGCAGGCCGCCCGGCCAGCACGCGAAGCGTGCGAGAGGGGGGTCGGGGACGGAGTCCCCGAGGTCTTAATTCAAAGATAAAACTACGCCAAAATTTTCTGTGCCGCAAGCACCAAGAACATAAAATGCGAAGAGCCGCCACCCAGCACATATTCGACTTGTTGCCAAAGGTAAGGGAATTCCAAAAGTTCAGGAAAGTCCGGGCGAATAAGAGCAGTGCCGGAAACAACGCCACCGGGTATATAAGACCAATCGGCGCGATTTAAGCCATAACCAACAGTAGCGGATTTTGTGCCGACTCCGGATGCAAAAGAAGCGGTATTTGAACCGGGATGACATCCTAAAATAAAATTCAGCGCGGAGAAAATAATATCTGCCGAAAAAACTTCGGGGAAAGCCTTGTGTAAGAAATAATATTCAAAACCAAGCCGCTGAATTCCCCAGCCCGCGCCCCAAATTTGCGGACGATACGGAACGCCGTACGGAGTTTCTGCGCATTCGGCAGCGAATTTTTCTTTCAAGGCAGGAAGCGCGTCGCGAACAGCTTTTTTATATGCTAGGAAATTGAGCTTACTACACAAGAACAATGATTCGCACCAGCGTACCTTAGCGCACCGCAGGTGCGCTTTGTTCAAATCATCGTTTTCGGCAAGATTAAACATACGCGCAATAATCCATCCGATTTGGTTAAATTCGGCAATTATAAATTCCGTTTCGGAAAACAGAAATTCTGCATATTTTTTATCATGCGTCGTTAAAAAAAGTTCTACAGCTCCGTGGATTTTTGCGATTTTTTCAGAAGGTTCATTGCCAATTACCGTGATTTCATAAACCTCACACGCCGCTTTTAATGCCTTCGCGCTTAGTTCATCGTTGAATCCCGAAAGTGCGCGTGAAGCGGCGGCTAAATGCGCAACAGCCCTAAGTTCCCGCGCAGGATTGTTTTCCGTAAAAACCCACTGTTCGTCATCTGCCGCCGCGCTGTCGCCCAGAAGTACATATTGCCTCAAGCTACTGCCGATAATCCCCCTGTAAAACCGCCCAAGGGCGTAATACGCGCTAACTATTGATAGCGTTCCATGTTCAATTTGTTGCAAAATATCATTCTTGCCGTCAGGCTGATGAATTTCTACAATTCTTGTACTTTGGTCAATGGCGGTTACATCGAGAAATACGTCAAATTCTTCATATGCCAAGGCAAGCGCGTAAATTTCACCACCCTGCGACTCGATGCGTATATCAAAATCGCCCGCATCATGCCAACCACCAACATTTATTCCATGTACAATATCGCCCGGCTTAAATTTCGTTAATGTGGAATCGCCCTGCGAATATCCATCAAAGTGCAAATGATTAGTCGGTGCCATGCGTACTTCGCTACTATGGCACAAACCGTGCCAGCATCGATATTTTTCATTCACGCGCATATGGCACATTTGCACAGGGAGAAAATATTCCAAAACAGGTTGCCAAACTCCCCTATCGTAGACATCGTCGGCTATCCGAAAAACCGAAGACTCGCTATCGCCATACACAATTTTATACAAGCCCTCTTCGCAGACATTTGAAAAATCAAATTTCATATACCGATAGCGCAAAAATTCACCCCATTCGGCAAAATCACAATTAGATATCGGAACTTGCCCCGCCGTCGTTATTTTATAAAGCACAGGCGATGCATTCACAGCATCACGGATGTCAAGCTCCAATATAGCAACCTTCGCCTGCTTAGTATGATACCCAACCTGCGAAGTCTGAATAATCGGGGAGTACATCCAGTTCGGGGAAACACGCGGTGTAATCACCCATTCAATCGCATTTTTCGTCGCGCCATCGGGTACATCGGCAGAAATTACAAACCATCCGTTATTGTGGTTCATGCGTCCGTCGTACAGTTTTAAATCGCGACCTTTGATATTAAAACAATTTAAATCATCGTCGGGACAAACTGTAAAAGAGCTTCCAATGGCATATGGCTCGGCGATTAAATCATCGGCAAACATCGGATTGTATTCCCCATGCTCTTTCCTTTTCAAAACAGGGCTGTTGGGTTGATGCGGAAAAATTCCGCTTTTACCATCCATAATCCACGGTTTCCCCATAAACGCTCCGGGGAAAAGTTCTAAATTGAAACATACACCAAATTCCGGCGGCATAGGTTTTTCCAAATCTACTGTAACAAAAATCTTCCCACCTTCGCCGCGTACCGTTACTGCGTACGAAAACTCTACATCGGGATAAATCATGGGGTTAAAACCCTTCATATGCCGCGCCTCGTCGGGAAATTTCAAATGCATAATAATTTTATTGCCCTCTAATTCCCGCTTAATCTGCTTAGGCACAGGTTGCCACTGCCCCGGTGTTGGCTCGAAGCGCAAATCCCCATTAGTCGCAAGCCTGTTTCCATGCATAATAATGCTTACCCCCGATTGATGCCCCTCGGGATAAATATCATCAAACGCCATAACATCCACGCCATTGTAATTAAAATATCCTTTGCTAAGTTCAAACCCCATAAAATTCACCCCTATTTTAATACATTTATGAATTCGATTTTCATATCTTCAGGGCCAGTAAGCGAACAACCCTTTTCCTTTGTATAAGAAATATAATTTACAATATCGGCAGTAATTTCTTCGCCCGGCGCAACAATCGGAATTCCCGGAGGATAGCACATAACAAACTCTGCACAAATCTTCCCAACACAGTCTGCAAGAGGAAGGCTAATTTTTGGATTATAAAAAGCCTCCTGTGGCGCGGCACGAACAATGGGCGCGATATATTCCTGCTTCATGGTAATAATTTCTGTACGCGAAAAACGCCGCTTAACCTCTGCAAGCGCGCTAATAAGCATTTCGATATTTTTATGATTATCACCAATAGAAACGTAAGCTAAAATATTACATACATCGCCGAATTCAATTTGAATATCGTATTCATCGCGTAATATATCGTAGACTTCAATGCCCGCAAGCCCGATGACCTGTGTATTAACCGACAGCTTTGTTCTGTCGAAATCAAAAACCATGTCGCCGTCCACCAGTTCATCGGAAAATGCATAATATCCGCCCATTTTATTAATTTCCTCGCGGGCGTACTCGGTAAGTTTCAGAACATCCGAGAAAATTTTCTTTCCGTTAATTGCCAAATTTTTGCGCGAAATATCAAGGCTGGACATCAAAATATATGACGCACTGGTGGTCTGGGTCAAATTTATAACCTGCCTCATATAATTTGCATTAACATTTTTTCCACATAACAAAAACGAACTTTGTGTTAGAGAACCGCCGGATTTATGCATACTTACAGCCGAAATATCCGCGCCGACGTGAATAGCAGCCCTTGGCAAATCATCCGCAAAATAAAAATGCGTTCCATGTGCTTCGTCCGCAAGAACAATCATACCATTTTCATGCGCAAACCTAGAAATCCCCTCCACATCTGAACAAATTCCGTAATAAGTAGGATTGTTTACAAGAATCGCCTTAGCATCGGGGTTTTCTACAAAAGCCTTCTTCACTTCCGAAAGCGAACTCCCCAACGCGATTCCTAAATTTTCGCAAGACTTACAACCTATATAAACAGGCACTGCCCCACACAAAACAAGCGCGTTCAAGATACTGCGATGCACATTTCGGGGCAAAATAATTTTGTCGCCGCGCTTTAATGCATAAAAAATCATGGCTTGCACAGCACTTGTAGTGCCGCCTACCATTAAAAAGGCATTCGCCACCCCGAAGGCATCTGCCGCGAGTTCTTCCGCTTCCCTTATAACAGAAACGGGATGACACAAATTATCCAATGGCTTCATTGAATTTACATCAATTGCAAGGCACTTTTTCCCCAAAAAATCGCGCAAATTACTGCTGCCCTTGCCACGCTTATGCCCCGGCACATCGAAAGGAATAACCCGATTGTTTTCCAGTTCTTCAAGCGCGCTGCGAATGGGGGTTATATTTTGGTCACGCATATATATTTTTTCCGCTAAAGATTTCAATCATTTCCTGACGCAAACTATGTGTAATCGTAAGCCGCGACATAGGAGGAACTTCGTAAGCATCTGTGTTAAACAGATAATTTTGCAAATGAATTTCTTTAATCATCATCTTCGTGTGAAAAATATTCGACTGATATACATTAACGTCTACAGCGTCATAACGCTCTAAAACTTTATCGTCGATAAAATCCTGAATCGAGGTGATATCGTGGTCGATAAACAACTTTTTGCCGCTTTCTTCCCGCGTAAAACCGCGCACACGATAATCCATTGTAATTATATCAGAATCAAAGCTTCCTATAAGATAGTCCAGTGTTTGCAGTGGCGAAATTTGCCCGCAAGTAGCAATATCAATATCCACCCTAAATGTAGCAAGACTCGTATCAGGATGAAATTCCGGATACGTATGAACCGTCACATGGCTCTTGTCCAAATGCGCCACAATCGTATCCGACGAACTCCGTATTTCGTCTGCCACAAGAATTGTCACGCTCGCCCCCTGCGGTTCATAATCCTGCTTCGCAATATTCAAAACCGTCGCACCAATCATATCCGTAACATTTTGCAATATCCCCGTAAGCCTGTCCGAGTTATACTGCTCGTCGATATATGCCAAATAATCCTGCTGCTCCCGCGCCGTCTTTGCATAGCATACATCGTAAATATTAAAACTTAACGATTTTGTTAAATTGTTAAACCCATAAACCTTTAGCTTAGACTCTGACATATCTAAACCTCCTCTTTTACAGGCGAAAGATAACATTATTTTACTGCTTTTGGCAATGCTTTCTTTTACGCAAATTCACATAACAAAGCGCACCTGCGGTGCGCTAAGGTATGCTGGTGCGAATCATTACTCTTGTGTAATAAGCTAAATTTACTAGTATATAAAAAATACCCTCACGAACGCAAAAGTTCGTGAGGGTAAACAAATCACTCGATTTGTTACTACTCTGGGTGACAAGATTTGAACTTGCGACCTCTAGACCCCCAGTCTAGCGCGCTACCAAGCTACGCCACACCCAGATTTAACACCGTCGAGCGGCGAAAAGTAGTATATATCGGTGTTGTGGGTTTGTCAAGAATTGGAATCGGCGTTTTGTCAATCGGCGTTTTCACTATCGTACGCTGTGCAATAATTCGCCGTATGAAGGCAAAGGCCAGTGTTTTTTTGAAACAAGGGTTTCCAGCTCGTCAACCACTGTGCGAAGCTTTTCCATAGCGGGGATTACTTTTCCGCTGTAATAACCGGCGGGGTCTTTTTTGCCTTTTTCGTTCAGCATTTTTTCTAAAAATGTTAAATTATTAAGAAGTTTTGCTGAAAGTTCTGAAATATTTTCCAAGAGATGCCTCTCCAGTGAAGAATCGAACTCGCTTGATTTTATATTAATTAAATTTGCGAGTTCTTGTTGATAGTTTAAAATTGCCGGGATTATCGAGCCTTTAAGCAGTTCTACCATTGCGAAGGCTTCGACGTTTATGGCTTTGCAGAAATTTTTAATATGAATATCATAGCGAGAGTATAATTCGTCTTTTGAAAAGATATTGTGGGTTTCAAAGAGTTTAATGTTTTTTTCAGAAATTAGTGCAGAAAACGCATTGGCGGAAGCAGAGATGTTTAAAAGCCCACGATGTGAGGACTCCTTCAGCCAGTCGGATGAGTAATTGTCGCCATTGAAGATGATTCTTTTATGCTCGCGAAGAACTCGGCGTAAAATTTTCCATATACGCGCATTAAAATCGGCTTCCGAGCTTGCGCCTTCCAAATCATCGGCAAAAATACGCAAAGATTCCGCAACAATTGTGTTAATCACGATATTCGGTCCCGCGATTGACGCAGAAGAGCCTACCATTCTGAATTCAAATTTGTTTCCTGTAAACGCAAATGGCGATGTGCGGTTTCGGTCGGTTGTGTCCTTGCGAAAATGGGGCAGAACGGTTACGCCTGTTTCGAGTTCGTGATGCTCTCTGGTTTCGTAATGGGCGTTTGCCTCCAATGCGCTTAGAATTTCCTCCAGCTCTTCGCCCAAGAAAATCGAAATTATTGCGGGTGGGGCTTCGTTTGAACCTAGTCGATGGTCATTACCCGCGCTTGCACAGGATACGCGAAGAAGGTCTTGGTAATCGTCAACTGCCTTTATTACTGCTGCCAAAAATAATAGAAACTGTGCGTTCTCGTGAGGGGTTTCGCCCGGCTCTAAAAGATTCGCGCCTTTATCTGTGGAAAGCGACCAGTTATTATGCTTTCCGCTTCCGTTTACGCCCTCGAAGGGCTTTTCGTGTAATAAACATACAAGACCATGACGGTCGGCGACGTTTTTCATCAGCTCCATTGTTAGCTGATTATGGTCGGTTGCTATGTTTGCCTTTGCGTAAATCGGTGCAAGTTCATGCTGGGCAGGGGCAGATTCATTGTGCTTTGTAACTACATAAATACCCAGCTTCCATAGTTCTTCTTCCAGCTCTTTCATATATGCCGCCACGCGGGGTTTTATACTGCCATAATAATGGTCATCCAGTTCTTGCCCCTTTGGGGGACGCGCCCCGAAAAGTGTGCGTCCGCTGTAAATTATATCGGGACGCTTTGCACAAATTTCTTTATCTACTAAAAAATATTCCTGCTCTGCGCCCACCATCGGCAAAACGGCGTTTGCATTTTTATTCCCAAAAAGGCGTAAAATACGCAGGGCTTCATTATTAATCGCCTCCATTGATTTCAAAAGGGGCGTTTTTTTATCCAAGGCTTCACCGCTGTATGAACAAAATGCCGTAGGAATAAAAAGAGTTCCTTCTTTTATGAATGCATACGAAGTCACATCCCAAACGGTGTATCCCCGCGCTTCAAAAGTAGCCCTAAGCCCGCCCGACGGAAAACTGGACGCATCAGGCTCGCCGCGCACCAAGGATGAGCCTGAAAATTCCATCAAAGCTCGCCCATCTCCTGTGGGTACGACAAAGCTATCATGCTTTTCAGCCGTAATCCCCGTCATCGGTTGAAACCAATGCGAAAAATGCGTTGCACCTTTTTCTACTGCCCAGTCTTTCATCGCGTTTGCAATTACATTTGCCGCATCCAGCCCCAGCGGGATGTTTTGCGCAATCGTTTTCTTCCACGCCTTATAGACATCCTTAGGCAAACGCGACTGCATTACCGATTCGTTAAAAACCATATTTCCGAACATTTCAGGCATTTTATTCATAAAGAAGCACTCCTTTGCGCGTATTATACACAAAAAAACACAAGTTGACATAATCTTGGTCATATTCTTTGACAAGTTCTAGGAAATTCGTTATTATAATCGGTGGAATACACACACGGCGAAACCCTCAAAGCCGTGGAGGAAAATTTTATGGAGGTGCCTAATGGCAGTTATTTCAATGAAGCAGTTATTGGAGGCCGGTGTTCATTTTGGTCATCAGACCAGACGCTGGAATCCCAAGATGGCGGAGTTTATCTTCGCAGAGCGTAACGGAATTTATATTATCGACTTGCAAAAAACCGTTCGCAAAATCGACGAGGCTTACAAAGCAGTAAGCGAAATTATCGCCGACGGCGGCGAAATGCTGTTTGTCGGAACAAAAAAACAGGCGCAAGAATCTATTAAAGAAGAAGCGGCGCGTTGTGGAATGTACTATGTAAACGAACGCTGGCTTGGCGGAATGCTAACCAACTTCAAAACAATGCAGCTTCGTGTGCAAAGGCTTAAAGAGCTTGAAAAAATGCAAGAAGACGGACGCATGGCTCTTCTTCCGAAAAAAGAAGTTGCAAAATTGGAGCATGAAATGGATAAACTCCAGCGCAACCTCGGCGGCGTGAAGAACATGAAGCGCGTCCCCGATGTTCTGTTCATAGTAGACGCACGCAAAGAGCGCATTGCCATTCAAGAAGCGCGCAACTTGGGCATTCCCATAGTGGCAATCATCGACACAAACTGCGACCCCGACGAAGTTGACTTCGTTATCCCCGGAAACGACGACGCTATCCGCGCAATAAAATTAATCGCAGGAAAGCTTGCCGACGCGGTTCTTGAAGCCAAACAAGGCGAGCAAACCGACGATGATATCGAGGCAATGGGAGAAACCGCTGCGGCAGAACACGAACCCGCACCTGCGCCCACATCAATTGAAGAAGTAGTTGAGCAAGAAGCATAAGAACGCAGTGTCTCCACCGCACAAAGTGCGGTGCGCCGCCAACGGCGGCGGAGCGGAAGTGGGCTCTGCCCACTGTAGCGAGGGGGCTTGGGGGCGTAGCCCCCATTGGCGACGGAAACTGCGATAGCAGTTTCCTAGCATATAAAAAATGTATGAGGTGAAAATATATGCAAGTAACAGCAGCAATGGTAAAAGAATTAAGAGAATTAACAGGAGCGGGAATGTCTGCGTGTAAAAACGCACTGGTAGAAGCCGAAGGCGACATCAAACGTGCGTCAGAACTTCTGCGGGAAAAAGGACTCGCGGCGGCGGCTAAAAAAGCCGGTCGTGTAGCAGCAGAAGGACTTGTAGCCGCGGCAGTTTCCGACGACCGTAAAAAAGGCGCGCTTGTTGAAGTAAACAGCGAAACCGATTTTGTTGCCAAAAACGAAGATTTTATTGCATTCGTTCAAAACATGGCAAAACAAGCACTTAGCTCTACAGCAGAAACTGCCGACGACCTTCTCGACGAAAAATGGGTTGCAGACCCATCGCAAACCGCTAAAGAAATTCTTACAAATAAAATCGCTACAATGGGCGAAAACATTGGACTTCGTCGCTTTTCGCGTTACACCACGGGCGGCACCGGCGCGGTGGTAGAATATATCCACGGCGGCGGGCGCGTAGGCGCGTTATTAGTTATCGAAGCCCCTGAAATTAACGATAAAATCCTTGAAGCCGGGCGCAATATTTGTATGCAAATTGCCGCAATGTCGCCCCAATTTGTTTCCCGCGACGATGTTCCGGCTGAACACATTGCCGCCGAAAAAGATTTCCTCACAAAGCAAGCAATGGCAGAAAACGAAACAGCCGACAAACCAAAACCCGCCCAAGTAATCGAAAAAATGGTTGAAGGTCGCCTCGCAAAAGGACTCAAAGAGGTTTGCCTTGTAGACCAAGAATATGTAAAAGATGGCGAGCATACCGTTGGTTCATACCTTAAAACAGTAAATCCCGAAGCAAAAATTACAAGCTTCACTCGCTACGAAAAAGGCGAAGGCATTGAGAAAAAAGAATCCGATTTCGCCGCCGAAGTTGCTGAAGCTATTAAAGGCTAAATAAAGTTTCAAAGGGGGCTTGGGGGGAACGCGAATGCCTGAGGATATCGTAGTCTATTTAGTAATCGCGGTTATTTTATTATTGATTGCGGTACTTTTGTTGCTTTTTCGGAATTCGGGAAAAAGCGAAGAGGGCTTCCGTAAGCTAAAAGAAGACGTATTTTATCAAATTGCCAGCGAAAATCGCTTTTTAAGAGAAGAACTTGAAGGGCGACTGGATAGACTACGCGATAGCTTAATGACGGTTTTTGAATCCGGCAGGGAATCCAACCGAAAGGCAATTAGCGTTCTCTCCCAAGAAATTCACGACGCTATGCACAATTTTCTGCGCCATACTACAGATGGACTCGGAGGAATTCGTGCAAGCGTTGACGAAAAACTAATGGGAATTCAAGTTTCAAATGAAAAAAAGCTGGACGAAATGCGCATGGTCGTTAACGAAAAGCTGGAAAAAACGCTGGAAAGCCGTTTGCAAAAATCCTTTGAAACTGTCAGTAACCAGCTGGAAAGTGTCAATCGCGGGCTTGGCGAAATGAAAACCGTTGCCCAATCTGTAGGCTCGCTAAATCGAATTTTGGCGGGTTCAAAGTCACGCGGAATTCTCGGCGAGGTTCAACTTTCTCATATCATAGAAGACATGCTTCCTTCACAGCTATACGAAAGAGAAGTTTCCACAAAAGTAGGCTCGTCCAGCCGCGTAGAATATGCCGTAAAACTCCCCGGCACCGAAGATGGCTCACATGTATTTTTGCCAATCGACTCGAAATTCCCTCTCGAAACCTACGAACACCTCTTGGACTGCTACGAAACAGGCATTCCCGAAGATATCGAAAACGCCAAGAAGGCGTTATTTTCGCGCATCAAATCTTTCGCAAAAGACATCCGCGACAAATATATTTCGCCGCCGGAAACCACTCACTTCGCCGTAATGTTCCTCCCCACCGAGGGTCTTTACGCCGAAATTGCTCGCGAAGCCTCCTTCTTTGAAGCCCTCCGCTCCGATGGAATAATAATCACCGGTCCAACAACGTTCTCCGCAATGTTAAACTCACTTCAACTCGGCTTCAAAACCCTACAAATACAAAAAGGCGCGGCTGATATCGAAAAAACCCTCGGCGCAGTAAAAAAAGAATTCGGCAATTTCGAGACTTCCCTCAAAAAAGCCCAGCAAAAAATAACCCAAGCCGGCAGCGAACTGGAATACCTTGTTGGCACGCGCACAAACGCCATAAATCGCAGCCTGCGCGATGTCCAAGTATACAAGGGCGAAGACAATCTCCTTGGCATTAACGAAAACAATCCTGCCGAGTAATGTTATACATGTTTCGCCACATAATTTTACGATTTCATTTGACATCCATTCCTTTCCATCCTATAATTAGCCTTGCGGGGCACCCCCCTGTCCCGTATAGGAGTATAGTTCAGTTGGTAGAACGTCGGTCTCCAAAACCGGATGTCGAGGGTTCAAGTCCTTCTGCTCCTG
>JGI24703J35330_11748113_pt1 | contig 10765 bp, 11 predicted proteins | sample TergutNt197P1_FD_35330 | JGI IMG/M metagenome (IMG submission 35330) | reverse complement strand
ATATTCGCTCATCAACAGCACTTCCTTTGATACTATTGTACCACGAAAAGATTCTTGCGGGGCAAGCCCCGGGGAAATGCCCTACTTTTGATTATAACTAAACAATCCTGGGTTAACGTCGTTCGCATCAGAAAATAGTTTCCGAATCGATGTCATAATATCCGAATACGTCGCTGGATTGGAGCGAATGTTGGCATGAACCGCACTTTGGTCAATGTGGACCACATCAGGGAATTCTTTAGCAAACACATGATTCACCAAAGTGCTCTTCCCTGATCCCGCAACTCCCGTCACTACGGTGAATATCCCTTTTGGTACACGTAACGCCACGTCTTTCAAGTAGAATTAATGGTTGACCCTTTGTACTCTACTGCGACTTTTAACCCGTCAGCATGAAGTAAACGATGCAACTCTTCCTCGTTGTAATCAGCAATCTTTTTGTCGTTATCAAACAAACCTGACTGGACAAAAGACTTCCACATCCAAGAATCCACCCCGTACCCAGGTAACAATAACGCTCCTTCGTTTAAGGATTTCTCAAAATCGATGGCTTTACTGACGTCTAAAACGATGGTCTTCCCGATTCCTTCACAGGTCATGCACATTCCCATTGGGTCGTTAAATGAATACGCATTAGCAAAGCCTAAACTTGGATTAGCGAAGCGGGAGTAAAGCAAACGTAACAACGGCCCGATATCGGTAATGGTTCCAAGCGTTGACCGGGCGTTCCCACCAAGACGCTTTTGGTCCACCACAATGGCTGTGGAGAGGTTGTTGATCTCGTCGGCTTCCGGACGACTATATTTCGGTAAGAACCCACGGATAAAATTGCTATACGTTTCATTAAGTTGCCGACCTGCCTCCTGGGCAATGGTATCAAAGACAATGGACGACTTTCCTGACCCAGACACTCCGGTAAATACGGTAATCTTATGTTTTGGGATGTTAAGATTAATGTTCTTTAAATTGTTGACCCGTGCCCCTTTTATTTCAATAAACTGCTCCATGCCTTCACCAACCTTTTACTTTTTATGAACTGGAATCTGTAATTCCACTGTGCCTTCATCGACGGAAACCCCACGAATGAGACCAGCAATGGCGTAGCCTTCTTCCTCTAACCAAACCGCTACCTTCTCCATGGCTTTGTTGTAATTGGTATACGGCAATGGGAAAGAAATAGTGGCACATAATGGTATTCTTTCCAATTCCTTAAAGACAAATCCATCTTTATCCACTACCTTTTCCTTAACCGGAAAGGCTATTTCTACGTCCACTTCTGAATCCTTATACTCCCCATCGTGATAAATGGAATGACTGCGCATCTCATAGTCAATCCCGTTTGCATTAATAAAGGCTACCATTTTATCCCACTGTCCAAATTCATCGGCAGGATTGGCGATCACCTCTCTTAATGATAAAACTTGAATTGCAGGGATCTCTTTTAACGTTACAACGTATTCCATCTGCCTCATCTCCTTCTTGATTTTATCTACCATAGAAGCAATGTGATTCAGTTTGGCTTGCTCAGCTTCCAGCTGGGTCTGAACGTGACGCCTTTTATCCGCCAAAGCAGACGCTAGGTAAGCAGGGTCGTCAAAAAAAGAAAGAACTTCTTCCATTTCTTCTACCTTAAACCCTGCGTCCCGCAAGGAGACAATTTTCATTAGCAGTGGGATTTGCTTGGCGCTGTATAGGCGATAGCCGGTGAATGGGTCCACCTCGGCCGGGATGAAGAGTCCGCTTTTATCGTAATGGCGCAACATCCGTGCCGATACGCGCACTAATTTTGAAAATTCACCGATTTTAAACATGACTACCGCCACCTTTCGTTGTTTTATTCTAGCATAACCACACTGCTTTTACACCTTCTTCTATCGCTTCTCGATCATTATAAAGGTTGACACGATGTTAAAGTCAAGGAAAAAAGCCATATCAATTGATATGACCTTTCGGTTGAAGATCCACCTCAGCCAAAATATCTGCTTCATGCTCTTCTACTGGTTTGTACCCATCTACCACAGCATCGATTTCTCTTAACATAACCATGGGATGGAAATCTTTTTGCAAAAATTTAAAGAATGCCACTCGATTATCCGTGTCAATGCCTTTTGTTTTCGCATATTCACCTAAGATCTCAACACTATGCTTTAAGATAGCAACTTGTTCTGCTCTTAAAACCGTTTGTGGCTCTATCTTTTTCCCGATCCGTCTCTCGGTTGTTTCAATGGTGTAAAGCGGGCGCTTAATTGGACCAAATTTAGAATAAGTCATCTCATATAATTCATACAATTCTGCTGAAAATTCAACGATCTCATCTGGTCTAGGCACAATTCCCATTTTAACGATTTCATCCAATGTTGGAAATACCGTCAAAAATAATTCTTGTAAATGGTACATCTTAAGCTTCCCCCTTTAGTTCTTCGAGTTTCATTTCTTCTAATTCAGAAATAGCAAATCCTGTCATGACTGAGATAGTTTCCAAGGGCACGTTATTCTCTAATCCTTTTTTTACAATTTCAAGCTTTCCTTCTTCTTTTCCATTCCTGAAATTCAATGTGTCATGTACATACTGTTTCACGTATTCCACTCTCCATTTCTCATTGGATTTGACTCGAGCAACCTCTGCTTCTAACAATTTCCCCAGCGGGCTATCACTACTTTGCCCCTCAATAAATCTCAAGAAGCCTTTTGCTTCATCGCTAATGCTCCCTTTCGTCCCTTTGCTGTTTAAAAAGATCTTCTGCGTACCATCATCCAGAACTAAATCATCTAATTGTAAACAACGGTTTTCAAAAGTGTAACAATAGTGACCTTCACCAAAGATGTCCTCTCGGCAAACAAAGATCACATAACTATCTGGCAGATCCATGTAATCGCCCCCCTTTTCAATCAGATCTAAATCGATCATGGCTTGGTAATATCTAGCACGTTGACGTAGTTCTTTCGTATCCGTCGCTTGCATTTCAATGTTATAAACCGTATTGTTCTCATCTTTTACATAAACGTCTAAGCGTACTCCTTTGGAATCAATTCGGACGTCAATGGTCTTCTCTGCTTCTACGTATTCAATGCGATCGATCTCGGGAAGATCGGTGATTTCTTGTAGGACTCGCTTACAAATCTCTGGATTAAGCATCACTTTGGAAAAAATAAATCCATTTCCTAAGGTTAAGCTTTCCCATACTTCTTTCGTTACCTTTTGTTCTAGCATTTTTTCATCTCCTAGTTCGTATATTTGATTGGGCGATGACCCTCTCATTGTTATATACGCAAAAAAATGAAAAAAACCGTCTAAGTTTCGATCTTTCTGACAAGAAAACGTTTTTGTGATACGTTTACATTAGTTTTTAATGCATAATTTAACCATCCATCACATAAACAGATGGTTTTAGTTTAGCAAATTTAATAAGCAATTTCAAGCGATTTGTAGATTTTAGACTACAAATTCGTTTTTAAAACTCGGCCATTTTTAGCTGATTTACAGCTCACGAGATTTCTCAACCTGATACTTCCCTGTCTTTTTCAGCACCCAACAAATGAAAAAAGACACAGGAAATGCTACCCAAGAAGCGAACCAGAAACCTAGCATCACACCTAAGCCCATTAAGATGACCGATAGCGCATAATAACTAAGGTTGAAGATCCGGTCCAAGCTCTTCTCCTCTAAGACAATGGCACCCCTTAACTTCATCACACAAAGAATCAACCAAGACAATGGAAAGAACACCCAGCCGCCTATCGCCACTTCAAAAACAATTCCCAATACAAAAACAAGTAACATAACCCACGGTACGTTTAGTTTAGCTTCGCTATCTTTTCTTCTCAACAATGGAAACAGAAAGATAAATAACAGCCATGTGATCGGTCCAGCCAACCACGAAATATACATGGCATTAGCTAGAATAGCGCTAAACACCATGATGGTCATAACCGTCATGTAAATAGCATCTTCTAACAAGGTTTCAAAGGTATGGTTAAATAACGAATCAGTATAACCACCTGTTTTTCGAGCATCGAAGGCATCTTTTATGAAAATCACTGAAAGGGTAATGAGAAAAAGCATCGGTGATAAAGCACGGAGCTGATAGAGTGACCGAACACCGCCCGCTTGAATCGCATCTTCAATCTCTAAATCCATGTCACTTAAACTTCCACCCCATAATGTGATATCAAATAGCTCTTCCAACAACTCCGGTCCGAGGAGGAGGACAGCAACAACGATTCCTGTTAAGGTAAAAGCATAATCTGAAAACGTCCATTTCGTCGCCTTGTTAATTTCCTTCTTATCTTCCATCTAGATCCTCCCTCAATGCCAACTCAATCAAGCCTTTAACATACCCTGGTGTAAATAATTGACCGTGCTGATCTTCCATTTTCAGTGGTACAGCAATTTGCCCTTTTCCATATGGACTTTTCATTACTTGTAAGACCGGATTGTACAACCGGCATTCTGCAAGAAAAGCTTTGTCGTCTGAGATAATCGTTACACGAGGAACTTTCTGTACTTCTTTAACAAACCACCAATAAGTCTTGCCACCTACAACGATCTTCCGTTTACCCTTTTTATTAATGCCCATTTATAACACCCTCATCGTTACAATTTCCAAATAATATGCCTTTTTACCCGAACTTCCCATCGATCTCTCCCTTTATTTCTGTAAATCCTAGCCCTCCAAAGTTTAGTCTTTGTCTAAAAATTTCATATACGTTTTTTTAAACGATTCAAAGGTTTTTGTTACGGTTAGTAATTTTGTCGCCTCATTGCTATCTAGATAGTTCGTTAAAACGTGGTTGAATAAGCGCATTTGAACCAAGTCATTATTTTTAATCCCGAATAAAAAAACAAGGCTGACTTTTTTATCGTCCCAAAGCATTCCTTTTCTGATGATGCAAATATAAATGAACGACTCTTTAACAGAAGTTTCAATCGCATGGGGAATCGCAACACCATAGGATAAAGCGGTGGATGAAATTGATTCTCTTTTTAAAACCTCTTGAAAATATTCTTGATCAACATAACCTTTTGATTCCAAATCTAACGTTAACGCTCTTAGGAGTTTTTCTTTGCTTTTTGGTGCCGACGTTACTACTTTAAACAACTCAGGTTTGAACAGCTGATAGGAGGATTTTTCACTGTTTACTAATTTATAAAACGTATTTTGTAATCGCAACTCGTCTTTCCGGCTTAACAAAGGGTTTATCAAAACAACGGCCTTATTTTTTTCAGGAATCGTCACCGTGGTAATCACTAAATCACTAGCGACTTCATTCAACCTTTGATACTCGTGGTAAGTCATCGTTTCTTTAATCGTTATTTGCTCACCAAATGCATTCAATAACTTTGCTTCTATCAAGCGCTCTGTTCCAAGGCCTGTCGCACAAACAAGAGTGATCGTCAACATTTTTTGTGAAAAAAGTTGATGATTTCTTTCTAAAGATGCCCGAACATGAAGGGTAAGAAATCCAATTTCATCTTCTGAAACGTCGTACTTTTCCATCAGATCTTTTATGCAATCAAGGGTAATGTTATATTCAAACGCATATTTACTCTTAATGTCTGCCAATAACGGATTTCGATTCTCCATCCCAAGGGTGACCCGTTTAATGAACGATTCAATGTGCAGCATTAGATCTTTAACAAAAACTTCGTCCTCGTTTAGATCAAACTGGTATTTCGTATCCAATTGCTTAATAAAATTCTCTGCGATTTTTTCGATGTGAACGTCTTGACCAAGATCTTGAATGGAGATATGAGGAATTTTAGTTGCGAAATGAACGTATAGATTCAACCGCTCTATTTTAGGAAGGGTAACATCAAAAAAGTCTTCACACTTTTTAATCGCTTGTTCGAAAAGGTCAATTTCTTTTATTTGAACGTCTGGTCCCATTTCAATGTAGGCCTCTTGTTTAATTCTTTTCAAAGCAATACCCACCTGAAAAACTAACGATTTAATTTGATAATCAGGGACCGAAATGTGATTTCCATTCAGCACCGATAAGAGACAGTAAGATAAGGCATAAATATCCAATTCATGAAAAAACTCTTGTTCCTCTCGAGTGAATTCGATGGTTTGATGGTTCATCACAAGTGCTGACATTGCTTTTCGGATGTTGCTTTCTAGCCCTTCTATTTTAATGCCGTAGTAGGGCTTACCAACAATTTCAAGATGGTGAGCGATTAGTCTCTCTTTTACAATTTTTAGATCGTTTTTAATGGTTTGCATGCTCACGTGTATTTGAGTAGCTAGGTCTTCAATTTTTACGTAGCAATCGGCTTGCAATAGATATTGTAAAAGATAGGGAATTCGTTCTGACTGACTATCCATACAACTTTGTTCCAACACTTCAGGAAATACCTCAATGTGATATCCTTTTGTTTTGCGGTTGTAGACAATCTTATTGTTTTTTTCTTCAATCATTTCATTAATCTCTTTGATGTAGCTATACATTGAGCGCGTGCTCTTTTGGAATTGATTAGCTAAATCATTGATGATGAGGTGAGGATTTTCATGAATATGACCGTATATCTTCAATAATCGATTCGGTAATTTAAGAGGTTTCATCCCTAACACGCTCCCTTCCAACTGATTACTTCTATCCTAGTATAGCACGATTGTAGCTTATCGCGCCAGCCAAGTCATCTCCATCCACCCTTTTGCATTCTAATAACGAAATATATTGTGTGGAAATCGTTTTTAAATCTGCTATTATATATACCATAAGGAAGGAAGTGTTAAATCATGTTAAACCAGGTTGTTTCTGAGCGTACAATCGTTCATAGCCTAAAAGGAAAAAGTCATGAAGAAGTGGTTCGTGAGCTATCAGAGGCGTTGTATCATCAAAACAAAATTGATGAGGTGGATGGCTTTGTCCAAGACGTGTTAAAAAGAGAAGCCGAAATTTCAACCATATTAGAAAATGGCATTGCAATCCCACATGCTCGTACAGCACATGCTAGCGAGCTAAATGTTGCCGTAGGAATTAGTCAAGAAGGGCTTGATTGCGGTGCAGCAGATGGAAAACCAACGCAAATTTTCTTTCTAATTGCTACCCCTGAGAAAAGCAACGATGCACACATTAAAGCACTGTCTGCTATTACAGGTAAAATGCTTGATGCAGAATTCAGAAAACAGATACTGCTTGCAAAAAATGAAGAAGAAATATATCAACTGTTAGTTAAAGAGGAGGAAGAAACAATGTCTACAAAAGAGAATCGATTTTTCCTTGGGGTAACAGGGTGTCCAGTAGGTGTTGCTCACACTTATTTAGCCGCAAAAGCTTTAAGCAAAGCAGCAGCTGAAAAAGGCGTTGAAATAAAAGTAGAAACAAACGGCTCCATTGGTGTTGAAAATGAGTTAACAGCAGCTGATATTGAAAAAGCAGAAGCGATTATCGTCGCTTGTGATAAGCAAGTTGACTTAGAGCGTTTTGCAGGTAAAAAGGTGATCTTCTCGAATACGAAAGCAGCCATTGATGGTGCCGAAAAATTACTTGATCAAGCCATGACTAGTGAAATCTCTGTCTATAAAGGCGAAGGGGCAAAAAAGACAGATGACTCCCCTGCTGGTAGAAGTCAAAAAGGACTCTATAGCTATTTAATGAACGGCGTTTCGTATATGATTCCCTTTGTTGTGGTTGGTGGAATCTTAATCGCACTTGCTCTTGCGATTGGTGGTGAGCCTACACCAGCAGGGATGGCCATTCCAGAGGGAAGTTTCTGGAATCAAATTCTAGACGTCGGTGTTGCTGGATTTACATTAATGGTACCAATCCTTGCTGGTTTCATCGCCTATGCCATTGGTGATCGCCCAGCTCTTGCACCAGGTATGATTGGTGGTTGGATTGCTAACGATGGTTCTTTCTATGGTGCTGATTCTGGAACAGGATTCCTTGGTGCCATCATTGCTGGGCTTTTAGTCGGTTATTTTATTAAGTACATGAAAAAGATCGCTTGGCCCCAAGTCATTCAGCCACTCGTGCCAATTATGATTCTACCGATTACAGGTTCCTTGTTCATTGCTTTCATCTTTATCTTTATCATTGGTGCCCCAATTTCCGGGTTGATGGAAGGTCTAGAAAGTTTATTAGCGAACCTTTCCATGGGCGGATTTATTTGGATTGGTTTAGTGATTGGTCTCATGCAAGGATTCGATATGGGTGGGCCATTTGGAAAGGTTGCCTTTATGTTTAGTGTTGGTTTAATCGCTTCTGGGGAAACCCAGTTCATGGGTGCCCAAGCAGCAGCAATTCCAGTTGCACCTCTTGGGATGGCCATTGCAACCTTTGTGGATAAAAAAGTCTTTAGTAGCGAAGAAAGAGCAAATGGTAAAGCAGCATTTGCCATGGGACTTGTTGGAATTTCAGAGGGTGCAATTCCATTTGCTGCTAGTGACCCAATTGCCGTCTTACCAGCTAACATGATTGGTAGCGCCGTCGCTTGTATTCTAGGGTTTGCCTTTGGGCTACGTAACACCGTTGCTCATGGTGGACCAATCGTTGCCTTACTAGGTGCTCTTAACTACCCACTCCTAGCTCTGCTTGCTATGTTAATCGGTTCTCTAGTAACTGCTTTCGTCGCAATTGCTATTAAGCGTATTATGTTACGAAAAAGAAATACCTAGCAAATTTAAAAACTAACCCATAGAAAAAGGTTGTAGCAATCGTTACGATCTTTTTCTTTTTTGTCACGTTTAAAGATCACTCCTTGCATAAACCATAAGCGTATTTTACAAAGCAAATCATTCTCCCACTCGAACACTTATTGTTTCCCCGCGCACATAAAATTCAAACCCTTGATAGTCAAACCAAACACCACCTGCATGAACTCGGACAAACACATTATACCTCTCTCTAAAAATACCTGCTATAGTCTCTAATTCCAACGCTCTTAGTTCTTCAAAATCCAGACCATCAAAATAGCGAAGATAGCCGATGGTCAGGTGGGTTAATTCTTCTGAGTAAGGATGAAAGTAAATAGTCAATGAATGTCTTGGGATTCTCCAAAGTGTTCCAATAGTATCATCGTCAATCGTGAAGCTTTCCTCACGTTCATGTTGCCCCTCTCTAAATAAGGTCAAACTGTTTTCGTTTTCTTGAAGCGGTAAGGACATGTTTAAAATATCTGTTCGTGTCGGACGATTATTTAAAAATTCGATTAAATAGGGCATGTCTAAAAATAAATCAAACGGGAGGTCTCCATACTCTAAATTTCTTGCATCCCAGTTATCAATGGTCACTTGGGCTAAATCATTTTGCCTTCTACGCACATTTTGTTGGTTGCGATGAACGATAAATCCTATCATCGCCACGGTAAGAATTGTCACAGCTATTGTAACAAATGTTATCTTTTTCATTTTAAAATCACTCATTTTATCATCTAAAATTTCTTCACTTCTGCTTCAAACTCTGCGGATACTTTACCCGTTTTAGCTTCCTCCACTTCGTCGTGTTTATAAAACTAACTAAGTTTAAGTTTTCTGTGCTCCTTAAATGAATACACCCACCCTGCTGTTGTCGCAACGGTCACCATCCAAAACGATAACCCAAAAGCGGTTGATCCCTCTACAAACACAAAATTCGATGGCCTCCTTGAACTGTAGTAAATCGCTACTTGCTGACCAACGGCCCACGGTGCTTGGCCAGTACCCTGATTAAAGATGTCACTTGTTCTCGTTGCTGTAATCACTTCACCTGCTACTGTAAATTCAAAGGTTGTCTGAAAACGTCCGTCCTCAGGTCGATTCTCCAAGGCTTGCCACTGGACATCAGTCACTGTCGCCGTTGTACGTAGCCCCTCCATGCGAACGGCATGACTTCCAAATTCCAAAAGTAAAAATAATACCATAAAAATTGGCAACACAATCAACAATATTTTTAAAAGTCTTCGTTTATTTCTCGGTTTCCTATTTCTAACGGATTGTTTCCCTTGATTCATCCATTTCACTCCTCATTACAAATACTTCTCTGCTCTTTCCTACAATCCCCAACCCATTTTCTTAAACTAGCAATGCTGCTGGCTGATCCTTTTAATCTTCTTTTTTTGCCATCTGCACAGACAGCCGTCACATATGCTCTCGGCGCTCGATTTCCCACTTTTTTATATTTTTCAAAGGATTTAATAAACCCGTTTCTGAAAACAATTAACTGAAATCCAATGACATCCATGTACCATTCTGAACCTTTATAAATCGTCCTTTTCTTCATGACGTCATCTACTGCTACATCAAATTCAATTTGATAAAATTCTTCCTGTTCACCGATAAACCTTAACCCCTTAACAAGGTTAATGATCATCGACGGAGCAACTGCAACCGTGATTGGAAGCACTCCACCTATCACGGATAAAAGTAGCATTTCGGAAAAGGGAATCTCTCGTTGGTTGAATAAAGAAACAACAAAGAAGAGAATAAATAGTCCCGATGAAAATGCCACACACGTTTCAATGAATGGCCTTATCAATTTTTTACATAATTGTTTTTTGCTAACGTTCATTTTATTGTCACCTATCATACCCATTTTCATTCACCTAACAATTCCCACAACTGATCCCCTCACTCAACCGTGGTAGATGTCTCATCTTGCCAACGCCGATTAATGTCCCAAAAGACATTTTCGCCAAAAATGCGTTGATAAAGCGCCATGTTACCATCATCGACGACCACCACTTGATACGGTTCGTCAGTCATGGCACAAAAACGATAGACGTTCCATTGATGAAAGTGCCAACCGTCGTTATAAGGAATCACACATAATTCTTCCACTTGCC
>JGI24703J35330_11748114_pt1 | contig 10771 bp, 15 predicted proteins | sample TergutNt197P1_FD_35330 | JGI IMG/M metagenome (IMG submission 35330) | reverse complement strand
GAACAATGCCAAGCAGCGCGTTAAAAATCAAGTTTTCGATACCGAAAAAAATCAACGCAGGGGGGAACAGGAATTATGACCGTAAACATCACCACGAGAATCAAAAAAGCCCTCAAAAATATTGACGTAAACAGGCTTATCAAAATGAATATCCCTTACTTCATCATGGGCGTAGTTGGTTGGATAGTTGCCGGAAACTTTGATTTCATTCCGTTTCCCGATTGGTTGGTTGGCGTAATTGCCGGAGTTGGCATGAAAATCATGGTTTACGTCAAAGGCAAAAACGCTAAAAAATTCCGTAAAGATGTTGAATATGGTTCTGCGAGGTTCGGCACAAAAAAGGATATAGAGCCATACATGGACGAAAATCCCGCGAACAATATCATTTTAACCGCCACGGAAAGCCTAACGATGAATAGTCGCCCGCGCCCTAGAAGGAGTTACAACATTTCTGTCTGGCGGCGCGTTAGGCTTCGACCAAATAGCGGCTTCGCTGATAGCCACAAAAAAAGAAATGGGTAAAAATATTCGCTTGATTATGGCATTGCCCCACCGCGGGCAAGCGGATTTATGGACGGATAGAGAAAAAGAACTTTACGGCTATCTGCTTAGTGCGGCCGATGAAGTCATTTATGTATCTGAAACCTACAGCGACGATTGTATGAAAAAGCGAAATTATTACATGATAGACCAGTCGGAGTATTGCATTTGTGCTTTTACAAAAGAAATAAGCGGCACAGGGCAAACGGTGCGCTATGCCGTACAAAATGAATTGCAAATTATAAATGTAGCGAAATAAAAACCCAACTCCTTGCTGTCAGTACATTAAAATATTACTTCAAATGCTTGTTGCGCTCTGGGTCTCCCCAACGGCTATCATTATTTTTTTTGTTGTGGCTCATTAGGTTTGTGCATTTCAGAAATAGCTTTAAGCCTATCCGCTTTACGCTTTTTATATTCGTTATTCAGTTCATCTTCTCTTGCAACAATATCTTCAATACTGGGGAAGTAGCTTTTAATTTTTTGCAAATCATCACAACACGGATGAGTAACGCCATTTTCATATTCGATGTATTTTTGCAAATCAACTTCTATTTCTTTTGCAAAATCTTCTATAGGGAAGCCGTCTTTTTCTCTTAGATATTTCAACTTTTCAGAAAATGTTGACATAATATCCTCCATCGTAAATATTTGTTATTTGTCTTTTAGCCGTCGGCAGACCCCACGGCACTTTCTGCGACGCAAAAGTGTCAGAGTGGGTCACACACTCCAAGGGAGGGTGTGAAAACCGCCGCCGCCGACCACGCTATCGAGTGTTTGCATAGACTAAAAAAGGCTTGTGCGCTCTACCCGATTCCCAGCATATGATAACAACATAGTCGCCACATTAACCAAGGCTGAGTAGAACATACTCATCCCTCCTTCTCGTACAGCTGCAAATAAGAAAATACAACCAAGGGCAAACATCCAAGTCATTGGATTCGATAAAAACAATATCATATGGCTGGTAGCAACGGCTATAATCTCTGAAATATCAAAGACCATAATCGAGTTCGGGAATCGAGTACAACGCACAAGACCTACAAGCGATTATATCACAACCACTGCGGCAAAGTCACAAAAATATTTTTCGTTTTTCTTTTCCTGTGATGCAAATTTTTTAATTTGCTGATTCAAAAAAAATCCAAACCTCTTTGCGGAAGTGTACAGCCGCCGAGAGGTTTTTTATATAGATTTGAAAATTTTTTACAACCTATTTGTGGGCGCGGTTTTCAAAAAGCCGCACCTAAAATTTTGAAAAGGAGAGATTCAACTCATGGAAAAACAATCTTCAAAACCCGAAACATTAAAGTTAATCCGAATGAGTGATGTTGAAGCCACGGAGGTTAAATGGCTTTGGTATCCGTATATTCCGTTCGGAAAAATCACTATGTTTCAAGGCGACCCGGGTGACGGAAAAACCACAACGATTTTAGCAATCGCCGCGGCATTAACGAGAGGTTTACCCCTGCCCGAAGGTAAAACCATCAACGCACCAATGAACGTCATTTTTCAGACCGCCGAGGACGGATTAAATGACACGGTAAGACCCCGGCTCGACCAAGCCGGAGCAGATTGCTCCCGCGTGATTGTCATTGACGAAGAAGAAAAATCTTTAACCCTCGCGGACAAACGCATTGAACAGGCACTAATCCAAACCGGGGCAAAGTTATTGGTTCTCGACCCTCTGCAAGCCTATCTTGGCTCAAATGTGGATATGCACCGAGCAAATGAAATACGTCCGATTCTGAAAAGTATAGGCACTGTCGCGGAGAAAACAGGCTGTGCTGTTGTGGTGTTAGGGCATCTCAACAAAGGCACGAATAAGAGCCAGTATCGCGGATTGGGGAGCATTGATATTCAAGCCGCCGCCCGGAGCGTCCTCACTTTCGGGCGAATTAAAGGCAAGAAATTTTCGCGGGCATTCGCGCAGGGGAAAAACAATCTTGCGCCGGAGGGAAAAAGCATCGGCTTTGAACTCGACCCGAAAACGGGCTTCCGTTGGTCCGGCGTTTCCGAAGTCACCATTGACGAGTTGCTCATTAAGCCTTAACCGCCGTATAATGTATGACGAGTTGGAGTTAGACAAACTTGGCGGGTACATCGTTGAAAAAAAGGTTGCAACCGACAATGGCGATAAGAAAACTAAAACCGTAAAAGAAATCAAAAAGGAAAAACGCGCACTATTCGTTATAATTTCCGACACGGATTCTTCGTTCAATGTACGCTATAGAGGGTGTAAATAACGCACCCGAAAATATAGCGTAGCGGTCGGCTCATTTGCAGGGTTTTTGAACGCTACTAGCTGAGAAAGGAGAGTAGTGTTCTTTTTATGTAGGCGAATATCTGCCTATGCACAGGCAAAGCAAAACAAGAAAATGGGAACGGCGTTCTCCGACTAAAGATTCTGCCGTTCCCAACCAACAACACCCGAGGGTGCCACGGAGAATTATACAATATCCGTACATACCCTTTCAAGTGTTGTAAAAAATCCATCAAACAACCACGAAAGGAAGTTTTGTATGAGAAGTATATTAAAACAGTTTTACCTTGGAAATGTAGTCACCAGCCCACCCAACATTGAGCCTAATTCCAAACTAAGCCATGCTATGAACCGCTTAACCAAAGCAGAGGATAAGTTGCGAGATATGCTTGGCGATGAAGGGAAAAAGACCCTCGAAACCTACTCCAACACACAAATGGAGATAAACGCCTTGTCATGCATCGACAATTTTTTGTACGGCTACAAATTAGGTACGCTAATGATAATGGAAGTTTTCAACGGCATGGACGATTTAATTATCGACAGGGAGGGAGATGAATGAAAAATATACTCAACGCCCTCATAGCGGAATTAAGTCAACTTGAGGAAGCCGAAACCGATGAAACCCGCGAAAAAATCAGAAGCGAACGTCGGTATTTTGCCACAATTATGTCTGTCCATGATTTTGAGAGATTCAAAAACCTTGAATCTCTCCACGGCGAAGGACATAACACTCGTTACCGAAATATGTTTGTTCGTGCTTTCAGTCTTGGGGTTATGTTTACTGCACTATTAACCGATAACCCCTTGCCACCCACGGAAAGAGGTGTACAACATGAGCAATGAATATATCCCTGTGGCAACATCAAACACCGTTTATCACAAACCCGAAACGCAACAGGAGTTTGACGAGTTGGTGCAAACCGCTAATATAGGCGATATGATTTTCAGCAAGTGGGTTTTTCAAGCAAGTGGCGGTATATGGTACACCGTTGGCTTGATGGAAAAATCCGACCCCACAACCAAAATGCTTTTTCCAAACATTATCTTGGGCGAAAATTTGCCACCGCTTACACGATGGGGAATCCAAAGGCGAGATTTTCTCAAAGAACATCGGAAATTTTACGCCGCTCAACTTGGCATTATCGGACTTCACTTCTTGACTACTTTCGAGCATAGTCTGTAATGCTTGTATTTGTAGGCTCTGGGCAGACATTAATTCGCTGAAATGTTCTTCTTGCGCGGCACGTTCCTCTGCCAACTGGTCAAGTTTTGCGGTTTCCAAAGCGGAGCGGGCTTCATTTACAACACGTTGTTCTTCATTCATCTGTGCGCGGAGTTCGTCAATGCGCTGATTACGCTGGTCGCGGGTAAGTTCCCGTTGGCGGTTATCCATTAGACGATTAACGTCTTGCTGTATTCGAGCCGCTTCTTCTGCCGTAGTTGCCGCTCGGTGTCGGGCTTGCAATTCGGCAAGTCGCTCTTGAAATTCACGTTCACGCCGTGCAGCTTCTTCGGCACGGGTACGTTCGTTTATTGCATCAATTTCACCTTGCAGCACACCGAGCCGCATTTTTTCCTCGTCATCGAGAAATTGCATCCGCATAGCAAATTCTTCATCGAACATCTGCATTTTTTCCCAATTGGCGGAACGCAACGCTGCGACTTCATCATCTATGGCTTGTAATGCGGCGCGTCTGCGGTCATCGTGTTGGTTTTGAATAGCTCGTGTTAAATCATCACCCAAACGGTTAATATTTGCGGCGTTTTCCCGTGCAATTCGCTCCAGTTCTCGCGCTTCCTCACGGGCAATTCGCTCACGTTCGCGGGATTCATCACGTTTGTTGCCGGTGACATCACGCTCCGCATCCATGCGACCACCTGCGGCGGCGCGGGCAGATTGTAAAACTTCATTGTTCGCAGATGTAACAATTCGTGTGCCGTCCTCTGCGGCACGGGCAACAACATCCATTGCTTCGGCGGCGGCGTTTGCTACAGCATTTTCCGTTTGGATTAGTTGCGCTTCCACGCCGCTAACATCGGGAGGTGTCGGAGTTGCAACACTTGTGCGAAGTTGTAATTCGGGAATGTTTATGCCAATCAACCCAAGCACACGATTAACGCCGCGAACTATGGCATTGATTGCCCCTGCTATCATGTTCCAAAGGTTATCTTGTAACCACTGCCCCATCCGCTGGATTCCCTCCCAAAGTGAACGGATGATATTTATTCCCGATTGTATGATTTGCGGTAACAATGCGGCAATGCCGCGAACCAACGCCATTATGATTTGTGGCAAGGCTTTTATTATCTCCGGGATAGCCATTAGCAGACCTTCCACGAGGGAAATAATGAGTTCGATGCCCGTTTCAATCAGCATGGGAAGCATTGTGCCGATTCCCTTAACCAAGGAAATAACCAAATCAATAGCGGCGGTTATCAGATGGGGCAGTGCGTCAAGCAAGCCGAAAATAAGCCCCATCACTAATTGAATACCGCTGTCTACTATCATTGGCAACGATTCGATTATGCCTTTTACGAGTCCAATTATCATTTCTATCCCGGTTTGTATGATTTCGGGAATGTTGTTGACGAGAAAGTCAATCAGTGTTTGAATAATCATCGGCAGTGCTTGTAGAAGTTTCGGGATTGCTTCCAAAAGCCCCATTACAAGCCCTTCCAATAACTGAAAGCCCGTCTCTATAATTTTTGGAATGCCGTCCACGAAAAACTCAATGATTGCCATGAGAATTTCGGGCAACGCCGCAATCAAAATCGGCAGTGCTTCGAGTAAACCCTCCACAAGCCCTGTTATGATTGCGAGAGCTGCTTCCAATAACATGGGCAGTTTTTCGATGATTGTTTGTACGATGAACACAAGCATTTCTGCAATCGCGGGCAGTAAATTCGGGAGGGCTTCGGCTATGCCATTGGCGAGTGCAAGCACCAACTCCAACGCCCCTTCGAGCAGAACAGGCAAAGCGTCAATAATTGCCGACACCAACGTTTCCACCAGTGTAAGCGCGGTATCAATCAGAGTTGGTAAATTATCTACAATGCCGTCAACCAGTGCAGCAACAACATCCGGCGCGATTTCCGCAATGACCTCAACAAGCGTACCGACCATTTCGAGGATTTGCGGTACTGCCTCGGTGATACCTTCTACAAGTGTTTCAATGCCCTCCGTCAATGCTTCGCCCGCGCCTTCTTGCCCGGAAATTAAATCAGCAAAAGCCCCGGTCACTTGTGCCAAACCCGGTAGAAGTTCCCCTGCGATTCCTGTTTTTAAGCCAGTGATAGCGGCTTTCAAATCTGTTTGTGCATCACCAAACGCAATAGAAGCGTCAACTAAATCATCACCCATAACCGCGCCGAGGTCATGCGCCCGTTGCCGCATTTCTTCCAATTCTTCATTCGTGCCGTTGAGAAGCGGCATTAATTCCATGCCAGCCCTGCGTCCGAAAATTTCAAGAGCAATGTTTGTTTTCTCCACGCCTTCGGGCATTTCTTGGAACTGTGCAACAATGGCGTTCATTGCATCTTCCGGGGAAGCGTCACGGAGAACATCGAAACTCAATCCGAGCCTTTCAATGGCCTTTCCCACTTTCCCGCCGTCTTCATCAAGGCCGCCCATAGCGTTTTGCAAGTTACGCATTCCGTAGGAAAGGTTGTAAAGTGACGCGCCAGATTGGTTCAAGATGTAATCCCACTCTTGTACGCCTTGCCTGCTCATATTCATTTTCAGAGCGGTTTTATCTACGTTATCCCCTAATGCTGCGGTATCCTTGGCTATGTCATAAAGTGCCACGCCTGCCGCTGTAGCCGCTGTGCCAATGGCAATCATAGCCGCGCCAACGGCGACACCTACGGTTTTGAGGGTAGCACCAAGAGCGGCAAAACTGCTTTCTGCGTCATCGGCAACATCGCTGGCATTTTCTACTTCGTCAGCAAAATCAGCTACATCACTTTCTGCATCTTCGAAACCACCTGCGGCGGAATCAACCGCTTTTGTGGCGGAGTCCAAATCACGCTCCATAACGTTCAGCGCGGCTTTGGCATTATTTAACTGAATCGCCCATGCTTGTGTCCGTTTATCATTTTTACCAAAGCTGTCGGTCGCATTTTGCAGGGCAGATTCGAGGGTGGAAATTTTATTTTTTTGGGCTTCGATTTCTTTATTTAGTGCTTGTTTTCGGGCAGTTGCGGCTTCCAGTGATTTATCGTTACGGTCGAATTGAGATTCGAGTAAGGTCATCTCTGAACCTAATACTTTGAAGTTGGCGTTAATATCGCGCAAACTTTGTTTAAATTCGCGCTCACCTTCCAAGCCGATTTTTAATCCAAATGTGTCAGCCATTGATTACTGCACCACCCTTCCAAAATTATGTAAAAAGCACCCCCGGAGGAGTGCCGCAAATTTTCTATGCCGATGTTCGCAAAAATATAGTATAATGACGGTAAGCCCTTGAATCGGAAGGAGGCAAACGCAATGGTGCAAATTATGCAAGAACACAACCGTATCCTTGTAGACGATGGATACGACATCTACGAAAACAAAAATGTTTTGCTTGGCTACACCGAAGAGTACGAGGATATTTGCGGTATCAAAAGTGGTGTGGTTTTAGCTGTAGGTGACAGTGACGATTACGATGAAATTTGGAAGTTATATGAAGATTATTTTTTGTCTGGGAAGCATGAGCCTTTACTTGTAATTTATTTTGGAGCAGTTGAAGCGTCGGGGGTTTATATATGAAGCTAACGCTTGAAAACCAACGAGGCAGTGTTTTACGAGTTTCTGCAAGCATATGGGTTCCTCAAAGAAAAGCATATGCAACATCTGTTGTCATTTTTGACACAGGTGCATATAAAACCATAATTGACGAGGATTTAGCTGCCTTGCTTGAAATTCCTGTTGCTTTAATAGATGGCGTTTCTACTGTCACAGCTACAGGCATATCTGCTACGCATAGCAGTATCATGCCAAAACTCTTACTTGGCAAAATGCCTATTTCAGACATACCAGTAAATGTTATGAAATTACCAAAAGAGTTAAAAACTCGGTGCATACTCGGAATGAATGTATTGCAAGAATTTGATATACACGTTAGCAGTTTCAGAAAAGCGGTGACGCTCACGCCAATGCCTCTGCCTAAGAAATATTTTAGAGAAGATTACTCAATTGCCCTAACAATAGACGAAAGCAGCGACATCCAAGAAAAAGATGCCGCCACCATCTCTACAGAAAATCGGGAATAATATCTTCGATATGAACTTCCCGCTTGGGTTTTGCCATGCCGTGAAATTGTCGGTGACACTCCCATAAATCCAGCAAATGACCTATGGGGGCAAGCCACACTTCATCTTCGGAAAAGTTCAAATGCGCACGACCGTAATACAAAAGCCGGACAAATAACTCGCGGTCATTTACCCGGCTCGATTGTTTTTTCCCGGCTCATCCTCGGACTCAACGTGCCGCTTCGTACCTTTGAACATAGCTTGCGTTATGGCTTCTTTGTAGGTTGCCAACTCGTGCGGCATGGTGAAAAGTTCCACAAATTCGGCGGTCAGCAGTTCTTTTGGGGAATCTTTATGAAGGTAATTGCGTCGCAGAATTGATTGGTTTGCCAGCAGAACTATGAGAAAATTTATCTCGTCCAAGGCAAGTGCGAAATTTTCAGACTTCATTAATTTCGCGCCGAGATTTTCCAATCCGCCGTAGCGTTCGCCGATGGTTTTTGTTGCCAAAGTGGTGAGAATCAGCGGGTATTCCTCGCCGCCGATTGTGATTACTGCGCTTCTGTCATTATCCATGATTTTCTCCATTTCTATGAGCCGCTTGTGGCATCATCTTCAAAATCGGGGTCATAAACAGTTGTAAACCAACCGCTTGTGATAGTCGTTGGTACGCCCGGATGACCTTCCACAGCTTCAGCTTTCCACGGATGGCGGTTGCGGCTGTCGGGCTTATTGCGCCGCATGATTGTTCCTTCAATTTGCGGGGTCTGGAAGCTGACTGATTCGCCCTTGGTCTGTAAACTTGTGGACGGCGTACCGAACAAAACTCGGTACAACCAAAAAAACTTATGCGTACCGTTTGCTCGGCGCGCACGGAAGCCGACCGCCACAGGCGGCCCCACATCTTCACTCGCAGAAATCAGAACGCCGTTTTCGTCAATGCCCGCGCCCAAAAGTACCGATGCTACTTCCGGGGTAATATCGTCAACGCCCAAAGTGAGCGTTCCCGATTGAAATTCACGGACGCTTTCCTGTGCGGAATCATCCGCATACAGCATTGCCTCGGCAATCTCGATACTCAAATCCGCTTGTATGGCTTTTGCCAGCCGTGCAGGAGTGCCGTAGGTTTCCATTCCTGTCGCGCTTTCGGTAATCGGCGCGTAGAACATATCAGACAAACCGATAGTTGCCATTACAATCCCTCGCTTTCTATTTCATACAGTTTTTTGCAGTCAATGACCGCATGATGGTATTTTGTTTCCGCTTCAAACTCGATATATCGGCGGTCGGTTATGGTGAAATCTTCATCAAGCAGCCGACTTGTAACTGTATTCCGAAGTGGGTAATAATTGTTTTTGCTGTAAATCGCAAGCCGCGCTTCTTGTACATCGGCTTGCGGCACGTTGTCGGCGGTCATGTCAAAGCTGTCTGCCAGCGGAATTATTACGATGTACTCATCAGGCGGAACGCCGCTAAAATGTCCGACTTCAAAGGGGATTTTAAGGTCGGTGAGCATCGCGGTCAGTTCGGATAAAATGTTCATACGCTGTCAATCTCCCTTTCCAATTGTGAAATCATGGCTTCGATTGCGGGTTTTCGACTTGCTGTTCGCGCCGGGGCAAGGAACGGTCGCGCAGGTTGGTTTGACGAGCCGTGTTCTAAAACGCTGGCTACCATAGCGTTTCTGCGTCCATCGGTGCGGGGTTCGTGAAAACCGACTCGCACATCGTAATTGCCGTTGCGGTCTAATTTCGCGGGAGAAATACCCAGCGCACCGACCAGTTCCCCGGTGGAACGTGACGGTTCTTGTGTGTCCTTGCCTATGACGGATTGCAAATTGGAGCGCACTTTTGCTTCCACGACCTCCGCCCCGGTTTGCAGCACTCTCGGCACGATTTCATCTGTTTTTTCGCCCAGCCGTGAAATTTTGTTTAGGAAATCATCGGGCAATTTCATATTTACACGAGCCATGTAATCACCCTTTCGATGGGTCAACTTTTTCTACAAGGCATTCGAGATAAAGCCCACGTTCCCGCACATTTTCCACGCTTGTAATTTTATAACGCTCTCCATCACAACAAATTTGCATTGCAGTGGTTACGGTCAATCCGGGAATTGTGCGAAAACGAAACAGCGCGGTCGCTGTTGAAAACGCCGCACGATTACGCCACGCATTGCTAAAGTGCCGCGATTCCTTAAATGCACGAACTGCGGCAAGGACGCTTTCACCCTGCTTTGCAAAGCCCATGAAATCTTTGTCCGGCTCTGTGGATACAATTTCAATAAAGTGCCGCATTCTCACACTTCCCACCTCTTTTCGAGTAGCAACAGCCGATTGACGGCATCCCACGTTTGTTTTGCCGCACCTACATAATCGTTGAAAAATCCTCCTGTGCCACCGTCACGACTTTCAAAAAAGTGACTGGCAAGCATTATTACAGCGTGTTCCGTGGTCGCGGGAAGCGGCTCATTCGCATAAGACCGTTTTTGATAACTTTCCGCATAACCAAGCGCGGCGAGAATATGCCCGCGAAGCAAGGCATCGTCCTCATCATGTTGTAAAATTATATTTGCCTTGACCTTGGGGAGCAGTTCGTCTACCAAACGGTTAAATTCCGACTGCCAATTACTGCAACTTTGTAAGCGTCAAGACCTCGCCCACATACAACAGAAAACTGTAATTCTCTACAATGTACTCCAAAACCATCCAACCCACTGCAAGCAGAGAGTTGG
>JGI24703J35330_11748115_pt1 | contig 10829 bp, 9 predicted proteins | sample TergutNt197P1_FD_35330 | JGI IMG/M metagenome (IMG submission 35330) | reverse complement strand
TTCTTTGAATCTCTACCTCTACCCGTTTGACCTGATCGGCCACCTGAAGTTTTTGCACCTTTATTTGTTTTAGGTTTACCTGCCATAATAAAATCAACAGTTCCCTCATCTTTATTCGCAGCTTTGACTTTTATTTTAACTTCATCACCCATTCGGTAAACGTGTTTGAATCTTCTACCGATTATCGACATAGTATCTTCATTAAAATGATAAAAATCATCATTCATATCCGCTAAACGAACTAAACCTTCTATCGTATTTGGAAGTTCTACATACACTCCCCATTTTGTGACTGAAGATACAACACCGTCGAATGTTTCACCAATGAATTGCGTCATATATTCCGCTTTTTTCATATCCATTACATCACGTTCACACTCTATAGCGCCACGTTCTTTAGAAGAAGTGTGTTCTGCAATTTCGGGCATTATTTTATTAAAATGATTGATAACTTCTTGGTTTTCATAATTTTTTTCAAACAAAAAGGTACGAATCATACGGTGAACGATTAAATCGGGATAACGTCTTATAGGTGAGGTGAAGTGGGTATAATATGTTGCTGCTAATCCGAAGTGACCAAGGTTTTCAGGAGCATAGCGAGCTTTTTCCATCGATCGAAGCATTAATTTATTTATCATTGATGCTTCTTTTTTACCCTCTACTATTTCAAGCATCTTTTGTAAAGCTTTTGGTGATACGTCGTTTTTATCACCTTTTATTGTATAACCGTATAATCTTGTTAATGAATATAATCGTTGCATTTTTTCAGCACTAGGTTGTTCGTGTACTCGGTAAATAAATGGTAACTTTAATTTTTCGAAAGCTTCAGCGACTGTTTCATTGGCAAGTAACATAAATTCTTCGATAATTTCTTCCGAAACTCCACGTTCGCGGTAAATAATATCAATAGGAAATCCGCTATCATCAACCTTAATTTTCGGTTCTTTAACGTCAAATTCAATTGAACCACGCTGATGTCGTTTACGTTTTAATATATTGCGCATTGTTAACATTAATTCAAAGTGCTCAACATCGTTGTTATATAATTTTCGAACATCAACATTTCCTTCGAGTATGGCTGTTACATCATCATAAGTCATACGGTGTTTAGTATTAATCACTGCTGGAAAGATGGCGTGACGAATAATATTTCCGGTAAAATCAAATTCCATCGTACAAGTAATAGTGAGACGGTCAACTTGTGGGTTTAATGAACAAATTCCATTTGATAATTTTTTTGGTATCATTGGGATTACGCGATCTGTTAAATATACAGAAGTACCACGAGCATAAGCGTCAATATCAAGTGCTGTATTTTCTGTTATATAATGTGTAACGTCCGCAATAGCAACTGTAAGTTCAAAATTACCATTATCAAGTTTTTTTACTCCGACTGCGTCATCTAAATCTTTTGCGTCAGAACCATCTATGGTATAAATCACTTCTTCTCTTAAATCACGACGCCCTACTAGATCAGACTCTGTTACGATATCACTTACCTGTGCTGCTTCATTTAGCGTGCTTTCATTAAAATCAGGTTCAATATTATGCTTCAAGCACATTGATAAAATGTCAATTCCTGGTAAATCCTTATTCCCAAGAACTTCAGTAACAATTGCACTTACAACGCTTCGATCGAGATATTCTTTGATTGTTACCTTTACTTTGTCGTCGAACTGAGCGTCTAAACTATCTTCTTTTGCTACTTGGACAATTAAGTTTAGTCTAACATCGTCTGGGATTACTCGTGCGCCTCTGTTGCTTTTTACATATGTACCTACGATATCGGTAATTCCGCGTTCAACGACTGATATTATGCGTCCTTTTAACCTACCGTTGTTCTCAACTGATAATATTTTAACTTTTACGATATCTTTATGAATAGCTTGTTTAATATTGAATGCTTCAATAAATATGTCTTCTTCGAGTTCATCTACCATGACAAATCCAAATCCTTTTGCAGTGATTGAGATGTTGCCTGTGAAAATTTCTCCAATTAAATGTTTCATATGGATATTCTACCTCCTTTGTAACCCTGTTGGGTATCTATCATTATCCTATTGTTATTATGTATTAAATGTTCCTAAATAGACGAAAAAAGAGCCGAATTAACGGCCCTTTAAAAAACACTTCTATGGATTAACCAATTCCTGCTAAAACAAGAGTTGCTAAAATAATAAATACGATTGAGAATGTATATGTTGCTCTTACGATATATACCTCTGCACCACGCTCTTTTTGATTTTTAAAAAGATCACTATTTGCTCCTGTTAATGCACTTCCAAGATCATCTTTTGAAGATTGTAAAGCCACTAATGCGATTAAAATGATTGAAACGATAATAATTAAAATATCGATAAATCCTAATTCAAACATAAGACGTTCGCTCCTATTGTAGAAAATAATTAAAAAACAATACTATCAATTATAACATATTCTTTTTCAACTTGCAAGAGTTTGACTAAAAATTCATACGTCTAATTGGATAATATGCGCAAATTATATAGTTTTATTATAAATTTAACATGCAATACGTTTTCATAAACAAAAAAAAGTTTTGAGACTATTTTTGTGCGTATATAAAGGGTGATAAAGAGGAGGATTAAATTAAATGAGTAATAAAAAAATTAAAGATATGCCAGAAAATCAAAGACCTAGAGAAAGATGGGTGGAACACGGACCAAAAGCATTACTTGATTCAGAACTTATAGCATTATTTTTAAGAAATGGAAATCAAAACGAGTCTGTCATTGAAGTTGCAGAGAACCTATTGAGAGAAATTGGAGGCATTGAAGAATTAAAGCATGCCTCTATTGGTAAACTGACTAATATTCGTGGAATAGGTAAAGCAAAAGCAATTTTGCTTCTTGCAGCTTTTGAGCTAGTTGATAGGGTCAATCCAAAAAAGAAGAAAAAAATATTAACTCCGACAACTATTTCTAAACCTCATCATTGTTTTAAGCTTATGAAAGACCGACTTGAGGGTTTAAAACAGGAGCATTTTTATGTTATTTCGCTCGATGTAAAAAATCAGGTTCTTAGTATTGATGAAGTTTTTAAAGGGATTCTTGATGCGACGCTTGTGCATCCGCGTGAGATTTTTGGATTTGCTGTTAAACATTCTGCAGCGGGAATTATTTGTGTTCATAATCACCCATCGGGAAATGTTACTCCGTCTGTTCATGATATTGAGATGACTAAAGCCCTCGTAAAGGCTAGTAAAATGATGCAAATTAGCTTAATTGACCATATTATTATCGGTAAAGACGATTACACAAGTTTGAAAACGTATGGATGTATATAAAGTTAGTTGTAGAAAGTCGTTTTTTGGTGTAAAATGTAAATGATAATGTGTTGATAAAGGAGAACGATTATGATTAGATTTGAAAATGACTATTTATGTGGTGCTCACCCGCGTATTTTATCAAGGTTGATTGAGACAAATGATATCCAAACTCCTGGTTATGGCGCGGATGATTTTTGTAAGAGAGCTGAGGACATTATTAAAAACGAGTGTAATGCTCCAGATGCAGATGTGCATTTTTTATCTGGTGGAACGCAAACAAATCTTACAATTATCGCTTCGATTTTAAGACCTCACGAATCTGTTCTCGCTCCTTCAACTGGGCACATTGCTGTTGCAGAAACTGGTGCAATTGAGGCAACAGGACATAAAGTCCAAACAATTCAAACAAATAATGGAAAAATTTCTGCAGACGAAATTGATTTAATTTTATCGGCACCAGCTAATGTGCACGCTCCGAAACCAGGTTTAATATTTATCTCGCAATCCACTGAACTTGGAGATATTTACACCTTAAAAGAAATGAAAGCAATAAGCAAAGTAGCAAGAACATATGATATACCTCTTTTTATCGACGGTGCAAGGCTCGGTTATGCACTCGCATCAAGCGCTTGTGATTTTACATTAAAAGATATTGCTAGGTTGACTGATGTATTTTATATTGGTGGTACAAAAGTTGGGGCTTTATTTGGCGAAGCCGTTGTGATTACAAATGATAAACTTAAACGTGACTTCAAATATATTATGAAGCAACGTGGGGGTCTATTCGCTAAAGGAAGAATTCTTGGTTTACAATTTGAAGAGTTGTTTACTGATGGTCTTTATTTAGAAATATCCAACTATGCAGTTAAACTCGCTGTTAAAATAAAAAATGTCCTTGAATCAAAAAATATATCTTTGAAGCATCACTCTTCTACAAATCAGCTATTTATAGAGTTTACGAATGAACAATTTGATGAGTTGAGCAAAAATTATTTTATGATTACAATTTCAAGAAACGATACACATACTACAGCTCGACTTGTTACGAGTTGGTCAACGAAAGAGGAACACGTTGATGCATTAATTAGGGACATTTTAGCTTTATAACATTCATTTTATTTTAGATGGATGTTTTTTTTATTTTAAAATTTTCACATATCTTACAGTATCTGCTCGTTCAAATCCACTTTTTTCGTAAAAAGCGTGTGCTCGTTGTGCATCTTTGAAACAGTTTACTCCAATAGTTTTGTAACCGAAATTTAATGCTGCATTTTCTACAAATTTCATAAGTTGAACTGATGCATCTGTTCCACGTGCTTCTTTTGAAACGGCAAAGTTGAAAAATTCGATTCTTGGATCATAAAAACCTGTAAATCCATCGATTAATGCGATAGTTATTGTACCAATGATTTTACTGTCTTTTTTGGCTACAACAACTTTTAAATGCGTGTGATTTTCTTTATAATTATTTAAATATATTTCAATTGGTTGACTTTCGCCTAATACCGTATCTATTAATTCTTTGTATTCAGCTAGCTCACTTCTTTTTAAAAAATCTAATTCAATTTCCATAAAATCATTCCTTTTCATATTGATAAATGTAGTATATCAAAAAATGATAACAATTTCAATAATTACTTGCAACAAGACAAAATTTCGTGTAAAATAAGAGTAACTTGAATATAAGTGAGGGAATATTTATGGACATTTTAACACCGTTTGCAATTAAAGATTTACACCTTAAAAATCGCATAGTTATGCCACCAATGTGCAATTTTAATATTGAAAAACATGATGGTATTCCAACAGATTGGCACTTTACACACTATGCAAGCCGAGCAATTGGTGGATGCGGATTAATCATTATTGAAATGACTAATGTTGAAGGTGATGGACGCATTACAAATCGCTGCATGGGGTTATGGAATGACGAACAACAAGAAGCCTTAGCAAGAATAGTAAAAGTATGCCATGATTTTGGTGCAAAAGTCGGAATCCAAATTGGACATGCCGGACGAAAAGCTGAAGATGCGATTGATCCAGTTGCACCATCAGCAATTGCGTTTAGTGAAAAATATAGAACTCCACGAGCTTTGACAACTGAAGAAGTTGAAGCGATGGTTTTGAAATATCAAGATGCTGTTGCAAGGGCGGTTGAAGCAAACGTCGATACCATCGAGATACATGGCGCACATGGTTATTTAATCCATCAATTCCATTCTCAAATTAGCAATATTCGAACAGATAAGTATGGTAAGGATTTAAGTCTTTTTGGGTGTGAGGTTATTAAAGCGGCAAAATCGGTAATGCCAAAAGAAATGCCTTTAATTATGCGTATTTCTGCGAGAGAATATATTGATGGTGGATACGATATTTTAGGTGGTATAAAATTATGTAAAAAATATCTTGAAGCAGGAGTTGATGTTTTTCATATCTCTTCAGGCGGAGAAGGACCAATTGGCGCTTCTGGTGGACCAGGAGCACACGCTGGTTATCAAGTACCACTTGCTCGAAAAATAAAAGAGGCACTAGATGTGCCCGTTATCGCGGTTGGTAGATTGGAATCACCACATCTTGCTGATGCGGTGATTGGTAATCATGATGCCGATTTAGTAGCAATCGGTCGTGGAGTGTTAAGAAATCCTAACTGGACAATTGAAGCAGCGAAACAATTAGGAAAAGAAATCGAATATCCAAACTTTGCGATAAAAGCAGGATTTTGAAAAATCAAGTACATGAATGAATTTTGTTATTCTGCTTTTGGTGGAATTTTATCGAAATAAAAAGAGCAGAAAAAGCACGATAACCACATAAGACTCACCTCCAAATAATTATAATTTAATTGTATCAAAATAAAATTATTAGTCAATCTTTTTAAAAATCAACTTCGAAATGACGAAATTTTAATAATTTCATTAATAAAATAAGAGGCGAAAAAAGTGAATAATTTAGGAAAAACATTTAAAAAAATAAGAAAATCTAAAAAATTAACACAGAAAGCTGTGTGTGAAGGAATAATACCTCTATCAACTTTATCAGAATTTGAAAGTGGAAAAGGAGATATTAAATTATCTAAGTTTTATGAAATAATGAGTAATATTAACATTACTTTTCAAGAATTTGACCATCTTTCGAAAAATTACCAACTAGACGGTTTTCCTCTAATGTGGCAAAAAGCGGTCGACTATTCTCATAAAAAGAATATTGCATCTCTTAAAGCTATATATAAAAGGTCATTAAATACAGAGAAAAAAAATATATACGAAGAAATAAATCATCTTCGTATAAAGAATTTATTAGCTTCACACGATAAAGACTATATGCTTTCACAAAATGAAAGAAAATTAATATTTGACTATTTATCATCAATATCTACATGGTCAAGTTATGAATTACGAATTTACACTTGTTTAATCGGCAATTTTCAACCAAAAACGGTAGAAAAGTTAACTGAGGGTCTATATCACAAAACTGCAATATATAAATCAGTAGAAAGTGTAAAACTTCTGATGGTACAAACATTAATTAATTCTATATCAGTGATGCTTGAAGCAAATAATATTTCATCTGCTTTAAAATTTCATGGGTATGTCGAGCACTTAATGGGTGAAGCAGACTTATTTGAAAGAAACGTTTTTTTGTTTGCAACAGGTGCGATTCAGGTTTTTTCAGATAAGGTTGAATTAGGAAAAAATAAGATGGAAAAAGCAATTCAGATTTTTGATGATTTAGGTAGTCATAATTTAGCACAAATCTATAAAGAAAACTATGATACAATCATAAAAATTATTGGAAAATAACGCAATTTTGCTATTTCGAAATTTTGAAAATTAGGAGTTGAAAAACCTGATTTAAAGTGATATGATTATTTTGTAGTTATTAATATTTGCTACAAAATAAATCTAAGGGGAGATTCCTTATGTACAAATTGGTAAAAGAGAATGCGACGAAAGTTGCAATAAGTGGTTTAATGGCAACAACATTGCTTGTGCCATTATCGGTGCCGTTAATCGCGGAAGCAGTAGAGACAAGAGAAGTCGCAAGACAACATCTTGAAATTGAGTCTTTGCAGACTGCCGGAAGAGTAGGCGATACGACTTCAGAAGTTACTATTAGACAACACGCTAGTTGGTCAAACACTAATAATAGACAATACACTGTTCCAAATAGCAGAATGGTTACACATCTTGGAGGAAGAGCATTTTGCGGTGATTCATGGGGACATTGGGAACATGTCAGAACAATTGATATAGCTAACAATGTCAGAACAGGTTGGATTCATGGCGACAATATCAGATGGAGATAAATAACTTGAAAAAGTCAGCAATTTCATACTGACTTTTTTAGGTTTAAGTGATGAGAAATGAATGTTATAGAATATGCTCTTATTAGCTTAAAAAAAAATTTTGGCCATAATTTATTAAAATCTCTTATGTTTATTATTCTGTTATCATCAATCTTTATATGTTTAGTACTAATAAATGTAATTAATCGTGCAGAAACTAATATTCGCAAATCAATTCCGCCTATTATTACTGTAAATTTACCAAATAATTTATATTCATCTTCAGAATTAGATTTCATTGAACGACTTGATGTAATAAATATGATTCATACTGCAGGTGAATCATATTACGTCGATTTTTATGAATACTCAATTTCGATGCAAATGAGATCCTTATACTTAAGACAATATGAAAGTGAAGAACAAAGATTGTTTCTTAATAGCATGGGTTCTTTTATACCAGATCCGGGATCTGGTTTTGATAACGCATTAATTCAAGGTTTTGCAAATTCTGAAATTATATACTTCAGAAACGGTAAACAAGAATTAATTGCAGGAAGAACTTTTTCAGATTTAGAAATTGATTCGAAAGAAAAAAATTACAAATCAGTTGCAATTATTTCGAAAAAATTGGCGAATTATAATAATCTTTGGATAGGAGACAAGTTTACTTTGAGTGTTGTTGAAGATTGGGATATGCTTGAGAATCGTATAGACTTCGAATTCGAAATAATAGGTATTCGACATTTCAAAGAAGAATCATTAAGTGTAATAAGCGAAAATCTTATCTTCGTTCCAAATAATGTTGTTAAAAAAATAAATTCTATCTACATAGAGCATTCAAATTGGCCTACAATGGTTTCATTTCCTGGCTCACCGCATTTTATTTTGAATAATCACGAGTTTATAAATAATTTTCTAGAGGAGTTAGCAACTATTTTTCCGTATAATACAGAATTTAATGATTATTCTGATAGATTTGCAGCATTATCTCATTCTATAAAAATCCTTTCTAGAACATTAATCCCAATAATGATTTTCACGATTTTGTGTTTCGTTCTACTGAAATTTTTAATGTATTTAATAATTATTAAAAGTTTAAAAAAAGAATGCGGAATACTTATCTCTCTAGGAATGAAAAAATCACAAATTTTAAAGACTTTTTTAACAGAAAATTTAATATTATTTATGCCTTGTATATTGATATCATTAATAATAGGAATTGGAATGTCAAAATTAATTACTAACGACATAGTGATTAATGAAATCGAGTCATTTACATCAGAACTTCCTTGGCATAAAACTCAACCAACTTTTATAGAAAGTACATTTGGCTTTGATATGCTAACACAAGATGATTTTATTGACGCATTAGATTTTACATTCGATTATAAAACTACAGTTTTAATTTTTTTAATATCGAGCATAACTTTTTTTGGAATGTCCACACTTCCAATCTTATTAATGACATCTATTAAACCTATAAAATTGATAAATGATTACTAACGAATGACTATACATATTTTGTACCATTGTCGGTGTCGTTAATCGCGGAAGCAGTAGAAACAGGAGAAGTCGCAAGATTACAACTTGAGTTTTACTCTTAGCAGATAATTGATCAAGTTGGGACGATGACCCGCTTTTTGGTTCTTATTTATTTATGAGGTGACTAGATGAAAAATTATAAACGCGCATCAATTCAAATACAAAGAAATAATTACATATATACTCTTTACTTTTTTATTTTATTAGTTTTGAGTAATTTAGTAATTGCAAGCTTAAGCGTAACGAATGCGATAGGCCGTGTACAAGAAAATATTAATAAAATCGTTCCACCTATAGTCACATTAGAACCTGATTTTAACACAGACTGGACATTTAATACAAGAGATCAAATTACACAAAGAACAAATTTAATTAAAGAATTAGCTGATCATGATTTTGTAAAAGCTTTTGAATTTTCTATAACAATGCACTTACCATCACTTTATCTGAGACATGTTATTTCAGATGAATTAAGAGAGCAAAGAGAAAGCCTTGGATCTTTTGGTATTGCACCTGGTGAAGGTTATGAACATGTTATTGTGCAAGGTTTTTTTAATCCAAATATTATTTACATTGAAAATGGACGTCAAGAAATAATTGCTGGACGCAGTTTTTCATATAATGATATGCAACCAAACAACGACTCATTAAATTCAGTGGCAATAATTTCAAAGACTTTTGCACATGAAAATAATGTATGGCTTGGCGATATTTTAAATTTTAGTGTCATCAGAGAACTCAAAAATCCTATTGAATTAACCGAACGATTTGAGTTTTATTTTGAAGTTATTGGAATTCGTAATTATGATCAAAATCTTAGTTTTTATAATGATGAAATATTATTATTTCATAAAAACACAGTTTTTGTGCCTAATTGGATATTAGAAGTGATTGACAACTATTATTACCATTATTCTCATACAACTGTTGGACAATTTCATATACCATGGGAGCCCCATTTTTTAATACAAGATCATAATTATATTTCTGAGTTTATTGAAATCATAGAAACGCATTTTCCTCAAGGACTTATAGTAAATGATTATTCAAATCGGTATTCATCAATCATCCACGCAACTAATTCGATTTCTGGGATTTTTACAGGATTCATAATAGGAGGAGTTCTCGCAATAGTTATACTTATTTTCTTAATCAATGTTTTTATGATAAAACAGAGAAAAAAAGAAATAGGGATTTACATTATTCTGGGGGAAAAGAAATTTAATATAGTAAAACAATTACTTTATGAAAAATTAATAATTTTTATTCCAAGTGTGGTTTCTTCTATAATAACTGGAAATGCTTTAGCACGTATCATTTCAAACAATATGATACTCAGAGAGCTCAAAATATATAATTCGGAACTACCTTTTTATCGTGAATTTAGAACTAACATTGAAAATCTCTTTGGTTTTGAAGAATTAACACAAGAACAATTGATGCAGACTTTTGATGCAACTTTAAGTTTAGAAACAATTGGTTTATTTTTCGTAATCGCATTTGTGATTTTTATAATAACTATTTTTGTGCCAATTTTTATTATAATGCAGAAAAATACATTAAAATTATTATTATAAATTAAAATCTCCGTGTGCCACTATAGACGTACGGAGATTTTTGGTTGTATAATAAATGCTGTTGGTGAGAATTCGGAACGAATTCTTACCAATGGCATTTTTCTATTTCTATCAAATAAAAAAAGACATAGAACCG
>JGI24703J35330_11748116_pt1 | contig 10842 bp, 13 predicted proteins | sample TergutNt197P1_FD_35330 | JGI IMG/M metagenome (IMG submission 35330) | reverse complement strand
GTCCTACCAAAGCAAAACAAGAGTATCCCCCAAACCCCCTCGGACTGCGGTGGCAAAGCCACCTTGTCCTACCAAAGCAAAACAAGAGTATCCCCCAGAGGGGGAATTTACTTCCCCCTCTGGGGGTATCTTGACGGCGAGTAAACTCTTTTAAGCTAATCCCTCCAAGACGGCAAAGCCGCCTTTGCGGGACGCGCTCTCGTCTTGCAAACTCTTTTAAGCTAATCCCTCCAAGACGGCAAAGCCGCCTTTGCGGGACGCGCTCTCGTCTTGCAAACTCTTTTAAGCTAATCCCGCGAAGTAATACCGTTCTATTCTCTGCGTTGAATCTCAAGATGTGTAAGTGCAGAAAGTTCTCGATGCCTATACGAACTGAGCTCGTGATGTCGCTTAAAGTCGTAATGAATCACTAGCTCCATATTAGCAGGAATGCGGTGTCGCACAAAAGCCTCGATTTCGTCAACACGTGCCATAAGTGAAGGCTGTAACCAAAGCTCGACCAGAAAATCTCGAACGTTTACATCAAACGACATAAACACATCAATTCCAAGCCATTTAGCTAAAACCGAACGGATTGACGTTTCTGTATAAGGTAAGTGTGAAGCCACCCGAAACAAGATTTCGTGACGACGGTCATCAAAACTTTGTTGCGGATTAGAAATAATCCCAAAAATCCGCTCCCACCGCGAAAGCCCGTTTGACGAATCATCAGCATAAGCCAAAAAAGCATTGTCTAAAACACGACGGGTTGCCTTTTGAACAATATCAAGCTCAGAAGCACCAGTATCCATAATGCGTGAAAACTCATCAAACTCCCGCATAAATTCAGGCAGATGCCGTATTAAGCCACCGACAAAGTCGTGGCTTTGTTGGTGGGGTGATAATAGGTGATTGCCGCTATTCCTCAAAACTTCCGTAACCCCTGAATTACCCATCATTAACAGTCCCCCTCAAAGGGATTTCGTGAGGAGCTAAAACAACATTCCTCCCCGAAACCGCACCGTTTAATCGTAAATCAGAAATGTCAACAACACGCCCGTGAAATTCGTTTAAGAGCCGTGATTCAATCTGTGACGCACGAACAATTAGATTGGCGTTTCTGTCCCAGTTTGATGAAAGTTCAGCCAAATAATCGCTGACAATATTCTGTAAATCGAAACGAACATCGTCAAATCTCCACCCAGAGGCTAGAGTGAAGTTAGCAGTAACATTAATCGCAACCCCACGTACCGGAATCACCGTAACTCTATGCCCAATAGGTGCAAGCCCTAATCCAGAACCGCTGTTTTGAATCGGGTCAATAGTGTCTTGAACTCTTACGCTCAACTCGTCAGAAGGCGGCAAAAACTGGTCATCTTGAATAATCAGCCGAACAGTTCCTCCCCCTTGCCATGCTGGTTCAACCTTGACCCCACCAACTCCATGGAGTGATAAAACCATTTTCCGATAATCTGAAATGTTTCCCCCATAACTCTGAACCTCTAAGTTGTCGAAATAACGACGGCGAAAGCGTTCAAGCTCTTCTTCATCACGCCCTGGAGATAAAATTTCACGGATTCGAGCAAAGCTAAGCCCCTCAAATCGAACGCCATCTCCAATCGGAAGCAAATCACCAGAAGCACGATTGCCAACGCCCCCTATGCTCTCACAAACCATTCGCATAAGGCGAGTCATACCAGCAACGCCAGCGTCTTCAATTACTCGATATATTAGGCGATTCTCACCATCTCCCGCTAATCGAAATCGTGCACCAATCGGAATACGTTCGTCAGGGCTAACAAATTGAAACTCTCCCATAACAATAGCAGAAGTCGCAGGAATCGGCGAAATTCCACGTTCAGCAGCACGACGGACAAGCATTTCACGACCTGCCGTATCAGCAAAACTTTCATCGGTAACCCGCCTTAGTTCGGAATAAAAGCGAGCCAATTCAAGTGCCATAGGTGCAACTGCGTCATAAATAATCGAACCCTCTCGCTTATCCACATCGTTAGGCACATGACTAAGCATCCGCGCAAGAATTGTCGCAAAACTGTTTTCATTACTCATGTAATTTCACCCCTTTCACTATGATTATGAGAATTTTCGTCACGAATCAAAAATTCATAATCATCAATATCGATTGAACTAAATTCACCTGAATCTAAAACATTAGTGCGAACTATAAAACTAACACGAACCACTATTCCTAATCCCGCACGTTTGCTAAAAGTGAATCTAAAATCGCTGACATCAACAATTCGTTCATCAACTTTCAAAGCCTCTGAAATTCGCCACTCTAATTCGTTGGCGAGCTGTTCGTTATCCAAATGAGCAGAAGAATCACCCAAAGAACCATGCCCATAAAGCGAAGAAAGCTCAACACCATAATCGCTAGAATAAATCGGAAACCAAAACCGCTCAGTTTTAAGGATTTTATAAATCGCCTGCCGAACCGCCAAAACCCCATCAATAAACCGACCTGGTTTAGACAAATCATAAGTGTGCGAAACTTGAGAAATCAAAGAGGAACGAGCCGAAACCCGCTCTGAAGAAATTTCATCAACCGCATCAAAAAACCTGTCTGGAACTAACATTTAATTTCACCACCTCTCTCTCATTTAATCGACTATATAGCACTAGACAATTTCCCGAACACAACAAATCGTTGCCCACCTTGTTCGCGAAGCAAAGCCACCGAATCGCCGACACTAAGCGACACATCTGAAATAACCGACAACTGCCCTCCAGACAAGATTAACCTGTCTGAAATGTCGATTGTAAGAGGGCTAACTTGACGAATTGTGCCGTACATAACACAAACTGGTTTTTCAGCCTCGACAGCATCAACAGCCGCAGTCTTAATAAGCCCCGCAATATCCATAAATCAGACCCCTCCTACTTCCAAATTCAGCTCCAAATTCATTAAAACTTTCCCGCTCGATATAACGTGAGTGCATTTATTAACCGTAGCTCTCCCAGAAAGTGCAGAAATCCCCGAAAACTGAAGGCGAACCATAGAACCACCTCGAACCCGAAAATCGCCAACAACATTTCGCAAACTAAGCGAACTTTCATTAACGTTTTTAACTTTGAGAAGGGCAGCTGCCTCAGCGCTAAGCAAAACATCATTACGCACTCCGATTCGCGCATAATGTTGTAAAATTCCCAGCCTCGCCTCACTAACAGGGTCACTTTTGACAGAGAACTCCCGCTCTCCAGTACGCCCGCAATAACGAGTGACCTTAATCCGATTACGCCGCTTATCAATGCAAGAAGAAAAGCGAACCTCAGAAACATTAGCGTTATCGAGAACCACGCCAGATTCCATTGAATCGCGACTTTTTAGGACAATGCGACCAAAATCGTCATACAAAATAAACGAACGTGAGGTCTGCAAAAATTCAAGTTCCAAAGCGTTTTGAATAATTCCCAAAAGGCTAACATTATCCTCAACCCGCGAAGGAATTATATAACTAGTTTCTTGAATTTCGCCAGTTCTCAACCGATAATCATCAGTAAGCATACGAAGAACGTCACAAGCACGCTTGTCGGAATAAACATAAGTGTCCCGATTCAGAAAATATCGAAGCTGGTCAAAAGCCGTAATAGTAATAATCGAATTAGTAGAAGCTCTCCGAAAACAAATACCGTAGAAAGCTCCCGAGAGCGGGCTTTGCTCGCTTGAAGAGCTTAAAGCTCCCGAGAGCGGGCTTTGCTCGCTTGAAGAGCTTAAAGCTCCCGAGAGCGGGCTTTGCTCGCTTGAAGAGTGCGTGCCCCGATTGCGAACTCGAAGGCTAATAAAATCCCCCTCTCGAACTGGAAACCGAGAATCAGAAAGCATAGAAAATCGCAAGCAAGAAGCTCTACCACAATCATAACTCTCAAGCATTATTTCCCCGAAAATCACAGGCTCAAACGAACATGAATCGTTGATAACCCGAAGTTCAACATCCATAAAAATCACCACCACATTTTTAATTTAACTGACTATAAACCTAACCCTAGCTAAGGAATCGTCAAAACCTGCCCCGGATAAATCGTATGATAAGGATTTCCAGTACCACGATTTCTCCCGTCAATCAAAGCTCGATTAGATTCATAAATTTCACGCCAGCGGTTGCCGTCAGAAAAAAACCTGTGTGCAATTAGCCAGAGCGAATCTCCTGAAACCACAGTATATGTGCGAGGGATAGAAACTGCCCCCTCACGAACCGTAGGCGTATAAGTTCCAGAAATAACCCGCACAGCCTGAACTGCTCGATGTTCCAAAAGCGTAATATCAACATAAATGTCAGAACCCTTGACGGCATCTTCACGAAGGTGCAAACTCTCAAGAAATACGTTCATAATATAAGTGGCTTTGGTAGAACGCCCAATTTTTCTACGCACAATAAATCGAAAAGGCTCACCACGTTCTTTTACTCGAAGTAGGTCGCCTAAAATCAAATCACCACACCGAAATCCACCAGAATAGTTAGCAAAAGGATACTCTCTCCAAGGGAGCATGGCAGTAAAAGTGATTTTCGCCAGCCGCCCATCAGCCGCAGACCCCGGAGGGCGTGGAGTGACTGGTAAAGTAACCTCACGCCCAGAAGCTAGTTCAACACGGCGAATGTTCTGTCCATAATTAACACTAAATCGCTCTGGTGCAACAGGCAGGCGAATATCGCCTATAAAAAAGCTATACATCTAAAACTTCACCCCCTCAACCGCAGTAGTAACAGCGTCCGACAATCGCTCACAAAAAGCAGACATAAGCATATCAACATCAGCTCCAGAACCCGAGTGTGAATCGCCAACCCGAACTTCGTTATAAGCATTAAGATTAACGGTAACAGGAGGAGAATTAACACCCGAACCTCCCACAGTATTATTAACAATCGGGGCTGGTAAAGCCTGCAATTCCTGCGACTCAGAAACCAAAACAGAATTATTAACAACAAGCTCATCAGTTTCAGAAAATTCAGAATTATTAACAACGCTATTGACATTTTCGGAAAAATCAGATTGATTAATAACACTGTCAGAACCATCAAAAATATCAAGAATATTTGAGACATGAGCCGCCCGAAAATCCGAAACAAGAACATTCTCATCATGATTGTAAAAAACATCTGGCGATTGAACCAAAATATCTGAACGAGCAAAAACGTCAGAGTTATTAACATTACTAACAAAGTTTTCAACATTGTCAACAACCCGATTTGAACTATTGTCAATTTCAAAAACATCAGTAAGGTTGTGTTCGTCTTTGTTAAGTTCAATCAAAACATCTGGTGAACCGAAACTATAATTAAAGCAATTCAAAGTTGGGAGTTCGGCTTCACACGAAACCAAAACATCAGAAACATTAGTAAGCCCTTCAACGTTAGAAGATATTTCTTCGATTTCGGCAAAACCCGAATTTAAATCATTTAAGTCATTCAAATCATCACCCCTTTTTTTCATTATTAACCCGCACGAAAAGTCTTAGCCCTCACGGCAAAGCCGCTCGGGACTTTTCGTGCTCAAAATAGCTCTGCGGCTCATTTTCTGTGAAAATAACCGCCACAGTTAGCCGATTAATTCGCCACGACTAATCGCGCGAATTAATATTTATCTGAATAGAAGCAATAATAAACGCTCGTTCATTGGCAGACAATTGCAAAAAATCAGATGGCAAAAGATTAAATTTGTGTAAACAATAATGGGCGACTTTAGCATAAAAGTCACCCGTTATTAGTTTTTTGCCGATTCAACCTTTTCATTGATAGAAGCTGAATTTTCCCCAAATTGCAAAACAAATCGAACAAAAGCCTGATATTCATGAGGGTTGTCGATAAGCTCACGAATCAAATCTTCAGGCGTACTGACATCGTATGAGTTTTGTAAATTAGCGTTATAAAGATTAGGTGAAACAACAGCCAAAGCCGCAATTTTCGCCATATAACGAGAAGCGTCAAGCCGAAATCGTGAATGAGTAGCATCATAAATCATACACTCCTCACGAACAGCCTCATCTTCGCTAGTAGAAATAGCCCGAACCTCCCACAAAAGCGGAGAACCATCAGGAGCTAAAAGCGAAGAGGTAGCAGGAAAAAAAGCGTTCTCTTTTTTAACCTTGTTATCTTTCAAAAACAAAGACAAGTTTTCCATAAAAATAGTTCCTTTCATAAGGCAACCTCCGAAAATGCACACATGGTTTTTAGAGGTTGTCTTAAATCATAAAAATGTAGGGGGAAACCGCGAACGGTCACCCCCAAAAAGTCAGAACAATCGTTGAATTATCTCATTCCAGAAAGCTGACGAAATCTTTGTGGCATTCTGAAATCCTCGAACGTAAACTCAAGTTTTTCATCAAGATATTCGCCATTAGCGTCAAACTTAGCCAGAATCCCGCCATCGATATTACAATCAACAAACACAACAGTTTGTCTGCCGACTGAAGAAGCAGGGTCGTTATTAGAAATCTGGATTTCAAAATAAACATCCTCACCAGAATTTTTGTAACGGAGCATCATATCTCTAAATACCGAAGAGTTATAATGGAAAGTAGCCTTACCAGAACCTCTCCACCCAGTAGACTTGTTGCCCATACCAGTACGCCCTAAAATAGGAACTTTGGTCTTAGTCCTTTCAAACTTAGCTTCAAAATCAATCGCCTGCATAAAATTGAATCGATTGCCGTCAATAGTGATAAAACACTCCGCTAATTTAGCAGAAACAGCATCACGCCCACGCATAACCATATTGTTAGCCATAAAATATTTCCTCCATATTACTCCGCAACGAAAGTTTTAACACTCACGGCAAAGCCGCACGTGACTTTCGTTGCTCAAAATGCCCCTGTTTCTCGTTTGCCTACAGCAAACAACCGAAACAGCTGGGCAGATACTAATTCACAAAAACGTCAAGACATTTGTTGCGAATTAGTATTAAAAACTATAGCCCATTTCAGACGAGCTTCGGGGTCGGCAGAGCCGCCCCTCCGGCTCTTGCTTTGCTTCGTCGAGCTTCGGGGTCGGCAGAGCCGCCCCTCCGGCTCTTGCTTTGCTAAGCTATAAAACAAGTCATATAAACCTGAGCCATAGCATTAACAATCGTTACTTTGTTATTAACCACGACTGAACGCTTATCATCTCCTGGGAGAACCTCAACATCTTCATCAGAAAAGTTTTCAATAGCACGAATGCGTTCTAAATCCTCGTGGTGTTTTACTATATCAGCCCAGAGGCTAACACGCCCAGCCTCATCGTTAGGAACGGTTCCAAGATATCTATCATTAAACAACCTCGCAATGTCAGATGCTATTTGGTCGATTACACGAATAGTCTGATTGTCCTTAAACACCTCGCCTTTAGTATCACTAACAGTAGTAAGAGAGTTAATGTCAGCCAAAACTCGAAGCGTTCCACCTACTCGATGAAGTGTAAATAACCCATCACGAATAGTATCCTCAAGCTGGCGACCTGTAAAATCGGCGAACACACTAAACTCCCCATCATAAACACGGTTAAGGTTAGAACGGTTGATTTGTGCACCAGCAATAAGCCCAGTAACCCAATAAACAAGAGCAGATTTAGGAACATCATCATCCATGACAGCGTTTTTGACAACAATAACCCCCTCATGGTCAGGGGCGAGGTTGTCGCCAGAACCGTTAAAAACAACACACTGCGTCTTAACCCCGACATTATCACGCAAATTCTTGACATACGAAACAAACATAGAATTAATACGTGGGTCTTCTGAACACACTCCAATAGCATTAACTCCCTCACCCTCGATTTTGTCTAAGAAACGTTGATAACTTGAAACACTAACATCTCCATTAGAACCATCAGCGAAAGGGATGCCCGCAGTTTCAACCAAAACCACTTCACGATTCCAAACAACAAAATCATTATCACGAAGAGAAGCCGCAGAAGAAACTGTTTGTGAATCCACTAAAGTTCCACCAATAAAAGTACGAACCCTAAAGTCAGAAGCCGAAGAATCAGAAGAAGTATCCGAAACCTCGTTAATAACAACAGTCAAGTCATTACCACGTTCCCCGGCATACTTAGCAACCCCTAACTCGCACGAAGCCTTTTCACCACCAGAGCCTAAACGATAAGCATAAAGAGTACGAATATTGCGGAACAACTCACGAATCCCCTTTAATTTGTCATCAGCATAATCATACCCAAAAATACTAAGTGAATTTCGGACAAAATCTTCATTAGTAACCGAAAAGACATTGTCTTCAACTCCCCAATCAAGCTCCAACGGGAAAGCAGCCGCCCCCCTCTCCGAAAGCATAGCACCCGAACGTGCCAAAGAAACAAAGTTCACATAAACTCCCGGTAAAATCTTATTTTGTGCGATAAACGCACCACCACCTAAAGCCATAAAAATTTCCTCCATGTTAAATTTCCGCAAAATTTCTATTGTGATGAAGATGCCCCATAGTTTCAGGAACATCTTCAACCCGTTCGACAAAAATATCATAACTAACAAAAAAGCTAAGCCCCTTGTCAGAATATTCGCCCTGCATAGAATATCCCCGAAGTGGTTCGCCCACAGAAACAAAGATATACTCAAGACAAGTAAACAACCGCTCCAAAACATCAGCACACTCAAGTTGAATGTCGCCTAAAGCCCCAGAAGCAGGTTGTCTACGAACATTAGCAGGAACATACTCGACACAAAGCCCCACAGTTCGCAAATATCGATTGCCGAGAAGTGGGACATTACTAAATCTCCGTTCTCGAACGCTCCCGCTCTGCGGAATACGACTGGTAACAAATAAAAGTGGTTTTACCTCGCCCGCAGAACCAAAACGCCCGCCCGAACGTCCATCAGAACGCTCAGTCAAAACTTCATAATCGCCCTCACCAAATTCGCTGATTAAAGCCGTTTGAACTCCAGTAATTATTTCACTAACCATAACAACCTCCGTTTAGCAAGACGAGAGCGCGTCCCGTAGAGGCGGCTCTGCCGTCTCGTAGGGATTAGCTTGAAGTCTCGCTTCGTCGAGATAACCCCACTCCAAACGAGCAAGACGAGAGAGCGTCCCGTAGAGGCGGCTCTGCCGTCTCGTAGGGATTAGCTTGAAGTCTCGCTTCGTCGAGATAACCCCACTCCAAACGAGCAACTCTCGCTTTGCAAAGCCCGTTTTGCGGGGGCATACTCTTGTTTTACTAACCATTAGAGATAATCCTTGCAATCGGGATTTTGGCATGGTCAATATAAGTGTCACAATCGATGTTAGCAAGCGTCCAGTTCTCACCCTCGGAAAGTTCATCATCAGTAGGCGAAACGGAAGACTGAATCTGCTTTTCATAACTAATCCCGTAAGGTGCAAATACCTTTCGCTGACGCATGAAGAGTGCGTCCTCACCGCCATTGGTTTTAGGGTCACGAGCCAATTCATAAGCGTTTTTGACAGGGAGGTCTTCGTAAGCAAACGCCCCCTCTCCAAAAATATAAGTTGTATACTTATCGCCGTCAACTGGCAAGTCATCACAGATGATTACAAGTCGCCCACTCCAAGTACCAAGCTGAATTTCACGAGTAATTCCCTCTTTATCAGTATACTTCATAAACTGAAGCAGGTTTAAATTTTCAAGCGTAGTAGCAATGGTAGAGTGCATAAGCACAACAGTAAATGCTTTCTTGTTAGCACCACACGCACGATAAGCCGCATTGTTGAGTGCGACTGGGGTAATAACCCCACCATCAGGGCCTCCAGAGATGTCATAAGTGTGAGCAGTAACAAACTTCTCGTTTTGAGTACCCTTCATAGAAAACACTCCATCAAGAATAGCACGCAAAATCCCTAAATCCAAATCGTCCTTATACTGTGCGACTTGTCTTGCGACTGAATCCATAAAATCACCGCCGCCAAGGTCATAAACAAAGTCCTTCTCTACCCAGCCCTTAGCTCGCCCGACAACCACGACCCCTTGCTCAAACACCTTAGCACGAGCAGTAGAAATATCAGTAGCCCCATCATAGTTATAAGCGTCTCCATCTAAAGCACCACGCATAATAATGCGAGAATAACCAGAAGACCCAGCTCCAGAAAACGCACAACGAATATCGGGGTTAGAAACCAAAGCCTTAGCCTTAATCAGCTCATCAGCTTTAAGCCCCTTAGTCTTTTTAACCGAATAAGCAAAAGCCTTAGGGTTAAACTTGCAAGCACTAAATTTAGTAGTTCTCATATAATTTTTTTCCTCCATATAATTTTTTACACGACCGCTGCATGACCAATGTAGGGCGAATTTTCCTACAAAAATCAAATCCTTGCTTGAGGATGGCTCTCAAGAAATTCACAAAGCTCAGAATAACTAAGTTGCGAAAAGTCAACTCGTTTATCTGGAACTTCATTACCAGCCTCACCAGAAGAAGCCGAGGAAAGCATTGGTTTCTCACAACCGCACCTCTTAGAATTAAGCGAGTTGCATGATTCAAAACATTCGCAAATCACCGCTGACAATTTTTTAACAGCAGAACCAACTGCGGTCTCAACACAGCGAGAAATCAACGAATCAAGTACCCCATCAGCATCACAGTCTGGTTCGCAATCAGCGTCAACTTCGCCTGAATACCCAGATTCCAGAGTAACATCACCAACCACAACCTCATCAATCAAATTTTTCATATAACAAATACCTCCTTTCAGATTTTTCAGACAAAAAGGAAAAGAGCCACTGACTATAGTCAGTAACTCTCACCCGATTTGTCCATAATACCATTTTATAACCCAAAAACTATATTCAGTGCCAGTTCACGTTGCAAAAGCCAAACAAGAGTATCCCCCAGAGGGGGAATTTACTTCCCCCGTCGGGGGTATCTCGACGAAAGCAAAACAAGAGTATGCCCCGAAAGACGGGC
>JGI24703J35330_11748117_pt1 | contig 10860 bp, 6 predicted proteins | sample TergutNt197P1_FD_35330 | JGI IMG/M metagenome (IMG submission 35330) | reverse complement strand
TTTTAGGTTTTATGTTAAAGTTTTGATGAAACTTTTTCAAAAGTTTCTGGGGTTTGGGGTGAAACCCCAAGGTTTTGACCTTCATGCGCTTGTCGTGAGGGGGGTTAAGAAATGAAAAAATTATTCACCCTTTTGGGCATAAAAACCAGAGACGATTTTGCGGCATTTATTAAGCAATTTTTTAAATTCGGCGTGGTTGGATTATCAAACACGGCAGTATTTTTGGGCTCATATTACGCATTATTGTATTTGGGTATGTTTTATGTACTTGCAAATATAATGGGGTTTGCTCTCAGTGTGCTTAATGCGTTTTTTTGGAGCCGCAGGTTCGTTTTTACCGAAAGCGACAAAAGCCCCGGCAGGCAACTGCTGAAAGTTTATTCATCTTATGGGTTTACGTTCTTGCTAAGCCTGGGAACCTTGATGATTATGGTGGAAGTTTTGGGGGTTTCAGAAGTGATTGCGCCGCTGATTAATATGTGTTACACCGTGCCGCTTAATTTTATTTTGAACAAGTTCTGGGCGTTTCGATAGGTGCGACTTTTCGTAACATATCGTATCGCTCTCCGTCTATTTTTAACTTAATTTTTTGCTTGGGATGCGGAGCGGAATTTATTTCTGCTCCGTTTTCGTCGTGCATTTCGGTTATTGTGTGAACGTAGTTTTCGCCACGCGCTTTTAGTATTTCCACCCTGTCACCTTTTTGGAACTTGTTTCGTTGCTCTATATTGCAAAACCCCGTTTCTTTGTCACTGCCCTCTACGATGGCCAGAAAATCCTGCGAGGTAATTTGATTCTCGCCGGAATAATCATGGTCGCAGGCAGTCATTTTTCCAAAGAAGAACCCCGTGGTATAGCCACGACTTCCCACTTTTTTAAGCTCGTTTCTGTAATAAGGTATTTTTTCGGCGTACAAAGCAGGGTCTGTAAAATAATCGTCTATTGCCATGCGATAAGCTTTTGTTACCGCGCCTGTATAATATTCGGTTTTCATGCGGCCCTCTATTTTGAAACTCCCTATGCCCGCTTTTATTAAGTCCGGAATGTGCGAAATCATGTTTAAATCCTTGGAGTTGAAAATAAATGTGCCGCGTTCGTCTTCAAGCAACGACAACGACTCACCGCTTTTTTCTTCCGTCAGGGACAGCTCGCTTGGCGTGTAAACGAAACGGCAGGGTTGACTGCATTCGCCGCAATTTGCATCTCTGGCATTCAAATAGTTGCTTATTAAGCATCTGCCCGAGTATGCCATGCACATCGCGCCGTGTACGAAGGTTTCAATTTCTATATCCAGTACTTTTTCGCTAATTTCCAAGATTTCGCCCAAAGAAAGCTCTCGTGCGAGAACAACCCGCGCCGCGCCAAGGTTACGCCAAAATTCTGCCGATGCATAATTTGTTACATTCGCTTGGGTGGAAATATGCAGCTTTGTTTCGGGGATGATTTCTTTTGCCAACATAAAAACGCCGGGGTCGGAAATTAAAACCGCGTCGGCATTTACAGATTCAAGAAATTTTAAATAGTCAGTCAGATTTTTAAAATCATCGTTGTGCGCGCAGATGTTCGCCGCAACATAAACCTTTTTCCCCCGTGAATGAGCGTAGAGGATTCCTTCTTCCATTTCTGCCGGCCGGAAATTTTTTGCTTTAGCGCGCATACTCAAAGTTTTGCCGCCGATATACACCGCGTCCGCGCCATAGGCAATTGCTACCTTCAATCGCGTCAAATCCCCCGCCGGGGCTAATAATTCCGGCTTTTTGTTTTTTTTTGAGATGCCCTCGGCAATATTGAATGGTGTCATTCTGTTAAAAATCCCTTTCTTCCAAAACGAGACGTAAAGCGGCTAAACTTTTTAACGCCACGGCAAAATCGAATTTATCAACTTGTTTTACCATAATTGCGGCCTCGGGAATATCGCGAAGCCTGCCCAATGCATTTCTGCTTCCGCTTTTCCGTTGTTCCAGCATTTCTTGCAAGTTGTCAAGCAAATCCATCAGTTCGTCATAGTTGGGTGCATCGGGTTTTTCGGCAGATGAAAGAATTTTCGCGCTTTGCCGCGAAACTTTGATTTCATTTACAACACGCGCAAGCTCGTTTTCCAAAGCAGACACTGCCGCAGGGGCGGGAATTTCGCCGGTTTTTAATAACTGCTCGACAGTTTCGGCATTCTCCGAAAGGCTCTTTTCCAGAATCAATGCGGCACATCCCTTTAGTGTGTGAATAATTAAATGTGCGTTTTTTATATCGCCGGCATTTAGTGCCTTTTGCATTTTTGCTACGGCGTTTTTTTGTTCTGCCGCAAAATCCGCACGCAACCTTTTTATAAGCTCGGGGTTTGTTTGAAAATGCTCTATGCCTTGCACGGAAACCGGTGAGGTTTTTTGGTTTCTTGCCGCTGCTTCAAGTGTTTCGGGGGTTTGTTTATTTTTTATAAATTTGTTAAGGTAAAAGTCTAATTCATTTGTTTGTATGGGCTTGGAAAGATAACCGTCAAAACCATCTGACATAAACATTTCTGCCTGCCCTTTAATCGCGTTGGCGGTAAGCACCACGATTGGCGCGAGATAGCCGCATTTTCTTAATTCTCGCATTGTTTCGGTTCCGTCCATGTAGGGCATCATGTGGTCGATAAAAATAATATCGTAAGTATTGCCCTGTTTGATTTTTTCCAAAGCATCAAAACCACTGCCTGCGGTTTCGATTGCAAGCTCGTAAAATTCCATTAATCCGCGAGATACATACAAATTGGCATCCACATCGTCTACCACAAGCACTTTGCCGTAGGGCATACTTTCCGGAACAGAGTGGAAGCGTTTTGACGCTATATAGGAACTTTTTTCAAATTGTTGCAAGCGAAGTGCGTTTTCCTTGCCCATAACCTCAGAGCCGGATATTTCTTGCGGGATGTATGCCGTAACCGTTGTGCCTTCATTTTCTTCGCTTTGCACTTCTATGCGTGCGTCCATCAGGTTAAGAAGGTTGGAAACAATGGCCATGCCCAACCCCACACCTTGAATATGCCCCTTTTTTTCGTGGAAGCGCGAGTATTCGTCAAATATGCTTTGCACCTGTTCTTTTGTCATGCCCAAGCCCGTGTCGCGAATAGAAACAACAAATGTTACATAATTTTCATCAGCCTCGTTTAAGTACCCCGGTTCGCAACCCAAGGTAAGCCCAACCTCGCCGGAGGGTGTATATTTGAATGCGTTTGACAACAAATTGTTAATCACTTGGCTTATGCGCACAAAATCCCCCATAAGGAACATGGGCAACTTTTCGTCTACCGAAATTTTAAACTTTATATCCTTGTTTTTAATCTGTGCATGGCTCATGTTAACGGCATCGCGAATAAGGCTTGCGGTTTCGTATTTTTCGGAAGTCAAATCCATTTTGCCGGATTCAATCTTGGAAAGGTCTAAAATATCGTTGATTAACCAATGAAGCATCTGTGCAGATTTAAAGATATGAAAAAACGATTCTTCAATTGCAGGGGGTAAAGCGGGGTTTTTCAGCTGAATTTCTGAAATGCCGATTACCGCAGAAATAGGCGTGCGTATTTCGTGGCTCATTCTGGCAAGAAAACGGCTTTTTGCCAAATTTGCTTCCTCGGCTACCCGTGCGCGATGTTGCTCTTTTTTCCTGTCAAGCTCGTTTGTTATGTCCATGGAATAGGTTATAACCGCTTCTTTGCTGTCGTTTACGCGCACCCCTGTTACTTCAAAAAATTTGTCTTGCCCGTCAGGGTTTGCTTCTTGAAAAGTTGTGACTTCTTGCCCCACATCAAGCACTTTTTTCAAGAAGTCTGTCCACACATCCCAAGACAATCTGCCATCCGGCTGATGTTTTGGCTTAAAGTCTTTTGACAGTATAAAGTATTCTTCCTTGGTACCGCATGAATAAAAATCAAGAGCGCGCTGGTTACAATCTATGCAATTGTAACCGGCGTCCCAGTGCTGAATAATCATTGGGGCAACGTCAAACATAAGTTTTACGCTATTATCGGCTGCTTGCTTTCCTTCAATGTCGAATGCAAAAAAATCACGCTTTGTCTGCGCGGCTTCAAGTATGTCATCCTTCAAAATACTTAGGGCTGAAAGTACAACAAACACCGACGTTGTAAAAATCCAGTAATTTATCGGCAACCCAAAAGGTGTAAACGTATAAGCAACAATCCCAAGGGCGGCGACAAAAACACCGAAAATGAGCAAAAAAATACGCGAGCGTATTTCCTTATCTGACTTTATGTATTTGTAAATAAGCAGACTAAAAGCACTTATCAACATGCCCGTAGTATGAATGCGGCTTAAAAGCCCAATCGCCCCAATTTCCCTTATCGGAAACGGCAAAAAAGCGTCTGTTTCAAGCCCGAAATATGTATATATCATGTTATGGCTTTCGTTTGTCCAAACCATAACCGAAATAAACCCGGAAAAAAACAACAAAACAGCAATCAAGGCACGATGAAGTTTGTAATCGCAAAAATCAGCCACAAAAATCAAAATCACAGACGCTGAAAAAGAAAAGCTCATATGCATTAATTTTGTGGAAATAAACGCGGTATCCACCCCAACAGAGTTTATTTCCAGCATTGAGCTGAGAAGCAACAAAAACCCGGGCAACATCAAACCCAGAAAGGTATTTTTCTTTCTGCTTCGACACTTAATTAACACATATGCCCCTGTGGAAATATGTACCGTCATAAAAAATGCAATAACCAAAGTAAATATTGTAATTGTCATGCCCCACACACCCCCTCTTTTTGGGAACTGAACCCCCGATTAAAAAAGGGGTAAAGACAACAAAACGGGGGAAGCAACCACTTGCTTCCCCCGCAAAGTGAGAGTATTACAGTTTAAAGTAAGCAACCAAAGTTTGAAGCATTTCGGATTGAGAGTTTAGCTCCTCTGCTGTAGCGGCAGACTCATGTGCAAACTTCGAGTTGTTTTGAACCGTTGTAGCCGTTGTAAGAAGTGTTTTGCTGATGTTTGCAATCATCTCGGCTTGGTCGCCTGCGGCGGTGGTGATATTATTGATTAAGCCCATTACTTCGCCCGCGCTGGTTACAATTGCGTCAAGCGACTCGGATGTTGTATGCGCAATGGATGTGCCGGATTCTACCCTTATAATCGAGTCGTTAATCATGTTGGTGGTTTCGGCGGCGGCGTCTTGGCTTCTTGCGGCAAGACTGCGTACTTCTTCGGCAACAACCGCAAAGCCTTTGCCGTGTTCGCCTGCGCGTGCGGCCTCTACCGCGGCGTTAAGCGCGAGCAGGTTGGTTTGGAATGCAATATCTTGTATAACTTTTATTATCCTCGAAATATCGTTGGAGGATTCTTTTATTTGCATCATGGCTTGAAGCATTTGCTTCATGGCGTCGTTACCCTCGTTGGCGTTATTTGTGGACTTGTTTGAGAGTACGTTGGCTTCTTTTGCGTTGTCGGCAAATTTTTGTGTTTGCTTGTTAATCATGTCCACTGTAGAGTGCAACTCTTCCAAAGATGCCGCCTGAGAAGATGAACCGTCTGCGAGTTCGATTGCACTTGCGGTAATTTTGTTCGCGCCTTCAAGAACGTACTTGGAAGCACCTGAAATCTCTGACATTGCTTTGTGCAGAATCTCGGAAATATTGTTGATTGCATCCTTGATAGCAGAAAATTCTCCAACATAGCTGCGGTCAATTTTTCGCGTAAGGTCGCCTGCGGCAACAGCTGTTATTACGTCAGAAATTTCGTGAACATAACCGGAAAGTGTGTCGATTGTATTGTTAACCGCTGTTTTCATTTCAAGGAAGTCGCCGTTGTAGTTGCCCACAACTTTTTTGTCAAATTTACCATCGGCAAGGTTTGACATGATTACTTTAATTTCGCTGATGGGCTTGTCAATTTCTTCTGCGATGTGGTTAAGGCCATTTAGTACTTTTAGCCATCCGCCTTGATAATTCTTTGTGTCGATATAGAAGTGCAAGTCGCCTTTATCTGCCGCGGCTTCAATCATCAAGTCAATGTTATGAATGATTGCGTTAAGGTTGGCAAGGAAAGCGTCGATTTTTTGGTTAACAGAACCTCTTTTGCCCGGTAATTTTTTCGCTTGATAATCAAACTTACCGCTGCCGATTGCTTCCAACGCACCCATGGTAATTCTGCCTTCTTCTTCCGCGCTGTCAATAGCGGAATGTATGCCTTGGATAAGTGCCCTGTAAGCCCCTTTGTATTTCTTTTCGTCCATACGATACTCGTAATCGCCCAACTCGCCGATGTTTCTTGTAAACACGGTCAAATCGGTGTCAATGCTTTTTATTGTTTCGATAAGAACATAAATATCTTCGGTAAGCACGCCAATTTCATCTTTGGAAAGTTTTGCACGGTTTATGTTTACGTTAAGATTACCGTCGGCAACGTCTTCCACCAAAGCAACCAATTTTGAAACGGGTTTGTTGATTGCCCCGGAAATAAGCAATGCTGCAAGTATACCGATAAAAATACCTGCGATACCAAGGGCAATAAGGATATTGCGTGTGCCGGCGGTTTGTGTGGCAAGGTCTTGGTCTACGGTGTTCATGTAATCGTTTATGAAGTCAAACAGTGCGTTAAAATGCCCGTATGCCGCGCCAATGGTTGTTCCGCCGTTGCGGATTACACCCAATGCACCCTGCCAGTTGCCCACTCTCGAGTACTCAATTGTTTGGTTGATGTAAACGTCGATATAGCGATAAACCAAATCTTCAAGCGATGAAAGCCTTTGCGTTTGGAAGTTATAATCTTCCGTGGTAAGGGTTGGGTCGTTATCAAGAGAGTACCTGAATGCGGCAAAAGCCGTCGTTACATAAGAACGAAGATTTCTTATTTCGGCCTGTTGGCCAATAATGGCGGAGTCGCGCACAGCGGCGTCTTCGCTTGCATATGCGGCAACAAGTTTCATCAAGCGACGCGATTCCATAAGCCCAACGTCAATGTCACGCAGATATGCATATCTTTCAACGGGAAACCGCAGAACATATGAATATCTCTCTTGCACTTGGCTGAGTTGATACACGCTGAACAACATAATGAATGCCATGATGCCCAGCAATAAAGAAAAACCTACCATCAGTTTACTTTTGATTTTCATGTTTCTTAATACAGTCATGGTTATTTCCTCCTGATTAACGAAGCAATTGCTTCTTTTATTTTGGCGGCTTCAAAGGGTTTTTTACAAAAGCCCGCCGCACCGAGAGCTTTCCCTTTTTCAACATTTTCATTTTGCGCAGACATTAAAATCACGGGAATATGCTTTAAAGTTTCGTCTGCTTTCAGGGCATTAAGCACATCATAGCCCGACATGCCCGGCAGTACCAAATCCAAAAGGATTAAATCCGGGTTGGTTCGTTTTGCTGTTTCTATGCCGTCTTCGCCGTCAAGGGAGGAAAGTGTTTCGTACTGCCCCGCCAAGATTTCGTCAAGTATAATTAGGTAGGAATCTGTATCGTCGATTAGCAATATTTTTGGTTTTTCACCCATATTGCGACACAAATTAAACCTTTCCGCAATGTTGGCGTCCCCCCTTTTAGGGGGGTGATTGGAGTTTGCTTGGCAAACTTCAATCGGGGGGTCAATTTTTTCAGCTGCCTTTACGTTATTATTGCGACATAAATCCGATTTTCTGTCTGTCACAGGCCGGATATTGTTCAGCAGTATTTGAAGATTGTTTAAAAAATCCGGGGTGTTGCTTTGAACAAAGTCCAAATCGCCCGACTTTGCCGCCTTTTCAAGCTGTTTAGCCGTGACGGATATTCCGTCTGCGCCAATGCTTTCGGAAATACCGCCAATCGCATGTGCGAGTATATAGTAACCCTCCATATCACCGTGTTCTGCACCTGTTTTCATCTCGGGGATTAGCTGGCGAACACTGTCATAATAGTTTTTAAGAACCAATAAATAAGTTTTTATGCTTCCGCCTGTTTTTGTTATTCCTGCTTGGGTATCAACCCCGGGAATTGTAAAATCTGCGGCCTTATAAACAGGCTTTATAAAATTTGAATTCTCCGGCTCGGGTAAGGTTGGGAGCCATTTTTGTATAGCCTTGCTTAAACTTGCCGCATCAAGCGGCTTGGGAAGGAAATCATTCGCGCCTGTTTTAAGAAAAAGCTCTCTTGATTCATAATCCGTGTTTGCAGTAAGCGCGATTATGGGAACATTTTTGCAATCTGTGCGACCTGCCGGCATTTCTCTTATCTGTCCGGTTGTTTCCGTCCCCGTCATGCCGGGCATCAAATGGTCCATAAGTATAAGGTCGTACTGCTTTAATTTGACTGCTTCAATTGCTTCCGCACCACTTTCGGCAAAGTCTGTAATCATGTTGTAAGGCTGCAAAAACCCGGTCGCCACTGTAAAATTTGCGCGTATGTCGTCAACAACAAGTACACGCTTTGGCGAGTCGAACCTCACATATTCGGACGCAGACGGGCTTTGCTTTTTATCATCAAAAATATCGGCAACCGATAAACAAAAAACCGGCTTGATTAAAGTTCTGTAACCCGCGTATTCGTTATGGTTGCGTGAAAGCAATACGATTTCTACCGCAGAAAAAATATTTGGATATACCGCTTTAAATTCTTTGAATAAAAAATCGCTGTGCGTTCCCGCATCGGCAAAAACATGCGTATATCCGTCATTTGTAATTGCATTAACAAACTCCCCGTTGTTTATTGCAACGGTATAATTAACGCCCAAATTCTTTAAAGTGCGTTTAATAGAGCTTGCATATATGGGATTATGTTCCAAAACAAGTATATTTTTGTTTTCAGGGCCGGTTATTGTGCAAACGGGTTGTCCGTTTTCTTTAATGCCTTGCGGCATTTTTACGGTAAATACACAGCCGATTCCATACCCCGACTCAACGCTGATGTCGCCGCCCATTAATTCTACAAGACTGCGCGTGATTGAAAGCCCAAGCCCTGTACCCTCTATTACTTTACTGTCAAACTGAGTGAATTCTTTGAAAAGACTGCCGCGGTCATCCTCTTTTATGCCCCTGCCGGTGTCTTCTACTTTTATAATCAGGTTTATCGTATTGCCGGAGAACTCTCCTTCAATTGATAGGGAAATAAAGCCTTTTTCCGTAAACTTTACGGCATTTGACAAAAGGCTGTTGATTACTTGACGCAACCTTGATACATCACCGATTAGCATATTGGGCATTTTACTGTCTACAAAAACATGAAATTCTAAATTGCCAATTTGTTCTTTTGTCATACATACAATGTCATTAACAAGCGATGTAAGGTCGTATTCCTTGGTAATAATTTTTAAATTGCCGCTTTCTATGTTCTTAAAATCCATTATATTGTCAAGCGCGGACATAAGCTTGCGGCCGGATTTCTTTATTGTTTGGGCATATTCGCGAATATTTTCGGGCAAATTTTCACGCAAACTGATTTCGGTAAGGCCCAGAATCGCGTTCATTGGGGTGCGCACTTCGTATCCCATTTTGGACAAAAAATCGGAGTTTGCGCGGTTTGCAGCTTCTGTTGTTTCCAATTGAAGTTCTCTTGTAATATCGGTGAAAAAACCTTCTATAACATGCGGCATACCACTGTCGTCCGTTTCGGATACGCGACTGCGCGACAAAACACGTTTTTCTGTGCCTGTTTTTGTTTTCAGCCTAAAGCCAACCTCTACAGACGCGCCGACGGACAAGGCAGACCACAGACGGGTTTGCACATTTTCTGCATCGTCCGGGTGAACCATATCCAAGAAATAAAACGTGCCTGATGTAATCTCTTCCGGAAGGTAGCCCGTAAGGCTTTCGCAACCTTCGCTAACAAATGTGAAAGGCAAATACGGCGGATTGTAGCAACACTGATACGCTAAGAAAGATGGGAATTTATCTATCATTTCTGCTTTGTTTTTTGCGTTTAAAGCCTGCATGTGTTGCCTCCTCATCTACAGTAACGAGAGTATTTTGTCGGCAATTTTTGCCGGAGGCAACTCATATTCTACCGCCCCCACGTCTTTTGCAATCTTTGGCATACCGTATACCACACAGGAATCTTTATTTTGACCGATTGTTAACGCCCCGCAACGACGCATTTTTAATAAGCCGTTCGCGCCGTCTGCGCCTATTCCCGTTAAAATTACACCAACCGCATTTTCTTGCAGTTCGTTGGCTACAGATTCAAACAGCACGTCTGCCGATGTCAAAACGTGCTGAACTTTTTCGCCTGAATAACATATGACCGCCAACCCCCCGGGACGATTTACCACTTTAATATGTTGCCACCCCGGTGCTATAAGTACGTGGCCTTTTCGCAATATATCCCCAGATTCCGCTTCCTTTGCCGTAAGCTTTGTCAGCTCGTTTAAGCGGGACGCAAACAACTTGGGAATGCCCGGAGTCAGGTGCATTGCGATAATCACCGGCGGTGCTGTTGCAGGCAACCGCGTAAGAATTGCCTCCAACGCATCAAAGCCCCCTGTAGATACACCAATTGCAATAGCTTTAATTTCCCGTGATTGCATGTGGCTTCTCCTGCGGCGCAGTGCCATACATTTAGGGAAGTGTGAAGTTTATTTTCTTACATTCCCTTAATTTATTTTGTAAGCCCCCCAAATTTACGGAAGTGTACCATACAGAAGGAATTAAAGCAAGTTTTAGAAAATATGGGAGTGCTGAAAAATCATCCATTCGCATATGCCACACCTCAGAAAACCGCCTAAAGTCGCGGATTTTCTTGCGGTGTTGGCACAGCTCATGGGATTTTTCAACACTCCCAATATTTGTCCCATTATTGACCCCCCGATTGAAGTTTGCCAAGCAAACTCCAATCACCCCCCTAAAAGGGGGGATTGCGACACCGGTCTTGCGGAAAGATTTAATCGGTGT
>JGI24703J35330_11748119_pt1 | contig 10885 bp, 12 predicted proteins | sample TergutNt197P1_FD_35330 | JGI IMG/M metagenome (IMG submission 35330) | reverse complement strand
AGTCCTATTCTATTTTCAACTTGATAGTTGTACAGGTTTGAATGTTCTAATGATTCAAGAACCCCATCATCATTATTAAATACATCAAAGAACGGGGCGTCTATCATTTCATCAATGTCATTTAACGTGCCGATGATCGCATCATTGATTTCCATCGCATCTTCTATTGCACCACGTAAGTTGTCATTGACAGGAATTTCTCTAATGGGATCAATAAACGGGGTTTCTCTTAGTCTGTCGTTAATTATTCTGATTTCTCTATCAAAGTCGTAGCCACCGTGACTAGGTCTGCGACTGAGTTTACTTTCCATATGCAAGATAAGCCGACCTGCTACGTTTCCTTGCCAACGTAGGAGATTTATTTTTGTTTGCTTTTTCATCTCTATCCACCACCAAATGTATGATCTATGTTTTATTAAAAAGGGCTTGCATAATTTATCTAATCTTGTTATAATTTCATTATAAGAGATTTTAAATAAGATTAAACACCGCATTCTCTAAATACTACCATAAAAAATTAGAGATCTCGGTTTTACTACATTATTTACCCCTCTTTACTACATTATTAATTCGTTTTAAATACGACTTTTCCCGAAAGGAGTTTTACTATGAAAAAAATCATTCCTCTAGTTGTAGCTACTACGACTACCTATGTTGTCCTTATGGAAGTTGCAACTGCTTATATTGAAATTCAACCATTTGCTTGGTGTGGAATACTCGGTATTTTTTGTCCATAAAATATAAAAATCAATGTTTTCTTATAAGATTACATTGATTTTTATTTGACTTTTTTTAAATATGCATTCATAATCTTTAATCGTGCCTAACCTTTTGTGAGTATCTAATTCTCTTAACAATGATGGTACTATTCTCATAAGACTGTAGTTTTTTATGATATATTGGTGAATTATTTCAGATTCTGTGTGTTCAGAAGATAAGTCCTTTAGTATTTGAAGAAAATCATTAGAAGAAGCATTTCTTAATCGACCAATGATTATTGTCATTTCTTTTTTAAAATAGACGATTGTTCCGAAAAGTAAAATCAATGATAATATAGGAAAAATGATTGAGAAATTCCTTATAAAAAGAAATGTTAAATACATAACAAAAGATATAGTTAAGAGAGCATTTAATAACCAAGCTTTCTTCAATAAGTGCATGTAGATCTTCTCAAAATAATTTTGAGAAGCCATGAAAATCACAACAAAAAGAATCCACAGAAAAACAAATATACCATGTAGTGGGGTCTGATGCAAAGAAAATGCAAATGCAGCAATACCGATTATAAAGCCGATTCCCATTGATAAAAGGTATGATAGAAACATCTTATTCAGCTTAAAGGTTAATCTTAATAGAAGATGGGCTACAAGCGGGTAGAAAATAAGATCAATGGAATAACCATAGCTTGGCACCATTCGAATTATAAATGTCATAGCTAACGGATAGCCAATCAACAAAAGGATATTTCCGTACAACACTCCCTGCTTTGTTATAACCAATTCAAGAAAAGATTCTCTTAAGTCTCTACCATTAATGTTAGCTAAAATCAAATAGAAAGCTAATAGTTCAATCGTTCTTTGCAATAAGATTGTTAATGTAATATTCATATCATCCCACCCTCTTATTTTCTAAAATTGTGAATAAATTTTTTACTTGTCGGTATGATAGTTCCATTCATAAGAACAAGTTCCAAATCAGTTATTCTCACTTCTTTAATATCTGAAATATTAACTAACCAACTTTGATGTGCCTGTTTAATCTGCTTTTCAACATCATATTCTTTAAGAAACTTTTGCAGTGTACCTGGATAATAAAATGTTTGCACTTCCTCAGTGAGCATTGTAGGGTTATGGCTATAAATGTTAATATATCTATTTTTAGATCTTTCAATTCGAGAAATGTTTTTCACTTTGTACAGATATAAATGTCGATTACTTTTTAACACAATACCTTTATCATTTAGGATGTCTGCTAGTTCCATTGAATGTGCGATTATGCTTATAAAATCTTCATAATTAATCGGATATTCTGTAAAATACCAACTACTATTTTTATATAAATGTAAATGTAATTCTTCACTTGGTTTTTCAGCAATAAAGACAATCGGTGTATGCTTTGAACGATTTTTCCAGAGTTCTTTCAGGAATCTTTTTATCTCTTCACCAATGTGACGATCTAGCATCATAACAAAAGTATCAATATAATGCTCCTCAATCAGGTTTAGCCCTTCCCAAACATCTTCTGCAACATAAATATGATATTCTTTTTCTAACAGTTCCAGCAATTCTAGATTAATTTTATAGTCGTTCTGAACAATCAAAATACTTCCCAAAATCAACTCCTCCTAGAACAACAACATGCCTTGGCTTCATTGTACCATAAATTTTAAAAAAATAATATTGATTTTAGCTCTTATTTTGTAATAAAATGTTTCTAAGCCAGTTTATATGAAAAACATTAATTTAACAAAATTCCTAAAACTAAGCTTACAAAGGAAATGAGGAAATGATGAAGAAACATTTATTTAATGAATAACAAAAAAGTCTGATAACACATTCATTTTGCAGTGAATGGTATATTCAGACCACATATTGATAAGTAAATTATTCGATAACAAATCGTCAAATCTATTTCAATTCATTCATTGGTTTCATAAACCCAATTAAACCCAATTTTTAAAAACCAAACTACAAGCCTTATGTTAGACTTTCTTCTTCCTCTTTTTTGTATAATGGATATGCGATGATTCTACACTGCCATTTCGCCTTTTGACAATGATTAATTTATTTGATCTCTTATGATAGTAATCGCTCAACTGCTCTTTGATTTCTATTTTCAAATCTTCAATGTTTTCATAGTCATATAAGTAGATGTAGAAGTGGCTCGTCCTGTATTCATTAGGTGGGTGGGTGGGTACGCAAAGACAAGGTAAAGATACATCTATGATGATTCATTTCAAACTTGAAGTACATGGAATCTGTTGATTTAGAATGTTTGTAGCTTATAAATTGAACAAACTTTAACTCTGACAGTGCTTCTTTTGTAATTGATTGGATAGCTTGGAAATAATCCTCATCTAACGTTTCAATGTTTTGATCTCTCGTAACTTTTATTCCATCAATCATGATGCACCCCCTCTACATCTTATCTAATATGCAACCCTTTATGTATCAAACGGAGGCGATCTGCGATCATTGCAATAAACTCAGAATTTGGTGGTTTCAGCTTTTTCGTGTTGATTGTATGGCTGAAGATTTTTGAGATAGCTTCAACACTTCCACGCTCCCATGCAACTTCAATAGCATGACGGATAGCCCGCTCTACTTTTGATGGTGTTGTTTTATATTTTTTCGCAACATCTGGATATAATTTTTTTGTGATTGCATTTAATAGTTCAACTTCATGATAGACCATATCAATTGCCTCACGTAAATATAAATATCCTTTGATGTGCGCTGGAACTCCGAGTTTGTGTAGAATATGAGTAATTTCAATTTCTAAATCGAAGCCTTTAGTCATTTGGTTGATTGCTCCAAATGCTACATCTATATTCTCAGCACCATCTTCTAATTGAGACCTAAGACGCTCATTTTCATCTAAAAGCCGATCTACTAGTTCCATAAATGCTTCCGAATGCAGAAATGAACTTTTAGATGCTTCATATGCTTTACTTTCTACTTCCCTAATGGTTTCTTTCAATCTGACCCCTTCTTTCTTATTTCAGCAAGTTTTAAGTTTAATAATACAATCTCTATTTGCTTAATCCTTATTTGATGTAGCTTTTTTGTGATTTCAGCATCTCGGCTCGCAATCTCTATTTGTTTTTCTGCAATTAGCTCCTTTTTCACCCTTATTTGATGTAATTTTTCTGTGATTTCGGCATCTAATTCGGCAATCTCTAAATCTAATTTACTAGATATCAGTTTCCACGTGCGATACAAATAGAACCAGAAAACTGATACAATAAGCATCCAAAATATAATACCTAACATTTCAAATCCCCCTAATTTGAATTGTAATTTAACTTAATTATTCTATTTCTGTTTTGAACGCTTCCAAAGCCATACAGTTAATACAGTTAGTATTGCAAATGCTAAAAAAAGGTACAGGAAAGCTCCTACAATAAGATTTTCTGGTAGCCAATCTAAAATCCACGACATATTTATCACCCCTAGCCTATTTTCTAGCACATTGCTGACAAAAGCTTACAGCACTATTGTAGCAACAAAAGATTAGAGATGACAACTGAACTTCTTCCAGTTCCCAGTGAAACAACTCGAAAAAATAACCTCAATTCCTTAAGTTTATGGTATAGCTGAGAAAAAACATAAAGAAATACTAGTGATCTCAATGGCTTTATGGTATAATTTTTTAAAAGCGAGGTTTTCGATATGACTAAAAAAAAGAAACTATCTATATCAGCAGTCGCAGCCCTTCTACTTGCAATTGCTCCTGTTTTGGTTACAGCAGTTACAAGCTCTTGGTGGGCAATAGGTGAGCCAGATATCCCAAGCGCTTATCAACGAAAATAAAAAAAATGTTTGACTTTAGATCCACTTTATCGTGGTCATGGTAAAGTCAAACACTTTTTTATTATTTTAAATTTTAATTGAAATCTCTAAGTACGGTACTTGCTCGTTCTCATTATAGTTATGAGCAAGGTTAACTTTCCCACCAAGCTTCCGAACAAGTTTGGATAAATAATTAAACCCATGCCCCTGTTCATCATTTTCTTCATTTAATTTATCATCATCAAACATTTTGTGCAAAGCATTGGAATCAGTTAAGTGGTATTCATAGCTAACACTCATATTCATCTCACGTTCTTTGATATTGCTTTTAATAAAAATCGGCTTACTCATTTCATTTCTTAGTGCATGATTAAGTAAAATGACGAGCATTTTGACAACTGTATCAATTCCAACCTCTCTATGCTCCTCAAAGTAATTGATATCACTAATAGCTTCAACGTTATCTCCTCTAGCAGATTGTAAAATATCGATAATAGCCAAAATATTTTCCTGTACTTTGCCTAACTGTAAACTATCTTGATGGGCAATTAATACATGTGTCGCATAAAGTTCTTGTAGTCGCTTGATCTCAGAATGACATCCATCACAATAAGCTTTAACAAACAAGCCATAAGCTGAATCATAAAAATCCCGTTGTTTTTGAATCTTGATATTCGCATGAACTATATCGTAAAGCACTTTAATCACCAGCATTCCCAAAATGACAGGTAAAAAGATAAAATTAACAATTGATGGTTCAAAAATCGTATAAAAAGCAAGAATAATAAAGATAAGGGCAGCAAACTCTATACAACGCCTCAATCTGATTCGTTTTTTACTTTCAATAAATTTTAAAAATTTATCAAGTGGTGCTTTCCAATAAATAATAAAAACAGTTATCAATCCTACTGTTTGCATAATAATAGCAGCAATAAATTGATCTATTTGTACGATTTCTTGTAAGCCAACAAGTGGAGCATGAATGATCGCCATCATAGTAAACATAATCGCATATAATAATATGACATTTGTAAATTTTCTTTTCGTAATAAGATAAATCATAAAGATGTCGACGGTCGTTGTAATGATACGGTAAGTATATCCATCAAGAAAGTAAGCAGCCGCTCCAAGCGTAAGGGCATAAATAACACCAACTATTACTTTCTGTGGTGTAATAAGAACATCGCTATCAACTAATTTTTCAGACAACAGTAAAATGATGATAATATCAAACAGATTAATTATAACCATTGCTAATAACATAAAACAACCTCACTTTGCCACTTAAATGTAACCTTTTTCTTTCAGTATTTTTTGAAAACCTTTGCCTCCTAAATGGGCGTGATCATCATATTTTAGTATCAATGCTTTCTGTTGGTAGTCTACACCTAGGATCATCAATGTGTTGACTAAGTTGCTTCTATCAGAAAGTCCAACTGGTGCTTGATTGCCAATTATTTTTTTTAATTTCGTTAGTGACATATTTTTTAAAAGTATCGTACCTAACTTCCCAATTCTTTTGTCAATAACATAAGTAACCATTACCTGCTTCTTTCCTTTAATTTGTGCTGCTCGTAAGAATGAATCAAAGTAAAATGTGTATTCGACAAATCTCTGTTCAACAGTAAAGCTATTCCGAACAAGACGAAGCATCGAAAGTCCTAGACCATAATCTAATGTTGAAATAAAATCTACCTCAATACAAGGCTTTGTTAAGAAGTCTATATAACGTGTCTTACGATGAATTTCCCGAATCAGCTTATCATCCTCTAACGTACTATAAAAGAAAATAGGTAGATAAGGATGGATTTTTTGTATTCCTAGTACTAGTTCAATCCCACTACCATCAAGTAGATAGTATTCAGATACTACCAAGTCTATGGGTTTATGCTTGATTATCTCTAAAGTTTCTGAAATATTTTTTGACCGTAAAAAAGTCACATCACCTCGATGTTTAGCGATATAATTTTCAATCGTATCAAGCAATTCTTGATCATTATCAATACCTAATACAATATATGCCATCTTTAGCCTCACCCCCTTCATAGTAAGTCTATGCCTATCGTTGATTGATATCTGCTATACTTCCCCTGTTCCAATATTGATATAAAATATAAATCGAATACATTCAATAAATAGAAATAAACATCATCTCATCTTTAGTTTTATTCGTAGGTATTCTATGAGCAATTGAATATTCTGTAAAAATATAATCCACATCACAAATTGAGTTAAAAAGAAACCCTGCTTAAAGAAAATGACAACAAACCATATAATGGTGATAATGGTTGCTTTATACTTCTTTTGCTTGTCTTTGCTTTTGTCAGCGATTCTATCCATCTGCTTGCTTCTCACAGGCGTAGCAATAAAAGTCATAATAATTGAGGCTATCCCAACGAACGCTACCGTAACGCCATTAAATGGTATTAGTGGTAAGATAAAGAACGCTAATAAAAAACCTAGCAACGTCCAGAAAAAGCACCCCCATACTGTCGAGGAGTGGAAGCCACCTGCTGTAGGTCTAATGGTCATGATCGCTACTAAACAAGCTAAAAATTGCCAATGGAAGCCTAATGCTAGAAATATCAAAAACAGGTAGATGATTTTTTCTATCTCCCACAATATAGCTTGCAATGAATAGCGCATCATATCGATGTCATCCTCATCATATTCAGTTTCTTTGCGGATATGATTTAAAATCCTTACAATAAAAAAATTTGCAATTGGCATTTTCTATAAGCACCCCAGTATCAATATAAACTCAGCATTCGTACTATTAATATACCAAAACTAACAATTTTAGTCAAATTAAAAAATTGTTATTCCATTACAATTAAAAAATTGTTATTCCATTACAATTTATCAAAGTACAGCTTTTCAAAAAAAATGAGGAAACTTTAATCTAAAGCCTGTTGAAAAATTCTGCAAAATATGGTAAAATAAGTATGTTCTAATTAATGGATTTTAGCTTATTATTTTAATTAAGACTGCCCAGTCGGAAAATAATAGGAGGCAATATTATGCCACGACAAAAATTAGAAAAAACACGTTATGAAGGTATTCATAGCTATGAAACAAGAAAGGGTGTAAGATATGCCCTAAGAGTTAAATACCAAGATGCTTATGGCAAGCGAAAAGAAAAAACTGAGCAAGGTTTTATTTCTATTGCTGAAGCTAGAGTCCGAAAGATTGAGTTGCAAAATGACATTAACAATGATTTAGCTTCAACTTTTGAAGGTAGCAAAATTACTTTCAAAGAGTGGTTTGATCAATATTACAAATTAATGTCACCTAGTTGGACAGTGGGTAATAAAAAACAGTACGAAAATATGTACAACTGGTATCTTCATGAGTTTGCGAATATTTACTTGTCTGAAATCACTTTAATGAGATACCAAGTTTTTATCAATTCCAAGCTAGTAAAACTCTCACGTGGAACTGTTAAAGAAATTCATTCAAGAATGATGGCTGTTATTAATAGCGCAGTTAAGCACGACATTTTGCATAAAAATAAGCTTAAAGAGGTTGTTATTAAAAAAATAGAAATCTCTAAAGAAATGAATTTATCTGAGAGTGTCTTGCAACAATTAGACCTATTGGCAGTCGAGAAGCTTTGTGCAGTTAAATATGCTTGTTATGTCCTCATGAGAATTGGATGGCGGAGAAGTGAAGCTCTTGCATTAACCACTGGTGCTGTACAAGTTTTAGAATCTAATAAGGTCGCTGTTTCTGTATTAGAAACCAAAACACTTTTTGAAGATAAGGCAAAGCCCAAAACTCAATCTAGTATCAGAACAAATGTTTTAACTGGTGCATATGCGAATGCTATTTTAGAGGCAATTGAAATAGCTGAGAGAATTCATGCCTTACATGGCTTGCAATTTGAATCCAAATCACGTATAATAGTAAATGCAAAAACTGGTAAAACTTTCGGGTATAACGAACCTAACAGAATTCTTGAAAGATTATCAAAAGAATTACCTGTTAAAGTTACACCACATATGCTACGTCATACACTGGCATCTAATGGGATTAACGACAACATGATTCCAATCAAAGAAATGCAGAGTTGGTTAGGACATTCGGATATAAAAACTACTCTCAGGTACGTTGATAGTACTGAAAGATCACGTGAGCAAATCATTGCATTTGCTAATCACTAAACGTTTTTGGAGGGGGGAGATGAAGACTTTGATGTTTTTCAAAAATCCCCCCCAAAAATAAATTCCGTGAAAAATCCCCCCCAAATCCCCCCCAGAGTTCATTGGAAAGTAGGAAATTATAGGGAAAAGATAAAAGATAAAAACTGTGAGAGTTCCCTATTTACCGCTATTCATATAGATTTTAAATGCCGGGTTAGTTTAATGGTAAAATACTGCAATGGTAATGCAGGGCTGCGAGTTCGATTCTCGCACCGGGCACCATTTAATTTAGTTTGTTAATGCAAAGAAACATAAAAAATGACCATCTTTGTGATCATTTTTTGATATACATTTTAAAAAGTAGTCAGAGCCTTGCTAATAATCTTTATTTGGTTATCAATTGGGTTTTCATCAAGTACAGTTATTATTTGTTCAGCTATTGCATTAACCACAGGAACAGAAACAGAATTTCCAAACTGCTTATATGCTTGTGTATCACTAACTGGAATAATAAAATTTTCAGGGAATCCTTGTAATCTTGAAGCCTCTCTCGGTGTTATTTTACGAGGATTTTTTCCTTTTTGCTCAATCAAAATTTCACTACCATCTTTGTAATATCTAGCAGAAATTGTATTGGTGTATTCACTTTTTTCGCTTACTAATGAAAATCCGAAACCATTCCCTTTCTCTTGATGTTCTAACTTTCTTCTTTGATGACCTTGCCAAAGTTTATCAGAAATAGTATATTTTTCATCAACATTTTTTTCTAAGATTTTGCCTACTGAGGTTTTAGGTTTCGGTGGTATAGGCATCATAAAATCTTCATAGTTTGAAACTTGTTTTTTATCAAAGCCTACAATATAAATTCGTTCCCGATTTTGTGGCAAACCAAAGTCCCTTGCTTTTAGTAATGCAGGGTATACATAATAGTTCAGTTCTTCTAGGGTGTCAATGATAAGCGAAAAAGTTCTGCCTTTATCATGAGAGACTAAATTCTTAACATTTTCAAGTAAAAATGCCTTAGGACGTTTTTCTTTAATAATTCGGGCAACATCAAAAAATAAGGTGCCTCGCATATCATCAAATCCAAGCTTTTTCCCAGCTTGGCTGAAAGCTTGGCAAGGAAACCCCCCAACCAATATATCATGATCTGGGATATCCTTTTCGTTAATTTCGGTAATATCACCATGTGGTGTTTCTCCAAAGTTTGCTTTATATGTCTTAACAGCAAACTTATCTATTTCACTACTGAAAACTGATTTTGTTTTTCCAGTAAGTTGAAAACCTAGACGAGTCCCACCAATACCTGCAAATAAATCAATTTGCTTATATTTAGCAGTAGATTTATTTCTGAAAGGTGCAATCTCAGGAAAGTTTAAAATTGCTGATAATTCTAATTTAGAGGGAGATGTTTCGCTGCTTTCCCATCTTCTAATTGTACGATCTCCATTCTTTGAAAGACCTACCGCATCTGCAAGTTCCTTTTGTGTCATATTTAATCGAATTCTTTTTTCACGAATAAGCTCGCTAGTTGACAAACTTTCTGGTATAATGGATATCATGAGAATTAAGCTCCCTTAGTCTGTGTTTTTACTAGGACTAGATGTCCTGTTAATGACACAATTATACCATTTCAAAAAGCAGGATGCAATACAAAAGGGGCTCTTCGCTATTTCAAGTAGATAAGAGATGTAGTATTGATCTCGTGACTTTTCGGTCATAATTTGTAGCTTTGAAATAAGTGAATAGTAAAAAAGAACGCTTACAGAGCGCTGTACTCCCTTGAGCGTTCTTTTTACTATCCAATCGAACCTTCCATCTCTAATTTCAAAAGTTGGTTCAATTCAACTGCATATTCCATCGGCAGTTCCTTCGCAAAAGGTTCAATAAAGCCCATAATGATCATTTCCGTCGCTTGTTCTTCTGAAAGACCACGACTCATTAGGTAGAATAACTGCTCTTCTGAAACTTTCGATACTTTCGCCTCATGCTGAACAATAATGTCACCATTTTTCGTCACGTTGTAAGGAATCGTATCCGATTTAGACATGTCATCTAAAATAATGGTATCACATTCAATATTCGACTTGGCACCGATGGCTTTTTTGCTATGCTCAACAATACCGCGATAAGTTACATTTCCACCTTGACGCGATAATGATTTTGATACAATTGTCGATGAGGTATTGCGCCCCAAGTGAATCATTTTAGCACCGGCATCCTGTATTTGAC
>JGI24703J35330_11748120_pt1 | contig 10897 bp, 6 predicted proteins | sample TergutNt197P1_FD_35330 | JGI IMG/M metagenome (IMG submission 35330) | reverse complement strand
GATGCTGGTTTACTTGAGGCATTCTGGGCACAAGAAACAGTTCCTGGATTCCAAGAAGCTTACGAAAACATGCACCGTGCAATGTTTGACTGGGGTAAAATTACACCAGGATGGGGTGATGCAAGATTTTACACGCAAACAGGTATCAACATTGCAGACTATGAAAATGCAGGACTTGGCGCTGTGACCTGGCATGGTGTAAATGGTGGCATTAACTTTGCAGATTATGCAACAAGATTAAATGAAGCTGCCAACGAAGTGATTAGCAGAATCAGAGGAGAAATCCAAAACTAATCATTTGATTAATTGATTAAGGGTGTCGTGGATTGCTTGCGACCCCCTTAATTTTAGATTAAGACGCTAAAAATTAGCAAGGGAAGCTCTAAAAACTCGTTCTTGCAATCTTGAAGATAGTGATTACCAGACGATGAAAACAAGGCGATGCGTGGTAGAGCCACGTGAGGTGCGTTTGAAGAGGTATGGTGATTACTATCGAAAAGAGTGCCAAATGCGTTTATAGATGTTCCCGCAAAAGACACAAATCTGTAAGGAGTGTTAGCCATGAATAGGAAGCAGAAAACATACATCGGAATCGGTGTGTTTATCTTGTTATTCTTTAGCTTTTTCTCCTTTTTTTCGTTTGAAAATCAAGGAGTTAGAGCAGATGTAACCTACGCATCATTTGCACCAAATTTAGACAATCAACAACTACGGGTGGCGCCTTTGGGAGAAATTGTTCAAACCATTACGCCAGATGGATTTTTAAATTTCAATGAGTTAACACAGGGAGAAGATAGCGCCGTTTATTTAGCCGACGAACAATCAGCAACCATGACCGTCACCGTGCCACTTGCAGGCTACTACCACCTATCTTTTAACTATTTAACTTTGGGCAATGAAATGGTGGACCCGATTGTTTCCATTAAAATCAACGGAGAATACCAAACACCCCACGCCACAAGAATCCCTGCCCCAATCAACTGGCGAGCAGCCAGCCATGACTTTGGACTAAACCGCTTCGGCCATGAAATGGTTGCACCAAGTGAGCAAATCAATGAATGGGCCCACACCTATGCCTTTAGCGCCATCAACTGGACACCTACGCCCATCTTATTTTACCTTGAAGCGGGTGAAAACGAAATAACCTTAACAAATCGCCTGAGCGAAATGTATTTAGGGTCTGTTTTTGTAACAGCTCCAAGAGACATTCCAAGTTACGACCAGTACAAAGCTTTTCGAGGTGATGGGACTGTTGGCGCAGCAGTGTTGCACATTATCGAAGGGCAGCTGCCAATTCGTCAAAATTCCTCTTTTATAAGACAGATTTCTATGCCTACACCAGATGTTTATCCTTACAACAGCCGAGCCATGGTACTCAATGCCATCGGAGGCGAATCGTGGATGCACAATGGACAAAGCATCACATGGGTCATGGATGTCCCTGTTGCAGGGTTTTATCAGCTGACGGTTCATGGACACAATGAGACCCTAGGAACCGCAGTATTCAGAACGATAAAAGTCAACGGAGAAATTCCTTTTACCGAGCTGGAAGCATACCCATTTGCCTACTCTAGACGATTTGCAAACCACACTTTATCCGATGAAACAGGCACACCTTTTGAGATTTATTTAAACGAAGGGCTCAATGAAATCACCATGACTGTCAACAGCCAACCGATTATGGACGTTGTGAACACACTGGGTGCAGTTAGAGAAGAAATTGGTGTATTAGCTCTTGATATTAGACAATTAACCGGTGGTCAAAATGACCCCAATCGAGACTGGGATTTAGAAGAATTTATTCCCAATATTAACGACTTGTTCACCTCATGGATTGAACGAGTGGCAAACAGCCGTGATTACTTGGCCAACCTTTTTCCAGATTCAACAGAATCAAATGCCCAGCTAGAATTACAGTTGGTCATCAATGGACTCACACGTTTAGCAGCCCGTCCAAATGAACTGCCTGCAAGAATGTCGGAATTATCAGAAGGGGCAACATCTGCCTCACAAATGCTTGGTACCATTGAACAACATTTACAAGAACAAGCATTCACCATTAGCAGCATTTATATTCACACCGAGCAAACAACCATACCAAGGGCAACAACATCCTTGCCAAGACGCATCCATTCCCAAGTGGCACAATTTTGGGCAAGTTTTAATGTGACAGATGCCACGCCAGCAGGGGACGATGTGTTAGAAATTTGGGTCAGCCGTTCACAGTTTCATGTAGAGCTGTTACAAAATATGGCTGACAGCATGTTCACCCCTGAAACAGGCATTCATGTCAGATTTTCTGTCATGCCAAACCCACAAAAACTGGTGTTAGCAAATGCAGCCGGAGAACAACCGGATTTAGCGCTAGGTGTTGTGAACTGGTTGCCGTTTCAAATGGCACTCCGTGGCGCCGCCGCTGATTTGACTCAATTTGACGGTTTTGAAGAGATGTTGGAGAATTTTTCCTCGGGTGCATTTTTACCGTTAATGATTGACGATGGGTTATATGGTTTCCCGGAAACACAAGATTTTTACGTCATGTTTTACCGTGCAGACATGTTAAATCAATTAGACATTCCTGTCCCTGATACGTGGGACGATGTGGTGCAAATTTTACCTGAATTACAGCGTCAAGGGTTAAACTTCTTTACACCCCTATCAGGACCATCTGCCATGAAGCCATTCATGTTTACAGCGCCGTATTTCTATCAATTCGGTGGGGATGTTCATTCACCAGATGCGTTATCAACAGCCATTAACAGTGAGGAATCTTTGCAAGCACTCCGTTTTATGACGGATTTGTACATGGTTTACTCCTTACCTCTACAAGTGGCAAACTTTTATAACGATTTTAGATATGGGACCATTCCAATCGGGATTTCAAATTTCCAAACCTATTTAGAATTAACAGTTGCAGCGCCAGAAATCGCTGGTTTATGGAACATTGCCCCTCATCCAGGTGTGATGGACGCAGAAGGAAATGTGACCAGATACGCCACAGGATCAGCAGGTGCCGCCATGATTTTAGAAGCAAGTGAAAACCAAGAGGCAGCATGGACATTTTTACAATGGTGGTTATCAACCCAGACGCAAGTCGCATTTTCTCACAATTTAGCAACCTTATTTGGTCCAGGCTTTATTTGGCACACAGCCAATCTTGAAGCATTTGCTCAAGCACCGATTCCACCAGAGCACCGTGACGTCATTATCCAGCAATGGGAGTGGATGCGAGAAGTCCCATTAACACCAGCATCTTACATCATTGAACGAGAAGTTAGTAACATTTGGAATCGGGTGGTCTTTGACGGTGAAAACTTACGTACCGCAACAGATGCGGCAGTGATTCGAATTAACCGTGAAATTAGACGAAGAATGGAAGAATTTGATTACGTTGACAGTCTTGGCAATCCAATTCGTCCGTATATTTTACCAACCATTGAACGCGTAGAGGAGTGGAAAAACAATGATTAGTCTTAAATCAAGTAAAAAACGTGACTCAAATCGCAGTCTTTGGTTATTCCTAGGCCCTTACTATTTGTTGTTTTTTACCTTCATCATCGTCCCTGTAATTGTTGCGATTTGGCTCTCATTCACAGATTTTAACGTGATTGAGTTTCCAACCTTTATCGGCTTGCGCAATTACGTCAGTTTGTTAACCCAAGACGCCACATTTATGCGTTATGTTTTGCCAAATACCATCTTTTTCGCTTTAATCGTTGGACCAGGTGGTTACTTTCTTGCCTTTTTCATGGCATGGATGTTGGCGCAAATTCCACACAAACCACGCACCGTTTTAGCTCTTGCCTTATTTTCTCCATCGATGACAGCAGGGGTTGCCATGACCGTTTTATGGCGAGTTATTTTTAGTGGGGATTCAAGTGGATACATTAACGCCCTGTTGTTACGCCTTGGTATGATAACAGAACCGATTCAATTTTTACAATCGCCAAATTATTTAATGACCATTATGATACTCGTTACCTTATGGAGCAGTATGGGGGTAGGATTTCTTGCCATGTTATCAGGGATTTTAAACATCAATCCTGAAATGTATGAGGCAGCTTATATTGACGGCTTAAAAAATAGATTTCAAGAAGTCTTTTACGTCACCATTCCTTCCATGCGCCCACAAATGCTTTTTGGTGCGGTTATGGCCATTGTTGCAACCTTCCAAGCCGGTGCGATTGGTGTTGAATTATCCGGTGCTAATCCCACGCCTCAATATGCAGGACAATTAATGGTTAATCACATCGAAGACTTTGGATTCATCCGCTTTGAAATGGGCTACGCAGCCGCTGTCTCTGTTGTCCTCTTAATTGTCGTTTACGGTTTCTCGAAAGTCGTGAACAGATTGTTTGTGGATAGAGATTAAAATCATGAAAGGAGCACTGTTGCCATATGATGAAAACAAAAAAACCAAAAGTAAAACCTTATAAACCAAAACGCTCATCCTATCAAGGGACGAAAATGAATCCAAAGCACCATCATAAAAGTCACTTTAAATTTTATGCCTTTTTGATACCTGTTGCCATTTTCATGATTATGCCCCTGGTATTCATTATTAACCACGCCTTTAAACCGATGAACGAACTGTTTGCCTTCCCACCGCGCTTTTTCGTGATTAGGCCAACCCTTGAAAACTTTCGCATGTTGTTTGCCACAAGGGCAGCTGGTGGGATACCCATGTCACGTTATTTATTTAACAGCTTACTTATCTCTGCCATTGTCGTATTTTTTACCATCGTGGTCAGTACCATGGCAGCCTATGCTTTGTCAAAAAAGCAGTTTAAAGTTAAAAAAGCCATGTTTGAAATAAACACCATTGCCTTAATGTTCGTTCCCATCGCCGTTGCCATTCCCCGTTATTTAATCATTGCCAACCTTGGTTTAATCGACACCTTACTGGCACACATTTTACCCCTTCTAGCCATGCCAGTGGGACTGTTTTTAGTGAAACAGTTTATCGACCAATTACCAAATGAATTAATCGAGGCAGCAAAAATTGATGGTGCTGGAGATTTTCGTATTTACTGGCAAATTGTCATGCCTTTAATCAAACCGGCAATCGCCACCATGGCAATCTTATCATTTCAAGCCGTCTGGAACAACGTAGAAACCTCAGATATTTTTATCAACGAGGAATCACTAAGAACACTGGCATTTTACATGCAAACACTAACCGGCGCAGACAACTCAGTGGCAGGGGCAGGAATGGCAGCCGCCGCCTCACTCATCATGTTCTTGCCAAACTTAGTCATTTTCATCTTCATGCAAAGTAAAGTCATGGATACAATGGCACATTCAGGAATTAAGTAAAAACCACTGCCAAAACTTGAAAAGGAGGTTTAATCTATGCTTAAAAAAATCACAAAAATAATACTCATTTTAACCATGTTGTTCACCGCCGTTCCTAGATGGACTGTTATGGCAAATGAGCCAACCGACACATGGACACAAGCGCCAGATGGACAGTGGGTCAGAACACAAACAGCCTATGAATCAGTGGCAATCCTTGCAAGTGAACACATCAGCCGCCCAGAAGATTTATTCATCACAGATGCCGGGTACCTGTACATCGCAGACGCCAATCTGGCACACATTGCCATATTTGACGCCAATAGAAATTTTGTGACAACAGTAGGCGAAGACTACCTATCAAATCCAACAGGCGTCTTTGTTACAGACTACATTTATGTCGCAGACACAGACCATGTGTTCATCTTTAACCACGCTGGCGAATTAATCAATCAATTCGGCAGACCCGATTCACCCTTATTTGGTCGTGGTCAACATTTTAGACCAAGAAAACTGGCAGTAGATGCACGAGGTAACATTTATATCATCGGAGAAGCCGCTAACAACGGGGTCATTCAGTTAAACGCCAATGGAGAATTTTTAGGATACTTCGGTGCTAACCCAACCCAACTGACCTTCTTTCAAATGTTACAACGCTTCGTTTTAGGGCAAGTAAACGTCACCGTCCTACCCACCTCACCAACCAACATTGCCATCGCAGAAAATGGTGTCGTATTCACCGCAACCAATATGCAAAATTATGACGGGATTCGCATGCTCAACATTGCCGGTAACGACATGATTGACGACATCTTATCCCCATGGCATGTCATCGACATCACCCTAGGCAATCAAGGAAATTTCTTCGGTTTAACCTCAGACGGCTATGTCATCGAATATGATTCATCAGGGAATGTTTTATTCTGGTTTGGCGGGACAGACCCAGCCCAACAGCGATTCGGCATTTTAAGAAATCCAACCAGCTTAGAAGTGGCACAAGACGGCAGCTTATACATTGCGGATGCAGAAGCTGGCGTGATTCATATTTTTGCACCAACAGAATTTACCCAAACAGTCCACCACGCCTTAGCCTATTTTGAAGAAGGATTATACACCCAAAGTGAACAATATTGGCGAGAAGTGTTGCGCCTAAATGCCTCCTTTGGACTGGCACATCAAGCCATCGGACAATCTAGATTCATTCAAGGTTATCACGAAGAAGCCCTTGAGCGATTCACATTGGCACTTGACGTAGACGGCTTTTCTGAATCATTTTGGGAATTACGTCACGCATGGCTCATGGACAACATGGGCATCTTAATTGGCTTATTTTTCGCTTATCTCGTCCTCAACTTTATCCTTAACATTTACGACAAGAAAACAGGGAAGATTCGTGGGCTGAAAAGAAAAATCAGCGAAACATTCACAAGCGATTTTTTCACAAACCTTGCCATGGCAAAAAAGATTTTCAAAAAACCATTTGACGTGTTTTATGAAATTAAATACTTAAAACTTGGCAGCGTCAAATTTGCCACAGCACTTTATGTGCTCATCTTTGCCGCCTTGTTTATCACCCTGTATTTTCCAGGATTTGTCTTTTCAACAACCATCGTTGAAGACTTAGGCTTTTTACTCATCGCCACCATCTACATCATTGGGCTAGGTTTATTCCTCGTGGTGAATTACCTTATCTCAACCATCAACGACGGAGAAGGAAGTTTTAAAAATATTTACATCGCCACCGCCTATGCCCTCATGCCATTTTTAGTGATTGCCATCCCAACAACCGTGCTCACTCACGGCTTAACCTTAAACGAAGGCTTTGTTTATACCGCACTCATGATGTTGGCACTGGGATGGTCGTTGCTGTTAATCATCTTAATGATTAAAGAAATTCATGATTTCTCCATTGGCGCAACCATTAAAAATTTAATCATGACAGTTGCTGGCTCAGTGGTCATCTTAGCCATCACATTTATCATCTACATCGTCATCTTTGACCAAATGTTCGAATTTATTTACTCACTCATATGGGAGGTGTTGGTCCGTGTTTAAACATAAAAAAATCCTCGCATTAGGGCTAGCCATCGCCTTAACCTTTGGGGCATTCATGCACGCAGGCGCAAACGACGAAACAGACATTAGATTTTCATCAAACCGCTTCACACAAATGGAATCTGAACAAGAACTAACCAATTATAACACCAACTTAGACGGATTTACACAAGTAGCAACAAACCCTTACCTAACTCTTTTTGTGGATGAAACATCCCTTGCCATCAAAGTAAGAAACGAAACCACTGGCTATATTTGGTCATCCACACTAGATAACATGGAAAACTACCGACTAAACGAAACATGGCGCAACTTTGTCGCCTCGGCAGTCACCGTTGAATTCATCAGAGGTGAAGGAAACCCAACCAGAGAAAGCGTCCTCACCGACGACGACACACACATTGAATTTAACCAGATTGAAGGTGGCTTTTCGGCACACATCACCTTTGGCAACTCAGGCATCGCCCTTGAGGTCACTGTTGTCCTAGAAGAGGCAGATGTGGTTGTTGGTGTCCTTGATGAAAGTGTTTTTGAACCAGCAGACATTACCCTATTATCCCTACAACTATTTCCTTTTTTTGGTGCAACATTTGAAAACAATGTGCCGGGCTATATGTTTATACCAGATGGCGCCGGGGCGTTAAGCAGACTGGACGTAGAACCGGTCATGAGCGCACCATTTCGAGGCATGTTTTACGGGGATGATTTTGGTATCACCTTCGGTGCCGTCACATTAATCAACCCGCCCCAGCCGTTAAGTATGCCTGTTTATGGCATGATTCATGGCGTCCATCAAAACGGATTTCTAACCATCATCGAAGGTGGCGACCACTACGCTGAACTAACAGCTGATCGGGCAGGAACATTTACCGAATTTAACTGGATGGCAACCACATTTCATTACCGTCAAAGTTATTTCCAGCCCACCACAAGAGACATTACCCGTGGGCCAACCATTTCTATGAATCAAGAGGTGCGAAATTCATTCGACATCATCATGCGTCATCGTATTTTAAGTGATGGGGCAGCTGATTATGTGGGCATGGCTTTAGCATATCAAGCACGCCTTGTTGAAACAGGGGTCTTAACGCCGCTGGTAACCTACGGACCCATGATGCGCTTAGATGTTCTCGGTGCAGAATCTGAACCAGGCTTAATCTGGGACAATGTGGTCGTTATGACCGAAGTGAGGGACATTTTAACCATGACCGACGCCTTACAAAATCAAGGCATGAGCCAATTTATGGTTAATTACTTCGGATGGGCACGAGGTGGTTTGTCCAACTCATTCCCAAATCGTTCCAGATTTGAACGTAGACTTGGCAGCAGAAACGACGTCACACATGTCATCGACACACTAGAAGTGTCAAATATTCCCTTATTCTTCCACACCGATTATGTCAGAGTCACCCGTGGCATTGACCGCATCATTGGCAGACCAAGACTGGCACAACAGATTAACACAAGACCCATTGGCAACAGAATGGTGCCAACAGACGCATTAAATCAAGTCCAACGTGACATGAACAATTTCAACCGTTACGGCATCACTAACCTGTCTATTTCATCTACCTCATCGATGACATTTTCATCATGGAATCCAGGAATGGAGGCGACAAGAACGGAAAATTTAGCCACCAATCGTGCCATTATCGACACACTAAACGCAGGGGATATTTCACGAACCGCTCTGTTTGAACCAAATGCCAACCATTGGCATCAAGGGTTATATTATTTTGACATTCCTATGACCGCATCAGGCTTTTTATTCGCCACAGACACCGTGCCCTTTATTCATATCGTCCTCCGTGGACACATGAATTATTACGCACCTGCAAGTAATTTCTCTGCCAATAGCCGAACAGAACTATTACGCAGCATTGAATTTGGCGCTTATCCAACCTTCGTCTTGACGAAACAACCGTCTCATTTACTAGCTGACACCCGTTCAAGTCACATTTTCACTTCGGAATTTACTTTATGGGAAGAAACTGTTGTGGCGTATTATGAAATTGTTTCGGCAGCACTTGAATCAGTACGCGGGACGCGCATTGTGGGTCGAACCGTATTGGCGCCAGGGGTTGTGAAAGTGAGCTATGAAAACAATGTAGACATCATTGTTAATTACACAGCGACGCCATTTACTTATTCTAGTATAACTGTTGAACCAGCAGGATTTGCAGTGGTTAACGGAGGTGATAGGTGATGAAATTTTTAAACAACAAACGCATCGTCGGTTACTTCTTCATCATGCCATGGATTTTAGGCTTTTTAGTCTTCACCTTAATTCCCATCGGTTATTCCATTTATTTAAGCTTGAACAGTGTGGTCATTACGGCGACGGGAATCGAGGCAACGCCTGTTGGGTTTGAGAATTTTGTGCGGGTTGTGACAGAGGATATGGAATTTATTCGCATGACGTGGACATTTTTCATTGAAACAGTGATTTCAGTGCCTCTCATTACAGTGCTTGCCCTTATTATGTCTATTTTACTGAATCAAAAAGTAAAAGGGCGTGGGGTATTTAGAACGATTTTCTTCTTGCCCGTCATTATTTCCTCAGGACCTGTGCTTCACGTTTTAATGGATTTAGATGTCACCACCATTCCAGCCCTTGTCCAAATGGATTTCTTCCAAGCCCTTTTGATGCTGCAAGGAAACTTATTCGCTGACATCATCATTTTCATTCTAACTAACTTCATCTTGCTTTTATGGTTATCAGGGGTGCAAATTTTAATTTTCTTAGCAGCCTTACAAAAAACCGATGCAGGTGTATATGAGGCAGCCAGAATTGACGGTGCCTCTGCGTGGGAAATCTTCTGGCGCATTACCCTCCCTGGTTTAATGCCAATGATTTTGGTCAACATTGTCTACACGACTGTCATGTATTCCATGTCCGCCTTAAACCAAGTAACCACTCATATCAGTGCCAATATGTTTAGAATAGACACCGGATTTGGCTTTACATCCGCTTTATCATGGATTTACTTCTTGGTCATCTTAACAACACTAGGCATACTGGTTATCGGCTTTAAGTTATTTGAAAGAAAACAGGGAAGGTAGGTAAGGCAACAAGTTCGTTTTTGAAAAAACGATTACGATTGCCAAAGCATGAGCTTCTTCACGACGAAGGAGTGATTAGAAGCCACTGCCGTATTTGTCAAAAAATTTCTATGAAAAGTAGGTGAAATTAAAACATGAAAAACCGAAAAGCAAAAATTAAAAAACTATTTCTTGGTGTCCAAGGAACCGATGGACTGTTGGTGAAAATATTGATTTATGCCTTATTGGTAGGTATCGGATTCGTTTACCTTTTCCCAATTTTCTCCATGATTTCAAGCAGTTTCCAAAATTTGACGGATTTATTAAATAGTGGTGTGATTTGGGTACCAACTACCTTTTATCTTGGCAATTATGAAACAGCGCTCCGTGTCCTTGATTTTTGGTCGGTGCTCGGTCAAACATTTATCGTTGCCGCAGTACCTGCCTTAATTCAAGCCTTTATCGCCTCAGTCATTGGCTACGGCTTTGCCCGATTTGAATTTCG
>JGI24703J35330_11748121_pt1 | contig 10909 bp, 14 predicted proteins | sample TergutNt197P1_FD_35330 | JGI IMG/M metagenome (IMG submission 35330) | reverse complement strand
GGGCTGGTTAAAGTCCAAACTCAAAAAAGTTGCTTATCTATTCGATTGCTTTGATGAATCTTTGCGGTACTGTTTTAATATCATTTAGCTATAGTAAACATATACCTAAAACTACAATTCAACATCCAGGCAATAATATTCAGTTGAAACTTAAAGGTAATAAATTGATACAGGAATTAAATCATGTAGAGTTAGCTGCATACAAAATTTAAAACCCATTAAGTGAACATTCCTAAAATAATTAAAAAGTTGTATCGTAGAACCATTAAAGTTCATTGATGCAACTTTTTATGTTGTCTATATTCAATATATTAGTCTATTTGTTAAGCTTTGTCTTTTGAACCAAAAAGCTCTATCTTGGCCACAACTGTACCTTTTATAGCCTCAACACCTGGTGCCAACAGTTTTCTTGGGTCAAAACCCTTGCCCTCTTTATCTTTACCAGATTCTATATACTTTCTTGTAGCTTGTGCAAAAGTTAACTGACATTCAGTATTAACATTTATTTTGCTTACACCTAGGTCTATAGCACGCTTTATCATACTCTCAGGTATGCCTGTTCCGCCATGCAACACCAAAGGCATTTCATTTGTAGACTTTGAAATTGCCTCTAATGCTTCAAAATCTAACCCTTGCCAGTTTTCTGGATAAACACCATGTATATTACCAATGCCAGCGGCTAAAAAGTCTATACCAAGCTCTGAAAGCCGTCTACATTCTTGTGCATCAGCAATCTCTCCGGCACCTATAACGCCATCTTCCTCGCCACCAATAGAGCCAACTTCTGCCTCAATCGATATTCCCTTTTTACGTACAATATCCAAAATTTCTTTGGTTTTTGCTAAATTTTCATCTATAGGCAGATGACTTCCGTCAAACATAACACTTGTAAACCCTGCATCTATCGCAGCAAGACAGCCCTCGTACGAGCCATGGTCTAGGTGTATAGCAACCGGAACAGTAATACCTAAGCTTTCGTCCATGGCACACACCATAGCCACAACTGTTTTAAAGCCAGTCATATACTTGGCTGCTCCTTCAGAAACACCTAAAATAACCGGGCTTTTAAGTTGCTGTGCAACCTGCAAAATAGCCTTTGTCCATTCCAAATTATTAATATTAAACTGTCCAACGGCATAATGCCCTTTTTTCGCTTCTCTTAGCATATCTCCTGCATGCACTAACATAAAATTAAATCTCCTTTAGTATACCACATATTTTTATTGTATATATAAAGCTAAAATTTGGTCAAGAATTATCTCAAATTCTGCATCAACAGGAAGTATAAAGCTTCCTGCCATAATTATTGTATTATAATTATTTTCACTTAAAAATTGCGAAAAAGCTTCCTGGTTTTGAATTACGCCAGCTTCATAAAACATATAAACAATGTCTGACGCCAAGCTACCCTCTGGAATATAAACCCTAACCTCTTGCTGGTTTATGACCTCGTAGGTAAGTATATGCTGGTTTTCTTGTGTTACATTTGGCTGTTCAATATTTGGTTGTTCAATTATATCATTTTCATAGTTTGCTTCGTTGGTCTGTGGGTATTCAATACTTAACTGTTCTTGCGAGTCGTAATTTATAATGTTCTCAATCCCAAATTCGTTTAATTCAAAGTCATTGACTACATCTTCAAAGTCTTGTGCAAAACCCATTCCAATTTGTCGGGCTGCTATAGCCAAACCCTCTGTGCTTTGTGCCACTTCAAGCTCTTGCATGGTCTGCAAAAGCCGCTCTTGCAAGTAAGCTTGTCTATTAAAATAAGCTTGTCTTTGTATTATATAAGCTACAAACATTATAAGCACCGAAGATAAAATACCAACCCCAACACCAAAACTAAAGCTTTTCTTATGCATTGTGCCGCCTCCCAACACCCTGCAAGTTGAATATAAGATTTATTTCACCTTTTCCCATATCCATTATTTGGGCTATCTCTTCTATATCCATGCCTTTTTTATGCAAATCTATAACTTTTGCTATTTTTGGGTTAGCTGATATTTTTTTACTTAAAATTGTTTTATCACCAACTATATAATCTATGGCTATATGTTCTGACTTTATATCTAGATTATTTGCGATATGATTGTCATTATTTGACATCATCTTTTGTTTTTCATCTATAAGATTATATAAAAACAAAAGCTCAGAATATTTGTCATCAAACTCTTTTAGCATATTTTTAGACATACCTTCAAGCTGGTCTAGCGTTTCATCCGCTTGGTTTACAGAGCTTCCCAAGTTGCTCAGTTTTTGCTCCAAACTTTTCTCTAAAAAGTTTATATGTTGTTCGTCAGTTCTATCTGAAGATACGTCCTTTTTTGCTATGGCATATATAATAAAAAAAGCACCCACAGCCAACATCAAACTAAGCACCCACAAGAAAAAATCCATTTGAAAAAGGTTCATGCTTTCTCCAGTCAACTATAATTCGTCTACCATTTTTTCAACCCAAGCAACATCCTCTTGCTGCATTTCAGACTTGGTAGCGATAATCTTTCTTTCAAGCCCATTTATGTTAACACCTTCATTTTCTTTTTTAAGCTCCAACAACATAAAAAGCCTTCTGCGTTGCTCCACTTGAACCTCTAAGTTAGTAGCCATAAATGCACCTCTTAAATTTTAATATCCAAAAGCCCCTGACCTTTACCTTTTGTGTCTTGTTTAGTATTTGCAGCTATACCATCCTTTCGTTTTTTCCGCTCTTGTTCTTGTTTATTTTTAGAGCCGCCATCTTTTGTTATTTGAGCATCTTCTGACTTATTTACATTTACAACCTGCCTTATCTCTTGGTCGGTGGCTTTTTGAAAGGATTGAGCAAACTGGCTGTTTTGATTTTCAGCATTAGAGTTATCAGAATTTGCTACTCTGCTTATTTCTTGCGTTCTTTGTACTGAAATTTGTAAATCTATTGGTCTTATAGACATAATATAACCCCCCACTATTCTATAACCTCATTTATGCTAAAAGATTATAAAGGCTCCACTTTTATGCGACCGCCCAAATTTCTAAACCTAGAAGCCGATATGTCATCATCCAGCCTTAAGATATTATTAGCGATAGTCAAATTAACCCCTCGAAACATTATTTTTTCTACAATAACTTGCCCTTTTGCTTTTTTAAGTGCCGACGTTAGCTCTGTCATTTCTTCTTCGTACTTTGCAATTTCTTTACGTAAAGACATGCGGCTATTTACCAGTTGCAACACAAGGCGTTTTCTTTTATTATCAAGCTCGTTGATGCCGTCAGCTTTTACGATAGCCTCATAATCCGAATTTATTTTTTTATATTTTTGTAAAGCTTCTGAATATTCTTTTTTAAAGTCTTCATATTTTTTGTAAAGATCTGGGTTGTTACCGGCTTTTATATTTGTTGTAGTACCTACAGCCGAGCCTATGGTTCTTGCTTTTATACCGCCGCCAACCTCTACATCACCGCCAACAATAATGCAGTTATCACCCTCTAAAGTTATAGAACCTTTCGAGATAACTTTAGAGTGTAAAAGTGCATTCGACTTTATATCACCCACAACAGTTATTGTGGCGTTTTGTACAAACTTTGAGAAAAAGTCGCCGCCTGCTGATATATTAGCTTTGTGCATACCCTGCACGCCACCATATAGGTTTACTGCACCACGTGCAACTATCGTAGCGCCCTCTACAACTCCCTTTACCTCAACATTGCCTTGTGCCTCAACTGTGAAGCCCGATATTATGCCACCGCCAACATTTACAGAGCCTTCAAAGACAATATTGCCTGTTTCATATCCAACATCGCCTTTTATTTCTAGTACAGGGCTAACGCCAATGCTTTTGCCAGAAACAACAAGCTCGCCGCTTATTTGTGCTTTTAACTCAATTTCATCATCGCTTATATATACATTTTTACCTTTAGAAAACTTTGGAGCAATTTTACCAGCTTTTTGGTTTACCGGACGCGAAAATATGTCAGTACCAGCAGTACCCAACGTAGGGTTTGTTCTGTAAGCAAGCACATCGCCAGCTTTCACCGAAACAAAAAAGCCAATTTCTTTATAGTCAACTGAGCCATCGCTCAATATTTTAGGTTGCGATTTTTCTGAATCAAAATTGAATATAAGCTCGCCATCTATACCATTTACAGGTAACTGCCCTTTTGCTACTGTATGCTTTATCGAATATGACTTTAGATCTTTTAAGCCTATAAGCTCATGTATATCATCCTCTATAATACCATAATTTATACCAAATTTTCCTAATTCATCCATAATACTTTCAAAGGTTAGAAGGCTGCCACCAAACTCTGCAGGGTTAAATTTTATATACCCTTCCATTCTATCCTTTGAGGTTTCTATGTCTATACCTTCGTTTTTTGTTGGTAAGGATGTGATATTTGATATTTTTTGTATAGGTTCTTTTTCTGTAGAACTTAAAAGCTCGTTTAATGCATTGTGATCAACATTGTCTATTTTATATTCTTCTATATACTCTAAAACATGTTTACGTGTGGGCTTTTTTTCTAAAGTTTCGTTGTTTAAAACCATGTATATTCCATCTTCACGTATATCTAGCTTAATATTTTCCTTGCTCACAGCAAAAAGACCTCCCTCTTATCACAAATACACCCTTACATTATTATAACATAAAATATATTTTTTGCAAGTAGAAAAAATATTTAAGGCTGCACCAACAGCGTCGCCTTTTATGCTACTGCATAGAAAACGACGCTGGGACAATGGCTAGTCTAGTAATAAATATTTGTGCTTACCAAGTTTATTACGCAACTTTAAAAGTGCCTTTGAGTGAAGTTGAGAAACACGAGATTCAGTAACCTTCATAGTTTGACTTATCTCTTTTAATGTCATTTCTTCGAAATAATAAAGTGTAACAACCAGCCTTTCTTTTTCTGTAAGCCCATCTAAAGCATCAATAAGCGTCTGTTTTAATTCTTTTTGTTCGTAAGTTTGTGCCGGTGTCTTTTCGTCAGCTTTTAAGTCAAAGGATACCTCGTGGTTTTGGTCTAAGTATTCGTTTAATGATATTAATGACATTATCGAAGTTTTTTTTATTTCTTTTTCAACCTCTTCAATGGTAATGCCCATTTTTTGTGCAAGCTCTTCGTTTGTAGGCTCGCGTCCAAGACTTGCCGTAAGCTCTTCATGTATCAAATCTATTTGACGGTTTTTTTGACGAAGTGTACGTGGTATCCAGTCAAGCGAACGCAAGCCGTCTATAATAGCACCCCTTATACGAAGCGATGCATATGTTTCAAACTTTACACCTTTGCCATAATCAAACTTGTCAATAGCATCTATAAGCCCAAATATGCCATAACTTATTAAATCATCTATATCCACCAAATTTCCTACATGTATGCCCATTCTACCTGCTATATACTTTATCATGCCAGCATAGTACAGTATAAGTTGCTCTTTTGCGTCGTCTTTTTCTTGGCTATTTTTAGGGTTGCTAAATACCTGCCAAATTCTTTCTATATGTTTTGTATCTTTTTTTGAAACCTTAACCTTTTCTTTAGTTTTTTCCATATGTTGTATATTTTGCATAACATAGCTCCTTTGCAATACTGCTATAGCGAACGTACCAAAAAAATACTGATTCAAATCATTAAATGAACATACAACATATTCGTGTTATCACAAATATGTTCGCCAAAATGCCGCATTATATTATGAATGACGTTCGGTATAAATATGCCTGCTTTATGTCTTACATATCATCAACTGTATCTTGTGCTTGCATAATTTCTGTTTCGTGAGCCTGCATATCATCCGAACTTAGCTGCGGATGTGGCTCATCTTGTTTATTTTCAACAAAAACCTTTGTTTTTAAGTATATCTTTATAATTTTGCCCAATAACCAAAAAGATATTAAGGCTATCAAAAGCCTAATAAGTACAGACGCAATATCTGCAGAAACAACTATACCTACAATAAGCACAACAAGACCAGCAAGCAAAGCCAACAAAATTTCAAATTTTTCAAAAAGCATAATATCCCCCAAAACCTGTAGCATCAAACATACAACATAATATACCTATGATATTATATGGTTTTTAAACCACGCCCTATAGTTTTTATTACTAAACGTCCGTCATCTGAGTGTATTTCAATTGTCCTACCATAATTTTCGCCAATGTCTTGTGCTATAATATTTATGCCCAAATTTCTTAAAACCTTTCGTGAGGCATCTACATTGCGGTCGCCAATGCGCATGGTTTCGTTTGTCGAGCCAAAAGCAAACATCTGTGCTCCACCTGCAAGCTTAGCAACTATACGCCTGCGTGCAGCACCCTTTTTTACCATATCATCTACAAGCTTTACCGTTGCTGTATCTACAAATTTTGCAATATTTGTATTATTTTGTATTTGTGTTGAATCTGGTAACATACAGTGCGCCATACCAATAACCTTTGATATAGGGTCATACAAAGATATGCCAACACACGAACCAAGCCCCAAAGTAGTTAAAGCTCCAGGGGCTTTTGAGGAGTTTAGGTCCGCCATGCCCACCAAAATCATTTTTTTAAATTCCATATTACACTACTCCCAATGCAGATAATATAACTTTGAACGACTCCATATCTGGTACAAGCAAGAAAAAGCCACTGGCATGGTCTTTATCTGTATCAAACTGTGTATCTATAAACAAAACACCGTCGCTCATTTTACCAAACTCTATCGCTGGTACAGAAAGTATGGCTGTTGCCATATCAAGTGCTACCGAGGGAGGTGTCGGTGATACATTTTTATTTAATAGCTGTGCCATAGAACCAAGATAAGCCGAGCATAATATATTGCCTATTTCTTGCAATGCCGAGTAATCCATTTCAGAGAACTCAGATGTGGAGCTTGTACCCATGCTACCTATAAGCCCATTTATAAGCATGCGAGCAGAATCTGGCTTTATCAAGAACATCATCATGCCGCTTATGTCGCCTTTTAAGCCTACCAATATACCAAAAACCAAAACCTCGTCGCCACCCAATATTGTGCCTATATCTTTAAAATCCAGAAGTTTTACCTCTGGGACAGTCATTTTTACGGGCATGCCCATAAGCCTTGAAAGTGCGCCTATGGCATTGCCCACACCTATATTACCAATCTCTTTTAAAATATCTACGTGTATTTGGTTAAGTGAATCAAAATTTGACATATTATCATATCCTTTTTATGAATTTATTAAACCTTTTTTGTTAAAGCCGTTCTTTTTTGCTTTCTTTGTTCCATAAATATATAATCAACAATTCTATCTTGTAATTTTTGTGAAACATTTAGAAATTCTAAACGATACTGAAATTTAAAGCTTGACTTTGGCATAAATTGTTTATTTAATATTTTTCCTTTTATCATTATGGAAGAGTTTGCAAGCAAGATATGGCATTGTATGTCATATTTTTCATTTATATCATGATTGGTTATAAAACGAATACCACCGCCACCTATATCTCTTATAACGGCATCATATCTCTCGGTATATCCTGCGTCATGCAGCATTTTAGCCGCCTGGTTGTCGCCATAGTCTAAAACAGAGAATTTCATACCCAAGGCACACGAAAAACGGAAGAAAGAGCGGCGTTGCACCCTTTCGCCTTCATCTAAAATTCTTACAGCTGCATAAGTTGTGTCTTCTTTTTTCATATATTGCACAAAAATACAATTAAAAATATGCTTTAGCTTTGTTGTACTATTATAAACACTTATTGTATAGCTAGAACCTGCATCAAGGTTAAAAACATTTTTACCAGACATTGGGGCATGTATTAAGAGCATTTTTTGTTCTATATCAAGTATATCAAAAACCCTGCTAACCCCTCCCAGCGAAGTGTCGTTTATATCTGTAATATCAACTTTATCTTCTGTTCTTATGGCATCAAAATTCATGACAAATCGCCTCCTAATTAAGTTTTACTTTACTATACCAGCAAGCCTTTTTACAAAGCCCTTCATGCCACCTATCTGGTCATTTGCCTTAATTTCATTATTTTTATTTAATATTCTTGTAGCTATATTTTCTATTTCTTTTGAAAATGAGCTGTTTGGGTATAGCACAATGGCTGGCTTTTGTTGTTTGACCGACTTTATTAAGTTATTATCATGTGGTATAGCACCTAAATACAAAAGCTGTATATCTAAAAATCTTTGAGATACCTTAGAAAGATTTCTAAAAACAACCTCTCCCTCACTTTTATTTTCTGTTCTATTAACAACTACACTAAACTTAGTTGACGATGACATTTGTTCTTTTGCAGTTTTGATAAGCGAGTATGCATCAGTGATACTTGTAGGTTCTGGAGCTGTTATAACTATGACCTCCTGCGATGCTTTTACAAAATTTAGTACAGTATCTGATATTCCGGCACCTGTATCTATAAGTATAATATCTGCTATGTCGTCAAGATAAACCAAGCTTTCTATTATATGCCGCAAGTGGCTTTGCCTTAGGTTTGCAAGTTCGCTTAACCCAGAGCCGCCAGATATAAAGTTTACACCGTATGAAGAAGAGCTTACGACCTCATTTATTTTATAGTTGCTTGTAAAAATATCCATAAGTCCAAGCTTAGGAGAAACCCCCAGCAATATCTCGATATTTGCAAGCCCAAGGTCAGCATCTAGTATAAGCACACGTGCATTATGTTTTTGTAGCGAAAGTGCCAAATTTACCGTAAAATTTGTTTTACCTACGCCGCCTTTACCGCTGGTTACTGTTATTACCCTGGAGCTTAAATTTTGCTTAAATTTATTTTTTGTGTCTAAAATAGAGCGTAGACTGTTAGCTTGGTCCATATTATTCCTCTTCTAGCCCCAAAAGGAGCATAGCAAGTTCGTTTGGCGATATAGTTTTTATGTCATTTGGAACATTTTGTCCAAAAGTTATATAACTTAGCTTTTTACCTGTTAAATGGCAGATATTTAAAATAGAGCCTATATTTGTTGTCTCATCCATTTTTGTAAATATAATTTTAAAATCACATATTTGCGAAAAAGTATTTACAATATCTAACATATCTTCAAACTTTGTAGTAAGACTAAGTACCAAAAACTTTTCTAAGGTATCGGCGACTTCTAAAAACTCTTGTAATTCCAATATGTTTTCTTTATTTTTATGTGAACGCCCAGCAGTGTCTATCAAAATTATATCATGCAAATTTTTGCTGCCATAAATATAAGCCGTAAGGTCGGTAGGTTTGTAAGCTACAGCCACATCTATACCTAAAATATCGCCATAAGTTTTTAGTTGCTCGATAGCGGCTATTCTGTAGGTGTCTGCGGTTATAAGCCCTACATTAATGTTTTGATTTAGCGAAAAGTCTGCTGTAAGTTTTGCTATTGTTGTTGTTTTTCCAACACCCGTAGGACCTATAAATGCTAAAATTTGAGGATTATTTTCATTGATTTTTGGTTTAAACACCACCGGTTCGCCAATTATTTCTATTATGCGGCTATATACTACCTTTACTATAAAATTTATATTAAGACCATCAGACTCCTTAATTTGGTCTAGTTCGTCCAATATTTCGGCTGCAATTTCTTTAGTTACTTGATTTTGAATTAGCGTATCATAAAATATCTGTACAAGATTATTTTGATAACGTCGCTCTTGTCTAGTTTTGAAGCTCTCTACTTTTAGCTGCTTTTGAGCTATTGAAAGCATGTCGCTTGTCGTAGCCAAGAGGTTTTCCAGTCTTTTTATTTTTTGGTCTTGCTCTGATATTATACCCTCAGTTTGCACAGTTTGACTTTGTGCTTTTGTGGGCATATCATCTTGCCTTACTTGACCGTCCTGCTCCTCTATCTGCTTTAATGATTCTAAAAAGTTTTTACCAAGATTATCATTTTCTTTTTTTGTATCACCAAGTTTTTGTATATTTTCGTTTTTGCCGTCTTCATAAGCTGCTAAAACTTCAACATAAGCCTTTTTAAACATAGAAAACAAACCCCTAGGTTGAATCTTCTTAATTGAGATTATAAGCGCGTCTGTACCTAGGTCTTTTTTTACTTTTTCTATGGCTTCTTGTTCAGTTAAAGCTGTAAACTTCTTTATCTTCATCGGATTACCTCATCAAACTATGCTAACCATGCCTACCGACTGTATTTCTGCATTTGCCTCTAGTTCATTGTAACTTAAAACTATTAAATCTGGTGCTATAGGCTCTACCAGCCGCTTAAAATATGACCTAACTATGGGCGAAGTTAATATTATAGGCTGTCTGCCCATACTAACAAGCTTATTTACCTCGGAGTTTAGTTTATCAAACACCTTTTGCGTTACTTGTGGATCTAATGCTAGGTAGCTTCCGGCCTCTGTTTGTTGTACGCTGCCCATAATCTGTTGCTCTAGGTTTGGGTCGAGGGTTATAACAGTGTTTACGTCTGTGTCAAAGTATTTTTTAGATATAGCACGCTTTAAGGCTTGGCGTACATATTCTGTAAGCATATCTGAGTCTCTTGTTATTTGTGCATAATCGGCTAAGGTCTCCAAAATTGTTACTAAGTCTCTTATGCTTACACCCTCACGCAAAAGATTACCAAGCACCTTTTGTATATCGCCTATGCTCATAAATTTTGGTATAAGCTCGTCTACAAGCACGCTGTTTGCTTCACGAACATTGTTTACAAGATTATGCACGTCTTGTCTTGTTATAAGCTCATGCAAATGCCCTTTTATGACCTCTGTAAGGTGCGTAGCTATTATAGCTGGCGGATCTACTACGGTATATCCCATGGCCTCGGCTCTTTCACGCTGAGCCTCTGATATCCAAAGGGCAGGCAAGCCTAAGTATGGCTCTACAGTTTCTATGCCATCTATTTCGTCCTCTATATAACCTGGGTTCATTGCCATATAATGGTCAAACATAATATCGCCACCGGCTATGTCCACACCTTTTATTGATATGCGGTATTCTGACG
>JGI24703J35330_11748122_pt1 | contig 10916 bp, 7 predicted proteins | sample TergutNt197P1_FD_35330 | JGI IMG/M metagenome (IMG submission 35330) | reverse complement strand
GAACTAACTTTTGAAAAAGGATAAATGACGTTTCTTCTCCACTTCCCCCTGCGCCTTCACTTCCTTTTAAAATTAATGTTGTCGGCTTCGTTGCAAGCGCTTTTTGTGCTTCTTTTTCAGTTCTTACTTGCCAAACAATTTCAGCATCCCCTGTGTTAACAAGCTTTACGCCCCATGGTGCAATGACTTGGTCTACTTGTTTTGGAAGTTCGACTTCCCATGTGATGCCTTCTGAGTAGCAGACACCAAAACGCGCTTCTAAACTTTGAAGTTGTTGCAATGATGCTTCTGCTAACGCCTGATTTCTCCCTAAATGGAGAACTGGGTAAGCCTCTGCTTTAATCGTGTGACGAACTAAAGCAACATCTGGTTTTTCAAAAGGTGTTGCTATCCAAAAGGGATTGTGCTTGATACATTCTTTTTCCATTCTTCCTTTTCCTTTCTGTGCTAAAATTAATTAATTATATAACGATTTAATAAAACGCTTGAAACAAAACGCTCCTTACCGATTTATCAGTGACAAAATCACGTCCATTCTATGCCTCTTTGAACAACTTATCGACTGAACCATAGTCAGCGAGTAATCCTAACTCCACTTCAAAACCCTTTAAACAAAACTAGGCAACGAGCAGTCCCCCTACAAGCGGCTGTTATTTGCCATCGGTAATATGGGAGTTGTTTCTCCCATATTACCGATGGCAAATAACTGCCTCCACAAGTGGTAACGCGTGCAGAATCGGAGAAATTATACTAAGTCATTGACTAAACCCGATATAGCGTGGGTAAAACAAACGCCTCCCATCACTAAGGGAACGCTCCTACTCCACCCCACACCAATAAACTAAATCATATGGTTATAAGCAAGGGAGCATTTAAACCACACGTCCCTTGCTTATATTAAAAATATTCCAATTATCTAATCCACATCGCTGGACGGACACCACGGTCAGGAAGGATTGTCTCTAATGTAGAACCGACAGCACCAAGGTCTGAAACTGAGCTTGCGTGCGTTGGTCTGCTTCCTGGTGAACGCAACCAGTAACCAAAGAACATATTCCCTGGATTCTCACCAAAGCCTACGTTAGGAAAAGCATTCGCTCTCACATCCCCATTGTTAATGGTTCCTTGTCCTGTTGGAACAAATCCTAAGTAAGCATTAAGCTCTGAATAACTTAGTGCAAATACTTTTCTCACACCTGCCTCATCAACATAAGATAAGCCACCTTCAACAGCATTCGGCCAATCACCTACAAGCGCATTCGTATAAATAACTGTTTCTTCTGGTAAGTTAGCTGTTTGAATCATCGCTCTTGTCTCAGGAGATAACGTGTTATAGAAATTAATCATCGCATGATCAAGTGGTGAACCTAAATATGCTCTTGTACTCGTTGCGCCACTGCGTGACAATCCAACAAGTCGGTTAGCAACAACCATGGCATGATGATCTTCATCAAAGGTTAGCACGCGCCATGTGAAACCATCAATTTCGATTAAATCACCAACAGCAACGGCTAAATCACGTGCATCTGTTAGTCGTGTAATAGCATCGTTAATTTCTCGCTCTGTTGCATCTCCTCTATTAACAAGTGCTTGTGCTGCTTCGATTGAAGCTAAAAGTTCTTGCCATTTAACGGTTAAGTAATGCCTTTGTCCCAATGCTTCAATGGCCTGATTCGCTTGGATTTCATCGACTAATCCCCTAACACTAATTAAGTTATTAATAGCACCTCTTAACATATCTGTTAATTCATAAATGGTTTCTTGCTCCAAGTCATTTTCGGCAATGGCTGCTTGTACTGATGTTCTAACAGCCAACATCGCTTCCCAACTCGCAGCTGTATAATCCGCTTCATCTAAAAGGTCAATACGGGCTAGTTGCTCAAGGATTCTATCAAGTGTCGCTGGTGGTGTTGGTTGCTCACCAATCCACATCGCAGGACGCAATCCATGCGTAGCCGTTCTAGCACGGTTACTCATCATGGTGCCATTTGCTTCAATACTTGTTGAGGTCGTAGACGTTCCACCTCTACTCCTTGTCCACCATACTTGCGCACCTGGATTCGCACCAAATCCAACATTTGGAAGTGGTCTTACCGCGCGCGCATTAACAGAAGTAAAGGTACGTACTTCATTGGCACTAAGCGCAAATACACGTCTTTGGCCTTCATAGTCAACATAAGAGAAACCGCCACCCGCAAATGACGATGGAAATGTGTTCGCACTGTTGAAAGTAATGCGCTCATCATTAGGTAAAATAACCGGCACAATCATCGCTCTTGCTTCTTCTGGTAAGCGATTATAGAAGTTAATCATCGCCCGATCAAGCGGTGAACCGTCATAGGCAAGCGTACTCGTTCTACCACCACTTGCACTACCTACAATTCTTTGTGTTGTGACGAGTGCATTGTCATTTTCATCAACTCTTAAAACGATCCAATTAAAACCTCCAATTTCTACAACATCACCTGGTGAAAGTGGGGTGAGTTGCATTCTAGCAGCTTGAAGTCTCGCCGTTGCTGTATTCACTTGTGCACGTGTTGCAGCAGGGTTTGCTACTACTTCCTGGGCTTCTGTAAGGCGGGCATTAAACGTATTCCATCTTACTTGAGAGACATCTTCTGGGATGCCTGCATCTCTAATTGGTACACTCATTGCAATTTCAGCTCTTAATGGCCTTAAGTCTACTAAATTATCCGTTGCCTCACGCATCTGTGTAACGGCATGAGAAAGCGCAAGACGTGATAAGTATGGGTTATGTCTAACAGCAATACTATCAACGATTAAACGTACTCGAATCATTTCTTCCCAGCTGTCGTCAGTAAAGTTGTTGCGATATGGATTGCCAATTGGTCCACCTAATGCTTGTTCAAGCGTGATGCGGTTAATTTGATTAACCAACGCCGAGTTATCTAGCCTGACACCTTGAACCGTTGCATGAAAGCGCGAGAATTGTCCCATGCCTCTTGCGCCAATCGCCCCTTGTGTTAAGCGTGGATAAGACGTCATTTCTACTGTTCTAAAGTTAGGCCCAGTCATGAGGAAATCTACACGTGGCCAAGTTTGAGCAGCCCCATCATGAATCGTTGCCCCTACACGCCAAAGTCTAACTGTTGAGTTAAGGACGGTTAATCCTGAAAAATCATCCGTATTGAATGCTTGTCCACCACCTGGGCGTCTGTTTACAACGTTAAAGTTAGTGACAGAGTCCATTACGATTCCTAAAATTCTACCATCAATAGCACCTGATGTAGCTGAACTTGTGTTTCCTTCGATGTTAACCGAAGCGAGATCTCGTGCCATCATGCCTAAAGATTCGAATGAACCAGCATTTGTTACCCCGGGTCCTGTTGTTGCAGTAATATTAACAGTTGTCGGCGTTAGCGTTCCTAAGTCTCCACCCCAGAAATACATCGCACCACTAGAAGTGAATTCTACGCCCTGGTTTTCTCTGTTTCGTCTTGTGCCATCTCCTGAATTATGAATACGTACATTTGCTGCACTCATCGTATTGATTGCATTGTAACTACCTTCAAAGCGAACAGCAGCAGCTCTTGAAACACTCCCTCTTCTTGTAACGATAAGTTGGGCCTCATTGACGTGAAGGGCTTGGTTTCCTACACGGCGAAAAAGTAGCGTTGCCCCAGAGACGTTGTCACCACCATTACTTCTAAGTTCTACGCGGGTTCCTTCGTCTCTAACACTCATCACACCACGATAAACTTGAACGATGAAAGCTGGCATGTTGCGACCTGGACCGGTTGCATCAACTAAAACGCGTGCGCCCTCAGCAATACGAACCGCTGTTGAGTAACCACCAAAGTCTCCACTTGGCCTAGGCCCTGCACCTGCAATAGAAATAACGCCATTTGCTTGGCCACTTCCTGAACCATCACTTCTTGCATTTAATACCGTTCCTTCACCTACAACAACAAATGAAACGGGATTATTCGCAGCTGAGGTCCCGGCAAGGTCACGGTTCATCCAAATCGCTTGTCTGTTTTGCGAATACAAGTCAACAACTGACCCGCCAGCAATGGTTACCCATGTAGATACGCGAACAGATGGCGCAATATTAATAACGGTATGGACAGCTCTTAAGTTAACAGTTGCCCCATCTGTAATGGTTAAACCGCGAACAACGATCATACCCGCTGTTGATGCAGCCGCTGTTGAAACTCTTGCATTTGTTGTGTTCCATCTAATGTTTCCAGTTAAAATTAACTGACTATTTGGTACTTTAATCATCGCAGCCGCTGTACGCGTTTCAACATGCTCTACATCGTGCAATTGAACGATCCAGTTTCCTGTATAATGACCACTCGCTGTTGCCACGGCTGTCGTATCGTTGTGCATGATGAAGTAATCCGTTCCAATTGATTGCACCCTTAAATTTTGAATGATAAAGCGCGTTGGTGCCGAACGACGAGCGAGTCTAAACGCATGCGCTGTATTGCCAGCAAAGCTCAATGTATACCCATTTCCATCAATCGTTAAATGTCTTGAAACAGATGGCAAATGATTCGTTGCTGCCCCTGTACGCGTAATCGAGCGTGTTAACGTGATATGGTCAACAGAAGCATCAGACATCGCCGCTCTTAACTCGTCCCAAGTTGAAACTTCTCTTGTATCTACAACAATCTCATCAAACGTCGCAATGTTTTCAGGATCCTCACCATATGGCTCAAAGCGTTCATCTACTTCTGCAAGGACTTCATAAAAATGATCGGTCTCTCCCATCCACACTTCATCAGCTACACCCATTTCATCAGCTTCAATATACTGAACCTCTTCATCATAAGCATAAGCAAATCGTGGGCTTAATACACCAGTTGATGCTACATATGAAAGCACCATTACTGTACTTAAAATAACTTTAATTAATTTATTCAAAACAATCTCTCCCTACTCTTATTGTTTTTTTTGTTACTATCTATCTCAGACCAACACCCCCCACGTATCACCCCCTTTTAAAGTATGTCATCTTTCTTCCCCACTACAAATCCCTCAACGCTTCAATTGGACTTAACTTCGCTGCTTTTCTCGCAGGGTAAATGCCGAATATAATACCAACACTACAAGAAAACAGGGTTGTTAGCACAATGGAAGCCACAGAAATATGCGTGGACACTTCAATTAGATCGGATTCAGATATGAGATGAGATAAGCTCACCCCGATGAGAATCCCGATAACACCCCCTATCCCAGAAATAATGGTTGATTCAATTAAGAATTGAATAATAATAGAGCCTGTCTTAGCACCTAATGCCTTACGAATACCTATTTCGCGCTTTCTTTCCGTAACCGATACGAGCATGATGTTCATCACTCCAATCCCACCGACTAACAAAGAAATTCCTGCGACAATGACGACGAATGTGGTGATTAAATCGAGTAAAGATTCAACAATGCCCCAGTTAATGAGCTGCTCTCTAATGAATAGTCCCTCACCACTGCTCAAGTGTCTAGATGATAAAATCCGAATGATGGATGTGGCAACTTCCACATCATCTGCACCTTCTACTAAATAAACAGTCGCACTCGGAAATCTTTGTCCTACACCTCCCCATGCTTCATAAGCCGTATGAGGAAGTTCAATAAACACCGGCATATCTGCGTTTAATAATGCAACAGTATCTTCCAAACCTCTAATCTGGTCTTCATCAAAATACCGTACGCCGATAATACGAATCGTTTGGACTGTTTGGTGCAGGGTGATATCAATTTCCATTCCGACGACATCAGTCGTTCCATACATCATTAAGGCACTGTGCATATTGATGATGCCAACTAAGCTACCATTTCGCACATGAGCCTCATCAAAATATTGACCTCGAAGCATGCCATGTTGTTCTGGGTCAAGCAATCCATCAGGTAGTGTAAAGGTGGCGTAAACCTCATATCGATTTTGACCACTATCAGCAAGCCCAATTCTAAGTTGCGATGCCACAACACCTGTAATTCGCTCCCCTAGTTGAAGCCTAATCGCCTCTAAATCATTAAATGTGATCAGGTTCACATCAGCAGTCGCATTCATATCAACACCAATCGTGACAGTTGTGGTACTTTCATTGGCCATAACGTCCCCTCTGACTCCATTACCAACTGCTAAAACGGTAATTACCGAGGCAACACCAACGACAATGCCAAGCATGGTTAGAAACGAACGCAACTTACTGTAAAAGACGTTAAACAACGCAATTCTAACATATTCTCTAATCCATTTCATAGTTACTCCCTAAATATTGGCGTCGCTTGTACACCTTCTAACTCACCCGCTGCCACTTCTGCAATGATTAATTCACCATCGTCAACACCAGAGGTAATTTCAATTTGATGATTAGAAGCAATCCCAACTTCAACAATGCGACGTTCAACGACACCATCTACTAAAACATGGACAAAATGACCTGAGGCTGCCATGTTAACGACTTCTGGTGGTAAATACAACACATCATCACGCCTAGCAACAGTTAAATCGACACGTGTTGGGACACCGACAAAGACATCATCAGGCTCCTCAATACTCACAATGACTTCAATCATCATTTGACCCAGTACATTTGCAGTAGCAACAGGATTGATTCTTTCTACAATGCCCTGATATTCCCGATTTCCAAGCTGAATTAAAGCCTCATTGCCAAGCACCACCCGATCAAAATCATTAGCAGGAATTTCTAATCGCACAATGATGTCTTCTATACTAACAAGGGTAAACAATGCACCACCTTGCATGGCTGCACTTCCTTCTCTTATGAGCAAGCTAGAAATAATACCGTCAAATTCCGCCCTGATTCCTTCCTCAGCACGTTCTAGCAATTCCTGTGCTGAGGCCTTTGATAATGCTAGCAATTCTTCTGATGCTTGCATCGATTGGAGTTGCCCGCTCGTTAATTCTGGATTTGGTGTTGGAAATGCTGGTGTTGTCTCCATGTTACCGAGCATGAAGTTCAAATTCGCCCGTTCTTGTTGGGCATCCATGCGTTCGTCTGTTGAGATAGATAAAGATGCCATTCGTGCCGCTTCTAATTCAACATCTAATTCACGCAAAGCATCATCAAGGATAACCATGTCATCATCAAGTTCAGCAATTTCAGTTAGGATAGCTTCTCGCTCCTCTAAGGTGAGATGAACACCCTGTAGTGAAAGGACCAAATTTGAACGCTCAGCAAATAACCGTCCGTACTCGCCACGATTGGCAAGGCGCTGCGCTTGAATGCCATCAATTTGCACATTGATTGCCCTCGCTTGTGCTTCTTCTGCAGCTCTTAAACGTGCGATTTCATTATCAATGGCAGCAATCTCGCTTCTTAAATTCGCTTCGCGTTCATTTTGTTGTTGTAAGTCCCTCGCTTGTCTGTTTTGGTCGTTCTCGCTCATCTGAACTGTCGCTTCGTTTCCATGTCGTGTGGCTTCTAGTTGTAAGGCTGTTTGTTGATAAACCAGCTCTAAGTTTTCTAAGTCATAAGTTAAAATCAAGTCGCCCGCTCGCACGGTGTCTCCAACTTGAACATTTAAAGCATTAATGGGCGCACTTACTAACGAATGAAACACTTGCATACGTTCGCTTTCAATGGTTCCATTGGCACTATAAACCTCAACGACACGCCCTCTTGCAACTGACACCACATTTAAGGCCAACTCCTCCTCATTTCCCATGCTTGCAATAACAATTATGCCTAATGCGAACACCAAAACAAGGCAGACAATCGCCCACCTCGGTAATCGCTTTTTCTCGACGCCCTCATCTTGTTGCCAAAAGTCATCATCTGAAAAATCATTTTCTAATTCCTGTTTATCTGCCATCATTCATCACCCCCTAAATATCCTTCATTAAATTCATCCCGCTCTATTTGCCCATCTCGAATATGGATGACACGTCTTGCTTGTTTGGCTATGTCGGGGTCATGGGTAATAATAATAATCGTTCTCCCAGTCTTTGACAAGGATTTCAAAATACGCATGACTTCTTTTGTTGAAAAAGAATCTAAATTCCCCGTCGGCTCATCAGCTAAAATAATGGGTGGCTTTGTTGCAATCGCCCTTGCTACTGCGACACGTTGTTGCTGCCCACCCGACATTTGTGCTGGTTTATGATGCGCACGCTCCTTCAAACCAACCAATGCCAGTGCCTTACTTGCGAGTTTAAGCCGCCTGCGCTCAGGAACACCACTGTAAATAAGTGGCAATGCGACATTACTTAACGCATCAAGACTTGGGATTAAATTAAAATTTTGAAAAATAAAGCCAATCGTTTTATTCCTAATCTCTGCTAACTCATTTTCCGTCATATTTGAAACCTGTTTTCCATCTAAAAAATACTCCCCAGACGTCGGTGTATCTAAACAGCCAAGCATATTCATTAATGTCGACTTCCCCGAACCTGACTGTCCAACAATCGCCACAAACTCACCTTGCTTAATCTCAAGATTCAAACCGTTTAGCGCACGCACTTGATGATGAGGTGTTTGATATATTTTTTGAATATTTTTAATCTCTATCAATGGTCTCATCATACTCACTCACTTTACTCAACTATGCAGATTAGCGCACGACTATGCAGATTAGCGCACGCCAAACAGAACGCACACACCCTCAAAGAAAGAAACAAGCAAGAAGCCGAGTCCTCGCTTGTTCCTTAATATTTCTTAATAGAGGACAAGATTATTTATCAAGTTTCGATTTTGTTCTACTATCGTACAATCATCAAAATAATACAAAAATTCTACTAAAATTCATCAAATTATTCAACAGTAATTAGCTTAAACTGCATAAATAACGATCGAACTACACTTTCAGTCTAGATATTGACAGTATAAGCACAATTTAAAACTATTTCATCATTTAATTTTTACGTCTTATACATGTTTCCATTAAAAAAAATTAAGACGACAAACATCTCATTTGTATGTGAAAATTCAACTTTCCCCTCATACTTCTTTATCACACTTTTTATGAGCCGTATGCCAATACCATGGTTTTCTTTATCAGCTTTAGATGTAATGAAATCACCATTGAAAGATTTTTTTATCTCCTGTTGATAACTGTTTTTAATTGATATAAACAAACCATTCTCTTTTGAGTTGATTTTAACTGTCACATATTTATCATGCGCTTCTTTGGCACCTTCAAAAGCGTTATGAAGCAAGTTAGAAAATAAAAGAACCAAGTCGCGATTGTCGATGCTAATGTGGCATGGTATTTTTCCAATCCACGTTGCGCACACGTCCTCATACTGTTCATCATTAATTAAGGCATTCCAACTTGCATTAACAGCTTTAGATCCCGTATCTTCACCAAGCGCATAATGGATACCATCTAGACACCCTCTCATTTTTGTGATGTACAAGTTGGCTTTTGCTGTCTCACCACTATATAGCAAATCGTGTAAATAAAGCAGTTCATCTTGAATGTTATGTCTAAAAAGCTCAAGTGCTTCTTTTCCCGTGTTCAGCCGCTCGTAGTTTTGTTCTTGCTCATAAAAAATGAAGGCTTGTTGCTTTTCTTTACATCTTAGTTCTTTGATGTGACTCTTTTGTTTAATGAGCAACATGAGCAGACAAATCGTAACGAAACCATTTAGCAAGATAAAAAAAATCATTTACTTCATCGCCTCCCTCATGACGTAACGCTCATAACTTTTCTCAAATTTATCTTTACTATAGCGCCCTAATTCAAGGGTATCTTTTGTAATCAAATTAATTTTTTTACTCGAATAAGAACAAACATACCTCAAATTAACAAGGCAACTTTTATTGGCATACGAAAAATCACCACTCGGTAATTCAGGTAGCCAATCTTTTAATGAAATGTTCGTTAAAAATTCATCATCTTCTGTGTACACATAAACGATTTTCTGGGCAATTTCAATGGTAACAATTTTTTTCGTGTCAATCACTGTTTCGTAAAAGACTTTTGTAAATTTATTGCTATCAATGTTCAACACTTCTTCATAGTGTTTAATCTTAATACAATGAACATCTAAAATCTCTTTAATAATGCGCTTGACCTCATGTTGAAATTCTTGTATAGGGGCTGATTTGAAAATGAAACCTGCCGTTAATTTAATGAAGGTTGCCTGTTGAAGGGGCTTGATGATTTCACCATAGCCCGATAAAAATAAAATCCTCGTTCTTACACCTCTTTTACTGAGCTTAGTCGCTACTTCGATGCCATTCATTTGTGGCATTTGATAATCCATCACAATTAAATCATATTCTTTCTCGGATTCGATCAAATGTTTACCATTTTCATAAACGTCTAGCTGAAACTTAACTCCTTTTAAAGCTTCTAATTGAAAAATCTCGTTTAACGCTGCACTCGTTTTTTTGTTTGCTGCGGGATTGTCATCTACAATTGCAATAGAAACCTCCTCTTTTTTCACACAAAAACCTTCCTTCCCAACTTCTACCGTAAAATTTTCAATATTTTCCTATGTAAAATAATTATAACATTTTCATCTTCTTTTTTCAATTTTTTTCGCCAAAAAAATCCATATTTTATTTTTAAAATTTTGAAATCTGTGCTATTATTCATTTTAATAGCGTAAAAATAATAATTGTTTGCCATTTAATATTTTTGATATCAAATTGAGGCTAATTTCATTGTGGTGTTGACTCAAAGGAGGAAGTAGCCTGCTCAATTTTAAAAGTTTAAAAGTGCGAGGTTACAATGAAACATATTTTCAAACACTCGACATACTTTTACATTTTTTCTTAATATAACTTAGATTTCCTCTACCAAACGCTTTATTTATTTCTATTAATCTGTTAAAATATAGGTTAGATATTAATGATTAAAACTAAAAGTTAGGAAGCGAAAAAAATGAGTAGCCAAGTAAAAGTATTACCCCGTCATCTAAGAAGCTTAGCTCAGCAAATGAGACGTGCAAACAACCAAAGCCTAGGTTTTATTGCAAG
>JGI24703J35330_11748123_pt1 | contig 10919 bp, 13 predicted proteins | sample TergutNt197P1_FD_35330 | JGI IMG/M metagenome (IMG submission 35330) | reverse complement strand
TAGCGGGCGAAGTTACGTCTCGAAGGGTGCGGGCACGTTTCATGTGCCATTGCCGGATTGGGTTTTTCGGGGCTATGTTTTTGGGCTATGAAATAATCGGTGCGGGTAGTGTCACTACCCGCACCGATTTTTTCACGTAAGAAATTTGGGGTTGCCTTCGGCGTTATCTGCGTGCGGCTTTTTGGCGCACGACTTCGTCGCGTTCGTGTTCTTCCAGGCGTTCCGAGATATATTTTAGGCGTCGCTCGTGTTTTGGGATAATTACATTTCCGAGCGCGGCGGCACGTTTTCTTGTACGAAGTGCGCGATTTTTTAGGTTTGCCAGGCGTGATTCGGATAATTCGAGTTCTTCCCTCGCGGCGAAAATTTCGCGCCACAGAAAAAAAGCCGTGTCAAATACTACGGTCGTTTCGTCGAGTTTATAGGGAGGGAAGTCGATGGGAGAATCTTTCAGCTCGAAAAAAAAATCATCGCTTACTCCCGCTGATGCAAGAGCGCGATTGCCTTCTCGCTCCAGCGCACACAGGGCTTCGCGCATTTTTTTCACGTCTTTTTCTGCGCGCTTTATTTCTCGCTGAAGTGCAAAAAATTTTTTTTCCAGCAAATCATGCCCGCGCCTAGTGAGAAATAAACTTTTTTTTGTTATAATCAGATTTTTCTTAGTAGCGGCGTCCACTTGCAGGCCTCCTATATTATGAAGTTAATCGTTTCCCAAAAATTTGTAGAATATTCTTGCGCCGGCTTGCTTATAAATATTGTATGACAAAAAAATAATGGGGGAGTTTTTTTATGCCGTCTGTAGGAATTGTGGGAAATAACGGGCGCGAAATGACACGCGCTTTTTTGCGAATGAGCCGCGGTGCGGCAAGCTGCTACCATATCACCGACCGACAGATTTTGGGGCCGAAGGTGAATGTTTTGGTTGCGGCAGAGGCTTCGCCCGTGCTTGCCAAAGTTATCCCGTCGCTGGGAAGCGAGGATTTTTTAATTGTAAACTCAGACGATACGAAAATCTTTACCATGCTTGAAACCTTACCGAAAAATTTCTCGCGCCTGATTACCTACGGTTTTAATAACCGTGCATGTATTACGGCGTCGTCTGTTACACAAGACGGCGTGCAGGTTTGCGTACAGCGCGGTTTTTGCGGCATCGACGGCACAGAGCGCGAGCCGCACGAATTCTCCGCACGCACAAGCTGCGGCGAAAATTCGATGTCTGTTCTGGGTGCGGCGGCGGCTTGGGCTGTTCTAAGCACGGACTAAATAGCGTATGATATTCTATGCCTACAAGGCTTTTATGTGCAAAGGAGCGGATTTTTATGAACAACGGCAACAATATTATTGACATTGGCGGACGCATTTGTTCGGAATTCACCTTCAGCCACGAAATTTACGGCGAGGGTTTTTGGCGTTTCGATGTTGATGTCGGCCGAATGAGCGGGCAAAGTGACATTCTGCCCGTTACCGTAAGCGAGCGAATCGTCGAGCGCGACAAAATGCTTCCCGGCGTAGCTGTACGTATTTCCGGACAAATCCGGTCGTACAACAATTACGTTGAAACCGACCGAAGAAACAAGCTTGTGCTAACCGTTTTTGCCCGCGATGTTGAAATCGTCGCAGATGTGCCGCTAAATTATCCAAACGAGGTTTTCCTTGATGGGTATCTTTGCAAGCCGACCATTTATCGCACAACGCCGTTTGGTCGCGAAATTTCCGACATTCTTATTGCCGTAAACCGCTCCTACAATAAATCCGACTACATACCATGTATAACATGGGGTCGCAACGCACGCTTTGCGGGCAAACTTGAAGTCGGCGACCACATTCGTTTATGGGGCCGTATGCAAAGCCGCCAATATCAAAAAAAATTGTCCGAAGAAATGATTTTGGAAAAAACAGCATATGAAGTCTCCGTTGCAAAAATCGAGATTGCCGTGGATGATGCCGTGGAGGATAACGTGGAGGCTGCCACCGAGGAATAAAATTTGCGGGTCTTTCGGTTCATTGCAAAATCGGTGCGAGTAGTGACACTACCCGCACCGATTTTTTTCTGCAAAAAAATTATTGTTTACTTATTTCCAAAAGTTATCTATAATCGAATAACCTGAATTTCGAGGTGGTTTTATTTGCGTGTAATCGCGGGCAATGCAAGGCGAACGGTGCTTGTCGCGCCCGACGGGCAAAACACGCGCCCAACCGCCGACCGCGCCAAAGAAGGCTTGTTTAATATTCTCGCGCCGAGAATTCGCGGTGCTCGATTTTTAGACACGTTCTGCGGAAGCGGGGCAATTGGCGTCGAGGCGTTAAGCCGAGGCGCAAGCCAAGCTGTTTTCGTGGACTGCTCACAAGCGGCAATTCGTGCGGTGCGAAGCAATTTGTCAAAAACGCGCCTGTCGGAAAGCGCGGTTGTTTTGGAAACCTCGGCGAAAAATGCAATCGCCCGCCTTGCGGCACAGAATCAACAGTTCGACATAATCTTCATCGACCCACCATATGGTTCAGGTTTTTTGCAACAAACACTTGCACAAATCTCTCAATCCAAACTTCTTACCGAAAGCGGAATAATAATCGCCGAAACCGACACCGTCGAAACAGACACCATCGACAACGAAAAAACCGACGATTTAATGCCAATCGAATCACGCACATACGGCCGCACAAAATTCATGTTCTTTGAGTGGACAAGCTGGGGGCAAAACGAAACGGTATGTTGCTAATTTATCCCGGAAGTTTCGACCCGGTTACAACCGGACACATCGACATTGCCCGCCGTGCGTCAAAGTTTGCCGACGGGATAATCGTCGCGGTTTTGGAAAATCCAAACAAGCAAACATTGTTTACCGCCGCCGAGCGCGTTGCCTTGTTAAAGGAAGCGTTTGCGGAGGATACGAAAATAAAAGTCGAATCATCAGACGGTCTTTTGGCGGAATTTGCGAAACAAAAGAAAGCCGACGCCATTGTGCGCGGGCTTCGCACATCGGAGGACTTCGAACGCGAAAACAAATACGCCGCCGGAAACGCCGCACTCTCCTCCGTCGAAACAATTTTTCTGCCGGCAACACCCGCCCTCACATATGTTTCAAGCTCGATAATATGCGAAGCGGCGGTTCACATATACAAAAACAATTTAGACGATTCGTTTATCGCACAGCTTGTGCCGCCTTCGGCGCGCGCCGCATTGCGGGACAAGTTTTCTGAATGATATACTCGCGAACCGAAACTCCAAAATTCTTCTGAGGTTTCGGTTCGCGAGCAACCGCCAGTTAGAAACGAAAGTGAACTTCTTTCGTTTCATGAGTATAAAAAAAGAGGTGAAGCATGGACGCGTTGCTGGATTACTTAGATGATATAGAAGAGGTGCTTGAGGGCAGTAAAAGTCTGCCCTTCACGAATAAGGTTTCTGTTGAAAAGGACCGTGTTCTCGATATTTTGAATGAAATTCGCCTAAACCTCCCCGACGATATACGTTCGGCACAGCGCATTTTGGGCGATCACGACAGGATTGTGGCGGATGCCGAGCGCAAAGCGCAGGGCATACTTGAGGCTGCGGAAAACGAAGCAAAAATCCGAACAAATAACCATGAAATTTTTCGCCGTGCATCCGACCAAGCATCCGAAACCGTCGAGGAAGCAAAGAAAAACGCCCGCGATTTGCGCCTGAACGCAATGGATTACGCCGACTCAATGCTTAAAGACGCGGAGGAGCAGGTCAAGGAATACATGGCAAATATGGAGCAACAGCATAAAAAAGTCATGGACTATTTCAATCAGCTATCCGATGTAATTTACGAAAACCGACAGCAATTAAGAGGCCGATAGCAGAGTTTGGAGAAAAAAAGCGGCCACCGATGAAAATTTTCATCGGTGGCCGTTTTTTTATAGTCCAGGAAACTGCATCCGGCAATGGCACATGAAACGTGCCCGCACCCTTCGAGACGAACCGTCGCCTCCCACAAAATGCCCACGGTGTCCAATGCACGCTTGGCGTGCTTTTTTATATCGACCGGGAAAAAAATTGTAATCCTTCTGAAACAATGCTAAACTATGTTTACAAAAGGCGGGAGAATATGAAAAAGATTAATCATACAATCTGTCCGTTTTGCTGTCACCGCTTCCATCCGAATGAAGCGGATTTTCGCTTGCCCGGAGTTGCGCCTTCGGCAACAAAGGCGCGACGGAAAAAGGTCGACGATGCGAGTGGAATGGGCGCGATTTTGGACGAAAGACTCATGGATTATCAAATCGAAATTTTGCAGGTAAGTGAGAAAGAGGCGGAAAAAAATGCGATACAACTGCCTTTTATCGAGCTTGAAAATAATCCGGACGTATCTTTCGACAATACAGAGCTTGAAAAATACGGATTTGTTCAGCGGCTGATTTATACTCCGCCGACCGGCAAAAAAATCACTTGTGAGAAGCGGCTTTGCCCAAATTGTCACAACGATTTGCCAATCGGATATGGCGTGCGCGACACATTGCTTATTTCAATTTTGGGCGATGCGCGTGTGGGCAAGTCTGTTTTTTTAACCGTTCTGATTTCCGAGCTTGAAAGCAATGCGGATTTCCCATCGAAGCTTACGTTTATCGGCGATTCGGCGGTTCGCGAAACGTTTTACGAAAATTATCAAAAACCGCTTCTGCGAAATCACGAACTCATCTCTTCCACGAAACGAAGAAAAATTCCGCCATATGCGTTTAATTTTTGGTATAAATGCAAAAACGAAGACGGCGGGTTTGAAGAAAATTCAATTGATATAATTTTTTATGATATAGCAGGCGAGGACTTGCGCGACGACCATGGAATCCGCCAAAACGGCTTTAACATCAAGGATTCGTCGGGCCTGATTTTCCTTGCCGATCCGACGAATTTCATGAAACTTTCGGATCTCTTCCGCGTTACAGACGCGTCGCTGATTGAGGCAATCCCGGAGGAAAATTCAAACCAGCAGATTTTTAACACCCTTTACAATTACTTCCTTGGTTTCGACCGCGAAAAATGCCCGATTCCGCTGGCGTTGGTGCTGTCAAAGTCTGATCTTCTTCGTTTTGTAAAATTCGATTTTTTTGCAAACAAGCCGGACAATCGCATCCAAAACATTTTCAACGACGAGATGCACAGCGGCTCGGTAAACATGCGCTGTGTGAAGAGCCTGAACAGGGAAGTGCGCGAACTGTTGACGTATCTCGGCGAGGAACGAATTGTAAACAATGCGGTAGGGTGTTTTAAAACGGTGAGTTGCTTTGCGGTGTCGAGTTTGGGCAAAAAGCCCACGATTGAACAAATTTCCGACCCCGAAACCAACGAAACAATTGAAAAAGGATATGTCGACGGGCCGCTTGAGCCGTTTCGTGTAAAAGATGCGTTTTATTGGATTTTAATGCGGCAAAAATTGCTTCCAAAATTCGAAAACGGAAGATACGCGCTTTACGCGCCGCCGAAGCCTCCGGAGGAAATGACGTTTTGGCAAAAAATCATCGCGTTTTTTGAGGGGAGATAGCCGTGACGCACTTGAATTTTCGGGACTTGGGCGGTATAAAGACGATGTGCGGGCGAACCGTCCGCACAAAGCGGCTTTTGCGTGCGGCACAACCTGTCGGGCTTTCCTCCGAAGACCTCTCTCATTTGCGTGCGCATAATTTGAAATACATCTTCGATCTTCGAACCCGCCACGAGGTCGAGTTGCGTCCCGTTGATCGAATCGATGGTGTTACATACACACACATTGACATTATTGGCGATTCCACATCGCAAGCCGCGCTTCCGTCGTATTGGATGAAGCTTTTTCGCAAAGATCCCGACGGCACGGAGGGCGAATTTTTGAACACTTATCGCGATTTCGCCACAACCACCCACGCATCGAAAGGCTATGCCTCCATGCTGAAAAAACTTGCCGCGACCACAGGCTCTGATGGTGCGGCTTTATTTCATTGTGCCGCCGGCAAGGACAGGACGGGGTTTGCCGCGGCGATTATTTTAAAAATTCTCGGCGTGAGGGATGACGATGTTTTTGCGGATTATCTCCGCACGCGGGAATATCAGGCGCATGTGCAGAAATTCTATGAAGATCGCGCAAGGCTCGAGGGGTTTTCCGACGAGCAGATTAGAAAAATGAACAGCATTTTTGGTGTAAACCTAAACTACTTGACAGCCGCGCTTGAGGCCGCAAAAAACACGTACGGAAGCTTTGAAAGCTATGTGACAAACGGCTTGGGCATCACCGAGGAAGATGCCGCGAATTTGAAAAGGAATTTTTTAGAATAGGAGGCTTGAGATGAAAAAGATTTTGATTTTTGTTGTAACAGCGGTATTTTTTGCAACGCTTGCCGCGTGTGCTGCCGGAAATCAGCAGGAAGACATCGACACAGAGGAGGATCAAGCAATGGAGGAGCAAATGGAGGAGCAAACGGCGGACTCTAACGTAGATATTGCATTGCGGGCTATAAATCAGCCATCCGCTGAAGTCGTTCAATCCGCCGCGGAGGACTTAGTCCCCTTCACACCGCCCGAAAACATCTACCCGCGCCGTATACGGATCGAAGACGGATATTTCGTTGTTGGCGAGGATTCCCGACGCATTTGGTTTAACGGGGTAAACACGCCGTGGATTACATGGAACGATTTCAGTGGCGACAATTTCGATTACGACGAGTGGGACACGCATTTTGCCGAGCTTCGAGCAAACGGAATAAACTCCACTCGCGTGTGGATTAATTGTTCAAATAATTATGGCCGCTCCAACGAACACGGTCATGCCCCCACGATTTTCATCGACGAAAACGGTATGATTTACGGCGTTCAAGAACAGCACTGGCAAAATCTCGACGGGCTGTTCGAAATCGCCGAGAGGCACGGCATTTACATTATGGCTACCCTCCTCTCCTTCGATCACTTCCAGTACAACGAATGGCACAATGCCGACCCGTACAGATGGAGGCAGATGCTTCAATCCGAAGAGGCGATCATTTCATTCGTCGAACATTACACCATTCCGTTTGTCGAACGTTTCCGAGACAATCCCTTCCTTTGGAGCATCGACTTGATGAACGAGCCGGACTGGGTTCATGAAAACGCCGCGGCAGGTCGCCTCGCGTGGGAAGACATTTCGCATTTTTTTGCGAGAAACACCGCCGCAATACGCCAAAACAGCGAAATTCTCGTAACCGTCGGATTGGCGATGAACAAATATAATTCCGACGAAGACGAAGCGGCGTTTGAGGGCAACAAAGTAAGCGACGAATTTATGCAAAATTTGTACGATAATCCCTATGCCGCGCTGGATTTCTGGTCGCCGCATTATTACGACTGGATGCTGCAATGGTTCGGGCATCCCTTCACATCTACGCCATACGGGCGACTTCGCGACGGTGGCTGGGGGCTTTGCCCTTCGCGACCCGCTGTTCTCGCCGAAACGAGCGGCTTTGGTACGGATGGGTTCACCCTGACCGAAGATTATTTAAACGCCATGGATAATGGATGGCAAGGCGTATTGGCATGGACATCAAGCGGAGTGGACGACCACGGCACGCTTGAAGTTATTGCCCCGACAACGAGGTATATCGCGGCAAATTTCACGGATTTGGTTTTCCCTCCGGGCCCGTAGGCGGCCTCTTGCAACAAGCAACGTACAACATGATGAAACGGAGAGTACAGAATGCAAACTATTACAGACCTGTTTGCCGAGAAAAGAATTCGTGCAATTTGGGATAACCGCACGGGAAAATGGTGGTTTTCCGTTGTCGATGTTATTGCGGCGATAAACGAATGTGACTATGAAACTGCGCGAAATTATAGAAAATGGCTCAAGGGGAAATGGGAAAAAGAAAAAATCGGTGCGGGCTGGTCGTCAACTTCGGAGACTGCTCGCCCAAGCGACCCGGGCAGTATCGCGACTCGCACCGATTTCCCAACGGCGGACAGTAAGAAGCATTTTGCCGATGTAACCGACATTAAGGGGCTTTTGCGCATGATAATGGCGTATCCCAGCCCGAAGGCTGTGCCGCTTCGTTTGTGGCTCGCCGATGTTTTGGCGGAAAACCCGCTCGTGTTGGATCAATTTGCCGAAATTGGCGAAAAGTCACGCAAAGACACAAAAAAACCAACTGCGCTTCAAACCGTAGCATCCGGCGACGTGCCGGACTAACACGCGATAACGCGGAAGAGAGGTAAAAAATATGAGAGTTTTTTTAACAGGCGGAACGGGAAACATTGGTCAATATGTAACAAAAGCATTTTCCGAAGCGGGGCATGAGTGCATCGTTTATACGCGGACTCCCGGACGCGTGCCGGGAATCTCCGAGCTTCGAGGCGTGACGGAGGTACAGGGGCATATAAACGAATTCGACAAAATGGAAAAATCCCTTGCGGGTTGCGACATTGTGATTCATATCGCGCTGGGCTGGGGTTGTGAGCCGCTTTCGATGCTTCTCAATGACACGCGTGTGTCGGTTTTTCTTATGGAAGCGGCGGAAAAAGCAGGCGTTAAGCAGTTCATTTACACAAGTTCGACGGCGGCAGTCGGCAACATGCGCGGTAATGTTTGCGAGGAAACCTTGCGCATCCCCGACGATTTATACGGCGCGACAAAATCGGCCACCGAGGTTTTCCTGCTTGGCTTCCGCCAATATTATGCCTCCCAAGGAGGGCGCAGCAATACGCAAGTTAAAATGCAGCGCAACATAATTCGCCCCGGCTACACATTTTCAAACCCGGCATTTCCCGGTGGCGCGTCGCAATCGGACAAGCGTTTTGCGCAAATAGCGCAGGCCGTGCTTAAAAATGAGGAAATTCACCTCGGAAGATATGACGGCACACAGTTTATGTCGTCGCGTCAAATCGCGGAGGTTTATCTAAAGCTTGCCGAAAGCGATTTGAACGAGGAGATCATTTTTGCCATGGGCAGTGTTCATACAACGTGGGCAGATATTGCAAAAATGGCGTTGGAATACGTGCCGGAATCTACGGCAAAATTAATTCTTTCGCCGCAGAATCCTCCTACCTGGCGATACAAAACCGAAAAAATGCTCAAACTTTTCGGCCTGAAATACGACGCAACGGTCGAGCTTCGCGAACACATGCACTGGAATATTGATCGTGCGCGGAAGATTCTTGCGGGTGAAGAGGTTGCCGATCATACGCATGAGTATAGTGATTGAGTTCTCGGGGCGTTGCCCGAAGTTCTCGGGGCGCTGCCCCGAACCCCGCAAACTTTTGAAAAAGTTTGATCAAAACTTTATTATTGGGATGGGATCTCTTGGGAGGGTTTTTTATGGGTGATTTGTTTCCTCGTACTTTGGTTGCGGGGGTGTCGCTTTCTCGTATGATAATCGGGACTAATTGGCTTGCGGGATGGGGGCATCGCACGCCTTCTGCCGATCGGCATATCAAGGCAACGCACGGGTCGGCGGCGTCGATTGTGCCTTTGCTTTCCGCATACATGGAAAACGGCGTTGACACTATAATGGCACCGTTTGCGCAAACGCCTGCGATTTGCGAGGCAATCCGCATTACGGAAGAAAAATTTGCGCGAAAATTTATTTTAGTCGACACACCTATTATAAATGTGTCGGACAATGCTGATGCACGCGCCGAAGCGGCGGCAACAATAAAAAAATCGCGCGAACTCGGCGCGACATTTTGCCTTCCGCATCATTCCAGCGTCGAGCAACTCGTTGACAAAAACGCCGAAAAAATCCGACGACTTGAGGATTACACCGGGATGATTCGCGACGAAGGGCTAATTCCCGGTCTGTCTGCGCACATGCCCGAGCTTGTGGTCTACTCCGATAAAAACGGCTACGACGTCGAAACCTACATTCAAATTTATAACTGCCTCGGCTTCCTGATGCAAACGGAAATCGAAGCCGTCGCCGCAATAATTCACGCCGCAAAAAAGCCCGTTATGACAATAAAGCCCATGGCGGCGGGGCGCGTCACGCCCTACGTCGGGCTAAATTTCTCATGGGCAACACTGCGCGATTGCGACATGGTGGCAGTCGGCTCATTCAGCGCGGATGAAGTTCTGGAAAACATCGAAATCTCCCGCGCCGCCTTCGAACGCCGCTACCCCGACCTCGAAAGGCGACAAAGCCCGAACAACGCACAAGCAGCACTGGGTTGACGCTGAATTCATCGCACCCACTCCATGAGGCATAACAAAAGCGGGAAATCTTCAGTTCTTGTCGTCCCTGTACACACAAATTCATTCTCAATGTACCATTTTTTCAAGATAATATTGTCGTTAAGAACTTCTATTACAATCTTGCTGCCGCCAAGTGCGGCGCATTTTTTTTTGCAAAAATCAAGCATTGCTTTTCCAATTCCCAAATGCCGATAATCCGGCAAAACCGAAAGGTGATTCATTTCAAAAACACAGCCACCTTTGTCCGTGAGCGAAACAAAACCGACCATTGCGCCGTCCTTGAAATATCCAAACGGAAAATAACCCCCTTCATACCGCTTTGCAAGCAATTCACCCATGCTGTTTCCTGCGTGTTCAGGGCAGTCATCTGCCGTTAAATTAAATTTCTCAAACAGAAGTGCAAAACTTTTGCGGATTACTTCCTCATATACAGGAAGATGCTCCTGCGACAAGGGCGCAATCCTTCCGGGTGCATTGTCATCATACATACCCATACCCTCCAAAATCAAAAACCCTGCAAACATCACAATCGTGATATTTACAGGGTTACGTCCTCCCCGACCAGGATTCGAACCAGGGACCTATCGGTTAACAGCCGAGTGCTCTACCGCTGAGCTATCGAGGAATACATTATATAAAATATGAAGTATCGCAAATTTCGCAAATCAAGAAAAGACAGCCTGAAAACTCAATACAGAGAAGGATTGAAGCAACTCGGGCAAGCAAGAATTGCAAGCCACGTAATCAAGCCCTCGGACTATTAGTACGGGTCAGCTAAAC
>JGI24703J35330_11748124_pt1 | contig 10922 bp, 2 predicted proteins | sample TergutNt197P1_FD_35330 | JGI IMG/M metagenome (IMG submission 35330) | reverse complement strand
GGACATAGAACGTACTGTTCCCGGCGGACTACTGGGCTCCGGAGGAATGCCTACAGGTCGTTCGGCTGTAGGAAATCCGGATTCAGCATCCCCATACCGTCCGGGAATTCAAACCGCGGCGGGCTTTAACGATGGTGTTGCCAATGCAGCCGCCATTAACATTTTAAATGTAACATCTGATTCACTAACATACACCCGAGTATCAACCAACAGCTTCTTCATTCTGGCCGCCGACAATGGTTCATCGGCTAATTTCTGGACTGAAGAAGACGGATTTAACCCGACAGTGGGTGGAAATTACAGGATGGAATTTGATATTGCTATAAACGGCCCTGCAACGGCATCACTCAGCGTAGTTACAAACAACCCAGTAAACCCGAACCATACTGTAACAGGAGCAGTTCCACTACCGATTTTGGACGCGGAAACAATCGGAGGCATTACAACGGGAAGCGTTTCCCATGCTTGGACACAAACCGACTTTTCCGTAACAGACCCCCGAACAGCTACTGCGGAAGGTGCTATAAGACTTATTTTAAACACCACAGAACACACCACAATTGAAATCCAAAACCTACGCATCTACGAAGAAGTTGACCCATCACTCTGCACATGCGACCCCGAAAGCGGGGATAATGGCTATGTAGAAAACATACTCTACGACTTGCGCGAAGACGAAAACCTACATCTTTTAGGTAGCGGTGCTACAACTGCCCATCCATTTTTGCACGGAGTAGCAAGCGGAAGTGTTCGCGAATTAAGCACAATGAACAGAACAATAACAATATCGGGACCAAGGTCAGGGACATCTTCTACGATTAATATTCCCATATCGTCCTTAATGGCTCGCGAAAACCACAGCTACAGAATCGAAGTTGGCGGAATTTACGGAACAGTAGCAGGAACAACACTATTGTTGCGTTATCAAACGCCAAACGTAACCCTTCCGGGCTCACAAACAACCACAGGTGCTAATGGCGCGTTTGAAATGTCAGCCACCGTTACGGGCGAAGATATTTTAGCACTGCCCGGAACATCTACAGTAATTAATATCAATGCGGGCGCAATCGGAGGCGCGCATGATGGCGTTTTATTTATCGACCACATACTGATTGTGGAGATATGTAATGACGATTGCTGCTGTGATTGCGGCTTACAAGATTGTGATATTTGCTCGCCCGGAGGTTGGGTATGCCTTTGCTGTGATTTTGAAGACACCATTCCTGCGGGAATGAGCGTTTTCCCACGCAATGGCTTAAACTTCAACCTTGATGCACTGGAGCGAGACTTTGGCACAGGTGTAACACAAAACTGGACTGAAAGCATGAAAGGCTGGGCATTTACAACAGCTACAGCCGCCATAAATGCCGGATTCCACCTGCGCTACAGGGAAGAAGCAGAAATTCGTTTCTTCTTCATAGAATTTGACGAAGCACCCGGTGACTTCTCAGTTACTGTTCAGTCAAGCGAAACAAACCCTGCATGGTCGTCATACAATGTAACTTTCTGGCTTTGCAGAACTTGGCCCGCGGGCAGTTCAAGAGCAGGACAACCCATGAGGGTTCCGGGTCAAACAGTGTTTTATATCGACTTCCTTCACGACTTGCCGCCAGACCCAACTCAGGCAGGGGTTGCCGCAGGAGGATTTACGATAGACCAGACCCTTTTCGCACCAACCTTACAAATGGTAATCAACTCTGACCCCTTCAGTGAAGCTTCTGCCGGGTTAACTTTTGAACCATTCGTAAGCACAGTTTCAAGAGCTTTCTTTACAAATACCATAGAGCATTTGATTGACGCAGACGGAAATGTAGTTACTTTGCCTTCCGACCCTGTTACAGAAGGATTGCAAATCTTGTCACAAGGCGCAGGAAATACACCTGCTGTAGTGGCAATCGATACAACAGGTCAAGGAAGCATTAGCTTTACGTACAACTATGTTTCTGAAAATGTAGAAATAGTTCGCTTACAATACCGCATACACTACGCCGGCTTAGATGAATGGTCGCCATGGTATAACTTGCAATCCGGCGATGCTTTAATTAACACAGCGGCAGCCCCAAGCGGTATAAACACAATCGTTCTTCCAATGGAAGCATGTAACAGACGGCTGGAAATCCGTTGGGTTCCCCACGGCTCTGTGCATAATTGGTATAACTGGGACAACGCTACTTTTACGGTTTCAAACCCCAGATTCTACAGCGGGTATCAAATAGGAATGGGACCGACCTCTACAAATAATGTTGTCACCATTCTTGCCGCCGCACCTTCTGCTACAACTATAGGCCAACGCTCGGGAGCCCCTGGCCCATTCGGTCTTGCAGGAGCTACGGTAGAACCCCCATCCGCTGTAACACGCGGAGGCGGCACAGCACGCGATGTTCAATGGGCAACAAGTGACCCTAACATTGTAAGAGCCGCCGCACCAACACCCACTTCAAACGCATCTATAAGAGGAATGCGTCCCGGCACGGCAACAATTACAGCCGCCGCCGCTGAAGACCCAACAATTTTTACAGAATTTGTAATGACAGTAAACCCTGCAACAGAAGACCCCGATGTTGATTTTATAATCCACAACCCTTATGCAGGTGTGGATTGGTTAAACTGGGGCAGATATAAAGCGGCGCATCACACCCATACATGGGCATCCGATGGGCAACACTCTTCTGCACAAATGGCAGAAAGGCATTACGAATTAGGCTTCAACGTAGTTGCCTTTACCGACCATAACCTTCCTACGTCATATGTCCATCTTACCCATAATATGGGCGGAAGCCCCGCTAACAGAAACAATGTTCCGCCAACACTCCAAAGAGTTTTACAAATGGAAGCGGGCTTAGGACGCGGCGGAAACGGCATGATTTTCATACCCGGCTCAAACGAACCGGGCGTGGTGATAGCAGGAAATCGCGACCACCATATGAATATTTACTTCGCTAACAATGTTAACAGAGCCAGCGGCGACCAACTGCTTGGCGATTTCATGAGCTACATGGCGGCAAGAACCCCTGACGGTTTAGGCAGAATTAACCATCCGGGCAGATATACAGGTTCTTTGTGGGCAATGCCTTGGAATAATGCATTTGCAATTGCTCATGCAGGCTCGTCGTATATGCCTTATGTAGCAGACTTTATGGCTAATCCTGTTGTTGTGGGTATGGAGCTGATTAACAAATTCGACTCAGAATCACAAGCAGACAGGGTTTTATGGGATAATATTCTTTCCTTCACTATGCCGTACGGAAGAAATATTTGGGGATTTTCTGACGATGACTCCCATTCCATTCATGCCGTAGGATTCTCCTACAATATTATGCTAATGCCCGAGCTTTCTCTCGGACAAGTAAGAAATTCTATGGTAAGCGGCTCTTTCCTCGCTTTCACCAGAATAGACCGCGAATATGGAATTTATGCAGGTGCAATTACACCAAGCATGTGGGATGGCGGACCGAGTGCAATGGGTACAGACATTAACGATGCACGCCGCCGCTCTACGTTAGAACTGCCTTCTCCCGTGGTGAATTACATTATCGCGGAAGATAATCAAATCGTAATAAATGCAACACTTGAAGGTACTCGCTTAGATACCGGACATGTAACCATAAACGACAGCAGAGTCGGTACGGTACACGGCGGAGCGGGCTTTGTAGATTGGTTTGCCGATGGCGTTATGATTCATAATGGGCATACATTGTGCCTTATTACGCATCAGCTTGATATTTACAGCTATGTAAGGGCTACTATCGTAACCCCTAACGGCGTTATCTACACACAGCCTTTCCACATCGAAAGAAGCGGTCAAACATCTGTTTTGCCAAATCTTTTAACTGTAGATTATGACCTTGGAGAAATTTCGATACCTTCAGGCGCGGCTGTATCAGAAACAGGGCTTATGCTTCCTCTTTCTGCCGCAATCACAACTACAGTCGGCCCAACGACTGCATCAATAACTTGGGACTTGTCAAATCTTGACTACGACCCGCAAGTTTTAAATGTTAATCAAACGTTTACCGTTACAGGTAACATTCTTGTTTCAAGATTTACCAATACAAACGATATTCCTACAGAAGTATCCATTGTTGTAACCGTGGAACGCGTACCTTCGTTAGTTACGCTTGATACGTTTATAGACTTTGGAGAAACTTGGGATTTCATCCCTGTAGGCTGGGACAGAAGCCCGCTTACAACGCCACACCCCTTCCTTGATACTCCTTTAAATTTAAACGAAGCTCCGTCTTATCTTTTTGAAGCAAATGCCGGCCCCGGTTGGGGAACAGGCTCTGCCCCAATTGGATTTGGTGCAGTTCCTCCGGGATTTGACACATTCGGCACTGCCTTACCGACGGGTCAGGGACTGCTTAGCCAAAGCATTCCGCACACGGACAACCGTCGCTGGTCTGCCACCGCATTCAGAACAACATTTGACCTGCCCGCAGACTTTGTAGTCGAACCGGGGATGACCTTTGGCGGAAACCATCGCACTACCGACGGAATGGTTGTTTTCGTAAACGGTACAGAGGTTTATCGCTTTAGGACAGGCTATAGTGCTACTGCAAACACAGTAGTAGAGCTTGGTCAAAATATTATCTTTAGCGGAACAAGAGTAGGTACGGGCGGCTCTAACCAAACCTATGGTGCTACAAATGTAAACTTTGAAATATCCGGCGAACATCTCAGCACCCCATGGATACAGGGCGCACCGCTTTCAATGTCTGTATGGAGCGAAGATGCTCTTGCCTCTGCTTTGCAACCGGGAGAAAACGTAATTACCGTAATTAATGCAAGAGGTTTTGGTTCCGGTGTAAATCTGTATTTCGACATGGAATTCGGCGTAGCAATAGAATGCCCCTACTGCACAGATTATGAAACATGTGAAAACTGCATTTACGCATCCGATTGTGGAGGATGCGGAACATGCGAAGATTGTTTGGCAGAAGAATGCGGATGCGGCAATCCCATTTGTGACATATGCTTCCCGGAAGAAGAATGTCCGGTATGTGGCGAAATGGACTGCATTTGCGTAAACTTCAGCACAGACGAACCGCTTCGCCCCTTCCCACAGGCAGGGCTTGACACCGGAATGGTTGTAGAATTATTCAGTACACCCGTAGGTCAGGACGAAGCAAATTTACAAATCCTACGTCAATTTGCACAGCTGGTTGACAATACGCAAAACAGAAACCCACTTAGTGCCCAACGCTCTACTCTTTTCGGTGCGGCAGATATGGGTGGAACAAGCAGCGTTTTCGTTGTAGACCCTGCAACATGGAACTCTCCACAGAGCTTCCGTATGATTACAACCCTTGATGCCGGTACAGGAGGCGGTCCGCAAACCGAAACTTCTTATCGTGTAACGGTTTGTGAATCAATGGGTTACGGTATGCTTATGCTTGTAATGCTTGCAGGCTCTGAAGATACAGTTCTGGGCGGGCATTTTGGCAACAGGACAATGCGACATGTATTATGGAGCGGTCTTCCCATGCCTTTGCGCCAACATTTCACGTATCTTCCCGGCTATGAAAATTCTGTAAGCTTCCAAACCTATTTTGATGCTATGTTCAGAAGCCTCAGATACTGGCCATCACACCCCATAAATATTGTAAACGGAAACCATTCTTGGGGAACAACCGCTGATAACATTATTGCTAACCAATACAGGGGACTTCCCACGCCATCAGGTTACAGACCTTCTTATCAAATGGCATGGTCTATCCACCATGTATGGGACGGCGATGCCAGAAATGCTTTTGAAATTGAAAACAGACTTACCCCACAAGATTCAGTCCCCGGATTCTTCCGCCGCGAGTCAGGTCCTTCAACGGCAACCGACGGCTCTATGGATATGGCATACGCGCTTATTCTGGCATCCGAACAATGGGGACACGGCCCTGCTTGGGACCCTGTTCACCCATATAACAGGACAGAAGGATTCACTTACTACGAATGGGCAAGAAGAATGGTACAAGAAATCTTTGATGTAACAGTTCACCACAGCCGTCATGTAGGAAACGGAACAGCCGCTACCGTAAACCCCGGCTACTTCCTGAAAATAGGAAACTGGGCAAACAGTAATGACGCGGCGGGTCGCTTATCGCGTCCTTCCGACCACATGATGCAACACTTAAAAGCATTTGCCGAAATCAATCCCGAAAGAGATTGGCAACGTGTAATTAACGTAACCTACGATTCTCACAGATTTATCAGACAACATGAGTCCATTATCGGCAACACCCCCGGACCCATGCCTAACACAGGTCTGCTTCCCGACTTCATCCGCTTTGACCACGAAGCTTCGTCACCAAATGCAGACGGAACAGGCAATGTATGGCTGATACCTGCACAAAACACAGATAGCGGAATCTTCCACGAAACAGTCTACGACGGCGCGGTTCATTGGAATGCTTGCCGCGTGCCTTGGAGATTGGGAATCGACCTTCTATTCTCCGGCACAACCCCGCACCAATACAGCGATATCACCATAATAGCTATTAATAACTGGCACGCTAATTACAACAATAACAACTTCAACAGCGTGCATGGTCGTTGGCTAGATGGTCGTCCAAGCCGTGAAGGTACTCCCGTTGGTGTGACGAGCAATGCCTTCGGCGGACCGATGCTTGTACCCGCAGCAATTTTGGGCCCCCAAGCATGGTTTAACAGTGGCTGGACAAGGGCAACCCCAAGCTTACCCGCTTGGTTTAACTTCTACGGAGACTATATAAATATCCTTTCTATGATTGCCGCAACAGGCAATGAATGGACACCCGTAGGTAGCCCGCTAACAATTTACGGCGGAGTAACTGCCAATAATTTCAGCGAATTAGAGCGTGTTGTTGCAGGTGCAAGGGTTCCCCTTCATGCAAACCCGGGCGAATTTGAAGTATGGACTGTCTTGGGCGCGGACTTCTGGCCGGGCTTTGACGGAACTACTGCAAGCACCTATATCAAAATGCCGTCAAACATCCATGTAGTAGCAACAGCAAGCGGAGATTTCTTAACAGAAACAGAGCCGGTTACTATTGTAAACCGCTTATACTTTGAAACCCCTGAACAAGCATATCCCCTAGTGGGAGAATGGGTTCAAGTAGGCGGCGGAGGCCCTGTTTATACACCTGGCACAGGCACACCCACAATTTACTACTATGCGTGGGAAGGTGCTGCATACGACGACTGGGTACAAGTAGGAGATAGTGGCTACAGGTCAAGCGGCTTATCCGTAACGGGAACATGGTATCAGCTCTCTGTTGATTCACAGGTAATTTACGGCTCATTCGGGGCTACAATCACCGTTCCAATGTCTGCCGGATACTGGGTTTACAGAGTAGCCAGACTCCCCGAAGGAACATGGGATTATCAAGAACCCGATATGCGATACCGCGTGGTTTACGACTATGCACTTCACGGAAACTTTTTGCCGGGCGCGTTTGTTAATATAAACGCCGGCACATTGGAAGGATTTAATTTTAGAAACTGGTCATCCTCTTCGGCTATCACATTCGACAACGCACACCTTCCTGCAACAAGATTCCGTATGATTGAAGAACCGATAACCATTTACGCAGGATGGGAACCTGCATTACGTCTGGAATACGCTGTAGCATTCTTGTATATGTTCACAAACCTTGGTCTCGACCAAAGTGGCGATGATGTATGGGATAACGGATTTAATAACTCCGACGACGGTTCTCAAATCGAATTTAACATTACCCGGCATAATGACATTACCCTCACAGTCGTTTGGCCGGATGGTGGAGACGGTACGCTTCACCCGGAATTCAGAGACATTTATATCCTTATGCCTACTGAAAATTCTTCACCAAATAGACTGCCAGTAGTTCTTCACGATATAATCGTTGACGGCGTTAGCGTTTACGGTCCGATTATCCATCAGCCGGTAGCCGCTCGCTGGTTAGTAGGAGGAACACTGGGAACAATGAATCCTGTAGAACTTCCTGCAACAGGCGGAATGGCAAACAGTGTAGCTGTACAAAATGCAGTTGCAAACGCAGGTATGGAACTCAGGACATTCTATCCAACTGCTGATGGGTTTGTTATCCCGGCAGGAGCTGTGGTCGAATTTGTATTCCGAGTAGGAGACGGTCGTTTATCCCGCAGAGGCGAACTGGAATATCTCATTCGCGAAGCACAAGCCCTGTTGGCAAACACCAGAATATCCGAAGACGGCTATGACATTCCTTCAAATCAGCATTGGGCAACAAACGATGCACACCAAGATTTATATGATGCCATAGCAGACGCTAAAGAAGCACTCAGACTCTACGACGAAAGAGCAAACTCGTAACATTAAATTCCGTAATAAATCAGCCGCGAAATTTGCGGCTGATTTTTTTCGTTTTTTTTCGTGCCTTTTTATTAGCGGCAAAATATGATATATTTCCAAGATATTAATAGTAAAAGGTGAGAAAATGAAATTAATAATCCCCGAAGGTTATAAGCCTTCGCTTTCGCTGTACGAAACCCAAACCGCCATCGGAAAGATGAAGCGGATTTTTGAAGATAAATTGGCGCAAACACTTTCGTTAAAGAGAGTAAGTGCGCCACTTTTTGTTGAGCCTAACACAGGGATAAACGACGATTTAAACGGAATAGACCGCCCTGTAGAATTTGGCGTAAAGGAGACTGGGAGGCGTGCGCAAATCGTACATTCACTGGCGAAGTGGAAGCGAATAGCTTTGGCGAAGTACGATTTTCATGTAGGAAACGGACTTTACACAGACATGAACGCCATTCGGCGCGATGACGAAATAGACAATACACATTCCATTTATGTAGACCAGTGGGACTGGGAAAAGGTAATAGACGAAGAATCGCGCAATGAAAATTTTCTTCGCCAAACGGCACAAAATATAATAAATGCAATATGCGACACAGAAGAAGAAATATGTAAAATGTACCCTGTTTTAAAGCCCAGTTTAAGCCGCGAAGTAAAATTCATAACCGCGCAAGAGCTTGAAGACAAATACCCCGAAATGGACGAGAAAGAAAAGGAAAACGCCATTGCAAGGGAGTATAAAACAGTTTTTCTAATGAAAATCGGGGACAAGCTACGCTCCGGAAAGCCACACGGAAGCCGCGCTCCCGATTATGACGACTGGAGCTTAAACGGCGATATATTATTTTATTATGAAATGTTCGACTGTGCTATAGAGCTTTCTTCAATGGCGATTCGCGTTGATGCAAAAATTCTTGATGAGCAATTAACATTAGCAAATTGCCAAAACCGCCGAAATCTTTTGTATCACAAAATGCTGTTAAATAACGAGCTTCCGCTAACCATTGGTGGCGGCATAGGGCAGTCGCGCTTGTCGATGCTTCTGCTTAAAAAGGCACATATCGGTGAAGTTCAGGTTAGCGTATGGGACGACGAAACCATTGAAAAGTGCAAGAAAAGCAACATAAAGCTGCTTTAAAGCACCCGCCGCGCCGTAATAAATGCTTGGTTTCGGTGGTCGTTCATATGGCTTATTATTACGCCGCCTGTTCTGTTTGTAGACGAATGAATAAACTCACCGTAACCGATATACAGCCCGACATGTGAAATTTCTCCACCCCAGCCAAAGAATACCAAGTCGCCGCGCTCCAGTTCGTTTCGCGCAACGGCAATGCCGTTTCTTGCCATGTCTCGCGAGCGTCGGTTAAGTGTTATTCCGTGCGGCGAAAACAGATATACAATGAAGCCGGAGCAGTCAAACCCATTCGGGGATGTTCCGCCCCACACATATCGTGTGCCGAGGTAATTCATGGATGTATCTACAATTATATCCGCGAGTGTTGTGCCGATTCTTGCCGCGGGCAATTCTACAAAATACGGAATTTCTACACCGGATTGTTCCACGAACACTGTGGAATTGTCTAAAAGAACGCCGTACCAATTTTCAAAAGCGGATGTTACCGTTATCGTATCGCCTTCAAGAACCATGGTAATCGCAGTGCCGCCTTTGTCGGAGGGAAGGTCGTAAATCCACGCAAAGGGCGCGGTAACAGTGCCTTCGGTTTCACGAAATCGCACAAAATCACGCGATATGTAAACATAGCTTGTCCCTTGAATGGTTGCGGAAAAGAAATCGCCCGAAATGCCATGGATTTCCACAACAGTTCCGCGGTCAACCTGAAAAAGCCTGTTGATTTCATTTATTTCTGCGCAAGAGCGAACATTTACGCGCTCGCCCATAACAACGGCATATGTACCGCTTGCATACGCAGTAACAGACATTAATATACTAAATATGAAGCTTAACAAAGCGCACCTGCGGTGCGCTAAGGTGTGCTGGTGCGAATCATCACACTTGTGTAATAAGCTCAGTTTCCTAGCGTATAAAAACAGTACACGTCGCATAAATCCTCGTCCTTTCCGGAGAATCCTGTCAAATGTTTCGCAAATGTTAACAGATTATTAAATATATGTCAACATATTTTGTCGAATTTTATTTGTAAATTATTTGAAAATAAATATATCGCTGGAGGAAATTAATGAAAATTTTATTTTTGGTAATAAAAAGCATTATAATCGGCGGCGCAAATGTAATGCCCGGCGTAAGCGGAGCCACACTTGCGGTGATTTTTCGCATTTATGACAAATTAATCGAATCTATTAATAATTTATTTTCAAATATGAAGGAATCATTAAAATTTCTAATTCCCGTCGGGCTAAGTATGGTTGTGGGCGTTTTGGCTGTCGGAAGGGGCGTAAACTCCCTTCTCGAAATGTATTCCATGCAAACAGGCGGCTTTATCGCCGGGCTTATGGCAGGAAGCTTGCCGTTTATCCACAGCCAAGCCATTCTTGAATTAGACAACAAAAAAAAAGCGGCATTCGCCGCATTTTTTCGCCGCACGAAGTGCGGTGCGCCGCCAACGGCGGCGGAGCGGAAGTGGGCTTTGCCCACTGAAGCGAGGGG
>JGI24703J35330_11748125_pt1 | contig 10926 bp, 9 predicted proteins | sample TergutNt197P1_FD_35330 | JGI IMG/M metagenome (IMG submission 35330) | reverse complement strand
GTGACGGACTCACCATAAGCCACACGACGTTGCACGGTTTCTGCTCCGGCAGCGGGGTGGTTATTGTTGAAAGTTATCGGAATCGTCCATGCGGAATGAACGGTAATATTTCCGGTAACGACAGTGTCGGCCGTAAATCTGCTGCCGCCGCCGCCGGGTTCGGTTGACCATCCGATATAACTGAAAGCAGCCGGCATGGAGCGGCGAAGTGCAGAGTTGCCAAGCCAAAAATGATTGGGGTCGCCGCTTACTGCGCCTATCCATACGTTATCCATATGGTTGAACGTGAATCCCGGAGGGAAATTGCGGGTTACGTCGGTTGTTGTCCCTTGGGCGGTGGTGCGGAACGTTACTGTGACATAGGGGGACCATCGCGCGTAAACCGTAATCGGTGCCGTTACTGTTGTGTTGTTGGTAAATCTGTTTTGGACGCCCTGTTGCGGATATTGCCCCGCGACATGCCAGCCCATAAATATGTGTCCCGCGCGGGTTGGGGGGGCGGGCATATTTGCGGAACCCAGGGTGGCGCCGATTGCAACGCTGCGTGTTTGAACTGTGCCTCCGCCTGCCGGGAATGTTCCGCCGTTGGCTTGGAAAGTGACGGTTGCCGGTGCGGCGGTTTGCCAGCGCGCCCAAACGGTTGTGTTTGAAGTAATAACTGTAGCTCCCGTAAACGGAGTTCCGCCTGTTTGTGCCGCGGCAAAACTATCTGCCAAAAACCAGCCCATAAAGGTCGCGCCCGGCTGCGTCGGGTTTGCGGGCATTCCGGAGAGTGCGCCTTGGACGATTGACGCCGGTGCCGGTATCGCCCTGCCGTGCGTGTTAATCGTGGCACCCGCTACGCCAATCGGTATGTCGCGAGCAAGTGCCATAGATGGCGTACCCGTGGCGGTTGTGTGAAAAAGCACTCGGTAAACCCAATGCGCGTTAACCGTTACAGGTCCGTTGACCACGGCGTTCGAGAAGCCGGCACTCCCGCTGGGAATTGCCCCGGTTGTACCGGTGGACGCCCCCGTATGCTGTGCGCCCGGAGGCGCCCAGCGCGTACCCGTGCCGTTAAGCCCGGTCCACCAGCCCTCGAGCGTCATATTCGGCCTTGTCGCCAAGGGTGCGGTGCGCGGCCATGTTGCGGCTGTGTTGTGACCCAAAGCCCATGCTTGGTTAATGTTCGCGCCGCCGGGGACTTGGCGGGTTGCGGTGTGCGGGGATGTTATGCTCCCGCCTGCCGGGTTAAACGTGACGGTATGGGTAGGCGCGGGCGTCCAGCGCGCGAAAAGGGCGACGCTGGAGTTTATTTGAGTTGCACCCGTAAATTGCGTGCCTCCCGTCGGCGTGTAGGTGTTAAACCAGCCTTGGAAAATAAATCCCGGCCTTGACGGGTTCATCGGCCAAACTATGCCGGGGGTTGCGTTGGCGGTTGAGTTCGCCATAACGTTTCGCGGCAGGAAATGACCCGGGAGGTTTGGGTCTGTTCCGGCAGTAAGCTCGGCGCCGTTGCCGTAAAATCGCACCTCGAAGCCCCATTGCGCGTAAACGGTAATCGGCGCGGAAACATGGGTTGTTCCGGTAAAGACCGTTCCGCCGCCTCCCGGCGCAGTGTTCCAATGGACAAATACGAAACCTCCGCGCGTTGGCGAAATAGGCATGTTTCCTGCGCCGATTGTATTGTTTGCCATTGTTTGGCGGCTTGTGTTGCCCGGAAGCAACGAGCCGCCGTTTGCGTTAAAGGTTACGTTAATGCCCATGTAGGGTTCGATTCCGATGTAGTCGGCGTAGTCGGCGTCTTCACCGTAATCGGTGTAGTCCGTGTAATCTGCGTAATCAAGTACATTTTCGGCGTCCGTTGCGTATTCCGAAAAATCCGAAAAATCCGAAATTTCCGAAATTTCCGACGCGAACGCCAGTGTGGTCACTGTGCTGAATGCCATAATAAATGACAACAGTACGCACAGGGATTTGATAAATTTACTTTTCATGCTTTCCCCTCCTTGGGTTTATAAAAAAAGTTCTCCATACATATTTATATCGTCATATTTTTCCACCTTCTTGAGGATTTTTTTCTCGCGCTTCTCGCACAAAAAAAACGAGTCGGCGAGTGTCACTCGCCGACTCATTTTTGCGAAAACGTTTTTGCCCGCTCTACCGCCCCAATTTTCGCTTAACCGACTCATAATATTTCACCGCGCGGTCAAACTCCTCGCGGGAAAATTCCGGCCAAAGCAAATCGGAAAAAAACAGTTCGGAGTAAGCGGTTTGCCACGGCATGAAGTTCGACAAACGGCGGTTTTCCGCGCCGCCCGTGCGAATTACGAGGTCGATGTCGGGTACGCCCGATGTGTCCAGGTATTTTTCAAAGATGCTTTCTGTGATTTCGTCGATTTTTATGCCGCCGCCTTTGACATCGGCGGCCAATTTTTTTGCGGCACGGACGATTTCGTCGCGTCCGCCGTATGAAAGCGCGATTTGTACGTGCAAATTATCGAGAGTCGCCGTATCCCGCTCGATTTCGTCGATTACGCGCAAAATACGCGGCTCGAAGCGTGAACGCTCGCCGATTACCCGCGCACGTACGCCTTTTTCTATGCAGCGCGCCTTTTCCTCGATGAAATATTTTTCCAACAGTGCGAATAAATGCTCGATTTCCTTGGGCGAGCGTCGCCAGTTTTCCGTGGAGAACGCATAAACCGTCAAAAATTTCACGCCCGCGCCCATACACCAATCGCAGACATGCCCGAAATTTTCCGCGCCCTTGTTATGCCCCATGTAAAGCTCGACCTTATGCGCCCGCGCCCAGCGGCGGTTGCCGTCCATTATTACTCCGATGTGTTGCAACATTTTTTTCTTGCCTCCATTAATGCCTTCGCGTGATTAAATAATGCACAAGCCCGCAAACAAGCGGCTTCGCGTCGTCACCGAGGCTCGACGCGTTATCGAGGGCGATTTGCGAAAGCCGCGCGATTTCATCTTCGGCGAATTTTTTCGCGCCGGTTTCGGTGAAAATTTCGCGTACGGTTTGCAAATCTTCGGCGTCGGCGCGCGGGTTTCCGTAGGATTTTTCAAGCCTCGCGCGCTGTTCGCTGTCGGCGTGCTTAACGGCGTAGCCATACAAAATCGTCTGCTTTTTCTCGACAATATCCGAAAGCGCGGGCTTGCCCAGCTCTTCCTCGCTTGCGAAAACGCCAAGCAAATCGTCCTTAATTTGAAACGCCATCCCCAGCGGAAGCGCGATTTCGCGAAGCGTATCAAGCATCGCGTCCCCCGCGCCGCCGCAAACCGCGCCAAGCATAATCGGCCCCGCAAGCGTATACCAAGCCGTTTTCGAGTCATAAATCGCACCGACGGTACGCATATATTCGTCGTATTGCTTGATTATATCCACAGGCAAAATCGGCAACGACACATCCATAATTTCGCCGCGAATAGTCCGAATCTGAATTTCCGAGAACAACCGAAACACCCGCGCGAGAATCCCCGCCTCAAGCCCCGACTCCGCCAAAATCCGATTAGCCAAAAACAGCCCGTAATCCCCGATGCAAATCGCACGGCTAAGCCCGAAATGCGCGTCGCTTTCGGCGGTGTGATACTTTTCCGTGTCTGAAATCCTCGATGCGCCCGAAGAATCTCCCCGTCGGTTGGGCGTTGCTTCGGGGCGCGTCATGGATTTCAGACGAGGAAGAGTATGAATCGTCCGCTTCCCCCGCCGAGTCTCGCTTTTGTCGATGATATCATCGTGAATCAAAATCGCGGTCTGAAAAATTTCATACGCCATGGCGACGGAAACAATGCTGGGGACCAAGAGGGCTTCGTCCCCCTGCGGAGGTTCGGGAGCAGCCCCCCCGCCTAAAGTCGAACTGCTCACCCATGCATCCGGGACACCCCCCCCGAGAACTTCGCCCAACATTAACACAGCCCCGCGTATACGCTTTCCGTCTCGATTCTGACTGCACAAATCGCGCAGTGCGGCTTCGACGAAGGGGTTGTCGGCGGCGGCGATTAGCGCGGCGAAGTATTTGTCGCTTGCGGCTTCGATTTTGGCTTTTGCGTCGGCGTGGAAATGCGCGAACAGGAGAAAGTCGCGGATTGCTTCGATGGTTTCGACGGGGGCGGACGCACTGCCGGCAATGCCGATATTTTCGCAGGCGAGGATATCGGCGGCGTGGTTGGCGATTTCTTCGGGCGAGGAGACGAAGAATATTTTTTTATCCGGCGTAGAAATGTCTCCGGTAAATACACACGAAGCGTGTTCGCCCCCTTCGCGCCCTTCAAGAGAATGAGTCAAGTCCGAAACCTGTCCGCGGCGGCGCGCAAAGCGTTCGCTTTGCTCACTGCGCCCGTGGTGTTCACCGCGCGCTTGGCGCGCAAGTTCGACGGAATTCGCGCTTTTTTCATCGCCGACGATTATCATGCAATCGCATTTTTTCGCCATTTCGGCAACGTTTTCCATGCGCCTCGCGGTAACGTCGCAAAGCGTATCAAAAATTTCCGCGTCGGGCCTTCGGGCGCGAATGGTTTCGACGGCGTTGTGCCAAAAATTCTTATTGCACGTCGTTTGCGCAACAACGCAAGGGGCATCGCAGATTTCGCCGCCCGCCAGTGCCGCGTCAAGCTCGTCCATATTCTCGACAACAATAAAATTCTCGCACCATCCGGAAATTCCAAGCACCTCGGGGTGATTTTTTTTCCCGATGATAACGACAAACTCCTTCCGAGCAACAATCCCGTGAATCGCCTTAACTTTCACGCAGGTGCAATCGATAATCTCCACGTTTTTTTCCGCCAACGCATCATAAACATCGCGGCCGACCCCATGCGCGCGAATTATCGCGGTGGAATCCGCCGCGACCTCACCCGCGTCATTCGCAACAATAAAACCATCGCGGATATACCGCGCCATAACATGCCGATTGTTCACCAAATCGCCATACAAATAAACCGGGCGTTTGCGCTGCGCATCCGCCTTATGTACCGCCGCCCGAACCCCGTGGCAAAATCCGGATTCTTTCACGATGTTCAGGTTCATTATAATCACTCCGTCTCTACTGCAAGCTGACCCGCCTCTTTAATAGATACCACGTCGCGAAAAATGCCGCAAGCCCCAAAATTAAGCCCATGCCCGCCACTTGCAAATCCAAATGACTGCCGAACATCTCAAGCCGCCCGACGGAAAGCCCCATAATCGGCTCGCGGGTTGTAACAGCGGTTCGTATTTGTTGCCCGAGGAATTCGTGAAAATGATATTCCGTAACGAGCTCCATGTGGCGGTTTATCATACGAACGGCGGCGGATGCGTAGCCAAACACCGTTCCGAGGCACAAAATCGACGTCACAAAACCCGGCACCTTCCACTTTCCAAAAACTGAATTGTGCAAAGTAAGGCCGAAAAGCATCAAATTTGTCGAAAAAATGAACACGAAAAACAGGTTCAAATAAATCGCAATCAAATTCATGCCGAGCGGCGGAATGATAACATCGCCGACGCCGTCATACTGCTGTGTGGGCTGCAAAATAATCATGCAGATGAACACCGTCAAAAGCACATAATTAAACCACACAAACGCCGCCAAAATCTTTGAAATCAGAAGCCGCCCGCGCGTAATCGGAAGCGTAAGCGCGAGATATCCCGCGTCGCCGAACATGCTTTTCTCGATAAATTGCGACAAATGTACGGCAACAAAGCCCAAAACAAGCCCTAAAACCAAGAAAATGCTGATGTTAATAATATTTCTTGCTTCCTGTGGTTCTTCGATAACGTGGAACGCAATAAGCCCCGCAACCGCCGCAATTACTATGCTTATCCCCAGCGCGATAAACATATTTTTGCCGAAGAGTAAGTCGTGTTTGAGATGTCTTAAAAACATTTAAAATGCCTCCTTCCGAGTTTTGTGAGGTTTTATTGCAAAATGTCCCATTCATTCCTGAACATTTCGCGGAAAAGCGAGTCCAGCGACGTATTTTTTTCCTCGCGAATATTGTCAACCTCGTCGTTTAAAATAATCTCGCCGTCTTTTAGGAAAATCGCGATATCCAAGACGGGTTCAATGTCGGCGATGATATGCGTGGAAAGCACGATTGAGGCATCTTCGGGAAAATTGCGCAAAATCGTATCCAAAATAAATTCGCGCGACGCAGGGTCAACCGCGCCGATTGGCTCGTCGAGCAAATAAAGGCTTGCGCGGCGGCTCATAACAAGCGCGATTTGTACTTTTTCCTGCATCCCGCGACTCAATTTTTTTATCTTTTTGTCAAGCGGAATTTTCATGCTTGTAAGCATTTGTTCCGCGCGGGGTTTGTCGAAATCCGTGTAGTAATCCGCGAAAAGATTTATCGCCTCGAAGACCTTAAACCACGGCGGCAAATGCCCGACATCCGGCAGATACGAAATGATTTTATTCGCCTCCGTACCCGGCGGCAGGCCTTTAATCAGAACCTCGCCGGAATGCCCGGAAAGCAGCGACATTATTATTTTTATGAGCGTCGTTTTTCCGCTGCCGTTCGGGCCGAGAACACCGACGATTTTCCCCGGCGGCACATCGAAAGAAATGCCGCGAAGCGCAGGCGAATTCCCATAAAATTTCACCAAATTTTTGACCTCAAGAATAGACATTACACGCCCTCCCCATCCATTGCGTCGGCATCCAAAGCCCCCATAACGTACTTAACAATCTCGCTGTTTCTGATTCCGCAGTTTGTCATTTCCGAAATATAATTTGCCGTGAGTTCTTCGGGCAAGTTTTTTTTAAGCGCGTCAATAAGCGCGACATCCTTGGTCACATACCGTCCCGACGTTCCCTCCGCGTACAAATAGCCCATTTCCTCAAGCCGCGCAAGGGCCTTTTGCATCGTATTCGGATTAACCTTAAAATTCGCCGCCATATCACGCACGGGCGAGATTTTCCCGCCCAAGGGCAACTCGCCCTTGGCAATGGCAAGAAGCACGCGCGAAATAATTTGCAAATAAATCGGCTGCGTGTTGTTAAAAAAAGTATACAAAATACCACCCGCCTTCGGTGTGTTATGTACTTCATACATAGTACATTGGCTTGCGGGTATTGTCAATTGTTGGCCTTTGCCATCCTCTCGATATACTGATTAGACAGGATTTGGATAATTTCTTCCTCTATTTTTTTACCTTCTTCCCGGTTGCCCTTTGGAAAGTGAAGGTTAACCCACATTTTGTGCTTTTCATTATATCGTTGAAGGGTGATTTTATCCGGCGTGTTCTTAATGTTGTATTTTATTCCGTTAATATCAATCTCTTCATTCACGCTTTGCCCCTATGAAAATTTAACTGTTTACAATATATGCCGCTTGAAACCCTTTATAAACTCGTCTATCCTTACGTTTCCTTATCGCCACCGGTCGGAATGAGTCGCAAAATAAAAATTGAGTCGGCGAGTGTCACTCGCCGACTCAATTTTGCAGTAATTTTAAATCAGGGCTTTTTTGGAACAAATCGTCCCAATGCCATTGGGGAAAAAATCAAAGGGCGGCTACCCCTCAAACAAAGCCCGCGCAAACATATCCGCATCAAACGGTTGTAAATCGTCAATACCCTCGCCAACGGTTACAAAGCGCACGGGAATATCCAGCTCATTTTTAATCGCGACAACAATGCCGCCCTTGGTGGTTCCGTCGAGTTTGGTCAAAATAATTCCGGTGATATCGGCGGCTTCGCGGAATAATTTTGCTTGTTGCAAAGCGTTCTGCCCCGTTGTTGCGTCAAGGACGAGCAAGACCTCGCGCTGCGCCTCCGGAAATTGTTGCGTCACTATGCGGTTTATTTTTTTAAGTTCCTCCATGAGGTTCTTTTTGTTATGCAAACGGCCCGCTGTGTCAACAATTAACAAATCCACACCACGTGCTTTTGCCGCCGCCGCCGCATCGAAAACTACCGCCGCCGGGTCGGAATTTTCCCCTTGGCGAATCATCACGACATCGGCGCGTTCGCACCATACCGCAAGCTGGTCAATCGCCGCGGCGCGAAAGGTGTCCGCCGCCGCAACAAGCACGCTTTTCCCCTGTGATTTAAACCATTTCGTTAATTTTCCGACGGTTGTGGTTTTACCCGCGCCGTTTACGCCGATAATTAAAAGAACGGCGGGTGTGCCAAGCTCAAACGGCGATGTTTCGGCGGTAAGCGCGGAAGAAATTTCTTCGGAAAGCAAGGTCTTGACGCCTTCGGCATCTTTAATATTTTCCAGCCGAACCCTCTCGCGAAGCCGCTCTAAAATGCTCATGCTCGTCTCGACGCCCATATCCGCAGTGATTAACGCCTCCTCAAGCTCCTCGAAAAGCTCCTCGTCCACGGTTCGAAACACAGAAAAAGCCCGGTTCACGCCGCTTGAAATATTTTCACGCGTTTTGGTTAAACCGGACTTTATTTTCGCAAATAAATCCATAACATGCACACTCCTTTTGCGCAATTATAACATATACTGTAAAATGAAAAAATTCGGAGGTGTAGTGTGAAAAATAAACGAGAGGAACGCGGGCGACCAATTTTTAATGTCGATTTGTGCGCTCAGCGAATGGCGAAAAACATGAAAAAAAAGACTGCGAGGTTGATGCCCTGATGGAACGAAATATTTTAGTTCTTTTCGGCGGATGCTCGCCGGAGCATGATATATCAAAAAAAAGCGTGCAAACCGTGCTTAACGCGCTTAACGGAAACACGATAATCCCCGTGTATATCACGCGCGAGGGCAAATGGCTTATGTACGACGGCAAGCCCGACAATGTACAGGGAATCAACTGGGAGAAATTCGGCACGCCCGCTGTTTTAAGCCCGGACCGGGTGAATCGCGGGCTTTTGCGCATTGTTTCCGGCAAGGTGAAAATCGTGCCAATCGACGTTGTTTTTCCCGTGCTTCACGGGCCCAACGGCGAGGACGGCACAATTCAAGGCCTGTGCGAGCTTGCAAACATCCCCTACGTCGGGTGCAATGTCGCGGCAAGCGCGGCGGCGATGGACAAAGCCATAATGAAGCTGGTCGCCCGGGGGCTGAAAATTCCGCAGGCGGATTTTTTGACCTTCGGTGCAGACGAAATTTATACCGACGAAGCGGCGGTGCTTAAAAAAATCCGCTACAAAATCGGCTATCCCTGTTTTGTGAAGCCGTCGGCGTGCGGCTCTGCAATCGGCGTTTCGAAGGCATCTGATAAGAAGGAACTCACCGCCGCGATTTACGACGCGTTGAAATTCGACTCGCGCATTGTCGTGGAAAAAGGAATCGAAGGGCGCGAAATCGAGGTCGGAATTTTGGGTGCGGGCATTGCGGCAAAGGCGTCTGTGCCGGGCGAAATAATTCCCGCCGGCGAGTTTTATGATTTCGAGTCAAAATATCAAAGCCCGGACTCGCAGGAAATTGTCCCCGCCGACATCCCGGAAAAAACAGCCGAGCAAATCCAAAAATACGCACTGGAAATCTTCCGCGCCCTCGGCGGCAGCGGCATGAGCCGCGTAGACTTTTTCCTCACGAATGACGGAGAGGGCGACGGCAAAATTTTATTCAACGAAATAAACACCGTTCCCGGATTTACGGCAATAAGCATGTACACAAAAATGTGGGAAGCAAGCGGCGTCCCGCGACAACAATTAATGGAGATACTAATCGGAATCGCGCTGACCAAGCACGAGGGCTAGGCATGGGCGGCCCCATATGCATTTTCGACTCGGGCGTGGGCGGGCTGACGGTTTTACAAAAAATTCGCCGCGAAATGCCGGACGAAAGTTTAGTCTACTTCGGCGACACCGCCCGAGCCCCATACGGCGGCAAAGACGCAAAAACCCTAATTTCCCACGGACGCGAGATAATAAATTTTTTCCTGAAGCACGACGCGAAAATGATAATAATGGCGTGCGGCACAAGTTCGTCCACTTCATATGATACGCTGTGTGCGGAATTTCCGAGCCTCCCAATAGTAGACACAATCCGCCCCGCCGCAGAAGAAACCCTGCGCCAAGCGCAAGCCGACAACTTCCGCCCGCTGTTTATCGCGACTCAAGCTACAATTAACAGCGGGCTGTTTTCGCGCCTGTTTTCCGACGAAAGCGGAACGGAACTGCACGCCCGCGCCTGCCCGCTTTTCGCCCCGCTTGTCGAGGCGGGCCATATCGGCGGGCATCCGACGGCGGTCTTCGCCGCAAAAAATTACCTCGCCGACCTTCGCGGCAAAGTCAACACCGTAATCCTCGGTTGCACACACTACCCCCTGCTAAAACTCGCGATAACCCAAGCCCTAGGCGAAATCACCTTCATCGACCCCGCCGAAGCCACAGCCCGAGCCGCCGCCGCAAAAAACCTCCCCCCACCAACCGCCCCTCCAAAAATTTCGTATTACACAAGCGGGGCCCCCGAAAAATTTTCAAGCCTCGCCCGAATAATCTTAAACGAAAATATCGCCCCAAAAAAACTCGCCTCCTTATAAAAAGCGCGCACTGCGCGCAGTGGACACCACGGGCGCAGTGAGCGAAGCGAACGTTTCCCGCGCCACCGGGGACGCCTCGGAGGGTTGTGTGTTAGAATTTCGAGGAACTAAAAAAACCGCAATGGCTGTAGGGTGCTCTAACACCTTAAAGCCATCTCGCACTTATCGAGCGCGGAGAAAGAGGCCTTACGGCCGTGAGATGCGAAATGCTCAAGGAAATCCTGAACGTATCGATAAATTATCTAATCACCGGCCAAAACGAGCCGCAAAACAAAAACTGAGTCGGCAAGCGTCACTCGCCGACTCAGTTTTGCAGAAATCTTTGGGATAGGGCTTTGGACAAGACAGGGGACCGTTGCTACTGAATCCGGAAATTACGGATAAAATCCTCGGCTTTCGCACGCGCTTCTTCGATAGCTTGCGTCAAGTTCGATTTCTCATTGATTTTCAGGTCGAGGAAATACAGGTACGTGGATGTCATACGAAAAGCGTCTTGCA
>JGI24703J35330_11748126_pt1 | contig 10929 bp, 14 predicted proteins | sample TergutNt197P1_FD_35330 | JGI IMG/M metagenome (IMG submission 35330) | reverse complement strand
AGGCAATTCTAAGCATCTCGAAGCCTTGATTATCAAACAAGAAGCTACGATGGAAGCGGAAGATGTCGCTTATGTCCATAAACAAATCGAAAGATTGCCTTAAAACAACAAAGTAAGAGAGAGGTAGAATAACATGGCTCAAACCGAAACACATCACGCCGAAAAAAGCAGTCTATTCAAGCTACTCTTAGCAGAATATACGGGGGACATTTATACACAAATAGCTCACACAAAAGCGTCAATGGAAAAAGAAGATGTCGAAGATGTTATGAATGAATTTGAAAAATGGAAAGAAGTTCAAAACAAATAAGAAAAAATAACGCACGTCTTAAGAACCAGTTCAACATTTATCGGGGGATTGAACGGGTTCTAAACCAACCGTGCGTTATTTTAAGCGATATATAATGAGGAGCATTTAAACATGGTCAGAGAAGCGATTATAGCTCTATCTAAAAAGCAAGACTTATCTTATAATACAGCAAAAGCAGTCATGGAACAGATTATGACTGGGGAAGCCTCTCCAATTCAGATGAGTGCGTATTTAACTGCACTTAGCCTTAAAGGCGAAACAATTGATGAAATCACAGCGTCCGCCGAGGGTATGAGAAACCATTGCGAACGCGTTTTACATGATATGGACGTTCTTGAAATAGTAGGGACTGGTGGGGATTGTTCTAACACTTTTAATATTTCTACAACCGCTTCTTTAATAGCCGCTGCCGCTGGGATTCCAGTAGCAAAGCATGGAAACAGGAGTGCGTCAAGCAAATGCGGTGCTGCTGATGTTCTTGAAGCACTCGGTGCAAAAATTGATATTTCGCCAGACAAAAGCACGTCTATGCTTAAAGAAATCGGGTTTTGTTTTATGTTCGCACCAAACTATCATCTCGCAATGAAACACGTCGCACCGGTTCGGCGCGAACTAGGAATTCGTACCGTGTTTAATATATTAGGACCTTTGACTAATCCAGCTGGTGCAAAACTCCAGCTTATGGGGGTATATGATAGAGCTTTGGTTGAACCGTTGGCACAGGTTATGCTAAATCTTGGTGTTAAGAGAGCAATGGTAGTTCACGGTGCTGATGGTATTGACGAAATCTCACTTTCTGACAAGACATATGTTTGCGAAATTGCGGACAGTAAGCTAAAATCTTATATTATCACTCCTGAAGACTTTGGGTTCAAGCGATGCACTAAAGACCAACTTAAAGGCGGAGATGCTATTGAAAATGCAAAAATTTTGCAGGCACTGCTTTTGGGCGAAAAAGAGGGAACTAAAAGCGATAAACGAAATTCCGCTATACTGAATGCTGGTGCTGCAATGTTCATAAGTGGGCATTATAGCACAATTAGAGAAGCGATTACGGCGGCAGAAGATACAATCAACAGCGGAAAAGCCGCAAGAAAGCTCGAGGAATTTGTGAGGTATAGCAATTCATGAATAGTCCAATCACAAAACATAATATATTAGAAGAGATTTGTGAGTATACAAAAACACGTATCGAAAAGCAAAAATCTATAATCTCGCTTGAAGCTATTAAAGAGAAGGCACTCACACTACCTAAAGGCGATTTTGCTTTAGAAACGGCACTCAAAACATCAAAAAAGTCTGGCGAAATTGCTTTTATCTGCGAAGTTAAAAAAGCATCGCCTTCTAAAGGTATAATCGCTGAAGATTTTGATTATATCGAAATTGCAAAAAATTACGAAAAATCTGGTGCGGCAGCGATTTCAGTTTTGACTGAACCTAACTGGTTCAAAGGTTCTGATGCGTTCTTGAAAGAAATCAATACCACGGTTAAAACCCCGCTTTTACGAAAAGATTTTACAGTGTGCGAATATATGATTTACGAAGCAAAGCTCCTTGGTGCGTCAGCAATCCTTTTGATTTGTTCGGTGCTTGATAGCGATACTATTTCGAGATATATCAAAATTGCAGCTCGCCTTGGTTTATGCTCACTTGTCGAAACACACGATGAGGACGAAATCAAAACTGCACTAAACGCAGGTGCAAAGATTATTGGCGTAAATAACCGCAACCTCAAAACTTTTGAAGTTGACATTACTTTGAGCGAACGACTACGCAAACTTGTACCACCAGAAGTCGCTTTTGTAGCCGAAAGCGGAATCAAAACTCGTGAAGACATTCACCGATTAAAACAAGCTGGTGTTGATGCCGTTCTAATCGGCGAAACGCTAATGCGTGGTAAAAGTTTGGAGGCTTTGAGATGACAAAGCCTAAAACAAAAGTCAAAATCTGCGGACTTAGTCGCCCTGAAGACATAAAAATTGTCAATCGCCACAAACCAGACTATATCGGATTTGTGTTCGCAAAAAGCAAACGCCAAGTCAGCCCACAAAAAGCACACGAACTTCGCAAAAAACTTTCACCTGAAATCATACCAGTGGGCGTGTTCGTAGATGAACCAGCCGAAAATATAATCAAACTTATCGAAAACGGCACAGTTGGTATGGTACAGCTTCATGGAAATGAAGACGGCGAGTATATGTCAAAACTAAGTTCGTTACTTGGAAAATTTGATGTCCGTATTCCAATCATCAAAGCTCTAAAAGCGAATACTCTAAATATTGCGGATTATATAAACTTTGTGGATAATCTGCTATTCGATAGCCCGAACCCTGGTTCTGGCATAGCGTTTGATTGGAATATGCTCACATCAAATGAGTCATGCAAATCAAAACCATTCTTTTTAGCGGGCGGATTAAATCCAGACAATGTCGCCACAGCAATCAAGCAGGTTAAGCCATATGCTATTGACGTAAGTAGTGGAGTAGAAATCAACGGAGCCAAAAGTGAGCAGTTGGTTAAAGAATTTATACAGGCTTCAAGGGGGGATTATGATTATTTCTAAACAGCAAAACAATTTCGCCGAAGTTGAGGGGCTTAGTGCGATTATCGAAAAATCAGCACGTTCATTGCATAGCACAATCGGATATATTAGCACACTTTGTGAACGCGATTTTTATAATATCAATGTAAAAGACGTGTTCAAACTTGCATTATCCGACATAACTAATCCTGACATCATTTCAAATTTAGGGTTAAGACCTAATAAACGATTCACCGCAAGTGACCCTACTTTTGCAGGATTAGCTGATTTAATGTTCTATACTTTTGCTGTAAGAATGCCGTTTTTACGACGATTACGCCGAAAAATCGGTGAGATTCCGCTAATTAAAGATAAAGCGATTAAATCCTTATATATCACCTGTGCTGAAAACGGGGCAAATGATTTAGATAACATAGTAGGCGAAACTTTTGCCGAAAACGCCAAAATTGCAAAAAGCAAATTCCCCGAACCTGCGTTCACTGGCGAATGGTTTAGAAGATGGATTTATCACTGTGCTTCAAAAGGAACCGATGAGGTCAAACTATCCACAATCGATAACAAAAACATATTTTTGATTGGTTGTATGGATGCTTTGTTTCCACTATATTATGCAAAATTGATTGAAATTTTGGAAAAAGAACTCGAATCCTCAAACACAATTGCATAATATTAAATAATCCTCCGAAATGTCTTGACTCCCTTTAATTAACCGAAATATTTCAGAGAGTTTAATATCAACTAAATATAACAAGTGTCACCCACTATATTTTGAGGGTGACTCTTGTTATAAATCATTAAAATCTTGATTTTGTGATGAACTTTTTGTCAAAACAATACGGCTTGTGGCGTGTACATATATTGAAAGATTGCACAAAATTTATACTATAATCTCTACTATTGTCGAAAAGAAATGTATTATGTAAATTTATCTTGTGCAAAAAAAAATAATTTTTAAAAACATATTGAATAGTCGTAAAAAATGTGTTATTATTAGTTTGTAATCCAAAAGATTTTATACAAAGTGAACACAAAATCTTTTAGACGTAATCCATAAATTGTCAAGCAAAATAATAACTCTCAGTTAAACAAAATAAGAGCATACCTTCATTTTATGCTCGCAAAAACGAAAGGGAATCAAAAGATGTCAAAAAAGCAAATAAGAGTACTCATAGGAGACGATAGTTCAGAATTTGGAATGGCGTGGGCAAGTGCATTGGTAGCACGCAAAATGTATGTGGTCACACGCCCTAAAAACGGACAACAGTTGTTAGACATAATCAAATCAGATAAATCCTTCGATGTGGCGGTCATTGAAGCAAAAATGCCAGAGCTAAGCGCTGAATCGTTACTTAAAGCCTTAGCTAAAAGTAATTTACGTGAACGTATGCCAATGCCAATAGTAATAGTAGTTGCAAACTACGATTCCCCACAGACTGAAATTGAAGTGATGGGAGCTGGTGCAAAATATTATCTGGTGAAGCCTTTTGATTCTTCTTACCTCGCTTCAAAGATTTTAGAACTTGTTAATGGTTCGATGGTTTACACACCAGTACCTACACCAGATTTTGTTTCGTATAACATACACGACGCAGTGCCAGACGATGTCGAGTATTTAATCACAGACATTATCCACCAAATCGGAATACCTGCACATATAAAAGGGTATCACTATCTAAGAGCGTCAATCCTGCTTTCTGTAGAAGACCCAGACATCATGAATCATATAACTAAAAAGCTGTATCCGATGGTTGCAAAACAATACCAGACTACTCCTTCAAGAGTTGAGCGTGCAATTCGCCACGCAATTGAAATTGCGTTTGACCGTGGTAATATAGATACCTTAAACAGTTTTTTCGGATACACAATTCAGAACGCTAAAGGAAAACCAACTAACTCCGAGTTTATCGCTCTAATTGCCGACAAACTAATCCTCAAATTCAAACGAAATCATAAAAAAATGCTTGCCACACAATTGCCAGAAAACAGCATGAAAAATCAAGTCGAAATAAAATTTAAAGAGGTCAGCAAAATTTAATGCAATACCGCACAATTTCAGCGTACAAGACACACTGAAATTGTGCGGTATTGGCACATTAGCCCTCCTTTTTTCGGTAACTGGACAGGGCATTCCCTGCGGTGTTACCGAACATTCTGCTTGACGAATCTTAAAATCTATGATATAATAGCCAAACAAGAGCAGAATAAAGACGGAGCTGTGCTTCGGCTTTGTTTTGCTTGACGAATCTTAAAATCTATGATATAATACAATGAGCGATTATTAAATCAAATGATTTTCGGCAAATTTCTGGAGGGGCTAATGCGAATATTAACGCTAATCGAGAATACACGTGCTTCAAAAAAACTTTATTGTGAACACGGGCTATCATTTTATATCGAACTTAATGGCAAAGCTATTGTTATGGATACTGGGGCGAGCAATCTATTTCTTAAAAACGCCGAAAAGCTGCAAGTCGATTTTTCGAGTACTAAAGCAATCGAACCACTTTTGTGCGTCATTTCGCATAATCATACTGACCATACCGGTGGACTTGAACCCCTGCTCAAACTTCGCCCTGATACCAAAGTTTTTGCAAAAAAAGACGTGCAGGGAAATTATTATCGCAGAGTAGGCCCTTTGAGTGTTTCACTTTGCTGGAATCGTAATTTTTTGAGCAAATATAAGCAAAATTTTGTCTTGTTTGAACAATTTCAGGAGGTCTGCGAGGGTTTTTATGTAATGGGTTGCGAAGTCTTCAACGAAAAACATATGCTACACGATAGACGATTACTTATGAAAAAACAAGGCAAACGAATTACTCGATTAGTTCCAGATGATTTTAAGCATGAAGTATTTGCAGTAGTGTTCCCTCATTTTTACAAGAGTAGCGGAAAACCTCGTCGCGATAAAGGTTGTGTGGTGATTTCGAGTTGTTCGCATTCAGGTATTGTGAATATACTCGAAACTGTCAAGCTCACTTGGCCTGAATCGCCTATTCTTGGAGTTATAGGCGGATTCCATATGGACGGATTACTCGGGGCAACCGAGGGGTACATCAAACGAACTTCTACCGAATTAATGCGATTGTCTGATGGTTGTATTTATACCTGCCACTGTACTGGCGAAAAAGCGTACGAACGCTTAAAATCACATATGGGCGACCAACTACAATCACTCAAAACTGGTGAAGAATTAATTTTTTAGAATTTTTTTTGTAAAAACACTTGACAAGATGCTTTTTTGGTTGTATAATAGTCTATGTTGTGTAAATCTATTTTAGTTTACGGTAATTCAAGAATCTCTGTATATGTCCGTGAACACAAGAGGAGTGTGCTTTATATGGAAATTACAGTTCAAGATAAAAAGCTAAAAGAGTTACAAAACTCTGCTTCGCTTATAAACGAACGTAACAAGTGCAATATGCTTTTAGATATATACGGCACTCTCTTAACGGATCGTCAGAGAGTTACGCTTGAACTATATTACGGAGAAGATTTCTCGCTTGGTGAGATTTCAGCTCAAACTAAAATCACTCGTCAAGGTGTAATGAATTGTATTCATAAAGCTGAAAAAAAATTGATTGAATTTGAAACCAAGCTCGGGCTTTTACGAAAATATGAAGAGCTTATTAGTTCAATTGACAAATTAGAGGGTACTATTATCCAAGCAGGAATCGGTAATCGAGAAAAGCTCTCCAAAATCGACCAAGCACTCATGGAAGTTAAGAATAAAATCTGAGAACCAGTGTTCGGTGCAGAGCGTTTGGATGACATGACTTTCAATCAAAACTAAAAGGGAGGTGGAACTATGGCGTTTGAGGGACTTAGCGATAAACTTGGTAACGTGTTCAAAAAGCTGAGAGGGCGTGGCAAACTCGGCGAAAAAGATGTTAAAGAAGCTATGCGCGAAGTTAAGACAGCACTCCTTGAAGCGGATGTAAACTTTAAGGTTACGAAAGATTTCACAGCAAATGTCACTGAACGTTGCATTGGAGCAGATGTCATGAGTAGCTTGACACCAGGGCAACAAGTAATCGATATTGTTAGAGAAGAACTTGTGAAACTCCTCGGAGGTGACCCGACGTTGAAACCAGACGCTGAAGCGGTCATGAACCCTCGTGTAATCGAATTTTCTAATAAGCCACCCACAATCATTATGATGTGCGGATTGCAAGGTGCTGGTAAGACTACTCACTGTGCAAAATTAGCTAAATACCTCAAAGCACAGAACCGCCGACCGCTCTTAGTAGCTTGTGACGTGTATCGTCCAGCGGCAATCGACCAACTACAAATCGTAGGCGAAAAAGCAGGAGTAAAAGTGTTTGAGCAGGGTCAAGGCAATCCAGTAAAAATCGCAAATGAAGGTATAAAATTCGCCAAAGACCACGGACATGATATAGTAATCATAGATACAGCAGGGCGACTACACATAGACGACACGCTTATGACTGAGCTTGAAAACATCAAGAAAACAACTGAACCTCATGAAATCATGCTTGTAATCGATGCCATGATTGGGCAAGACGCTGTCAACACTGCTAAGGCTTTTAATGAACGTATTGAGCTTTCTGGCGTGATTTTGACTAAACTCGATGGTGATACTCGAGGCGGTGCAGCACTTTCTGTTCTTGGAGTGACTGGTAAAAAAATAAAATTTGCGGGTGTGGGCGAAAAAATCGACGATTTAGAACCTTTCCGCCCCGAAGGAATGGCATCAAGAATACTCGGCATGGGAGATGTTTTTGGACTAATCGACAAAGCAAAAAACGCTTTTGACGAAAAAGAGCAGGCTGCTCTCATGAAAAAGTTCAAAAAAAATGCGTTTGATTTCAATGATATGTACACCCAATTCAAACAAATCGAAAAAATGGGGAGCATTTCGGGGATTTTAGGGCTTATGCCAGGGATTGCAGGAAAAATCAAAGAAGAGGACATAGATGAAAAGGCTTTAGTTCGACAAAAAGCGATTATCGAATCCATGACTAAAGCTGAACGTGAACGCCCATCTTTAATTGACGCTAAAAGAAAACGCCGGATTGCAGCAGGAAGCGGCACAAAAGTCGAATACGTCAATCTTTTACTGAAACAACTTGAGCAAATGCAAACGCTTATGAAAAGATTCAATAAGTTTGGAATGGGCAAAAAAGGCAAACGCGGAATGCGATTACCTCCAGGAATGGGTGACGATTTCGGATTGTAAAGCAAAACAAGAGGAATCCCCGCAAGATGGGCTTTGCCTGTCTTAGAGTGGGAGACTCGACGGCAGTTGCGAGACTTCAAGCGGACTGCTCAGTGGCAAACCCGCTTAGTATAATATGGCTAATTAAAATTAAAAGGTAAATTAGAAAGGAAAAATCAAAATGGCGGTAAAAATTAGACTTAGAAGAATGGGGGCAAAAAAAGCTCCATTTTACAGAATTGTTGTGGCAGACTCACGATTCCCACGTGATGGGCGTTTCATCGAAGAAATTGGGTATTATGACCCTACTAAAAATCCAGTGGTTGTAAATGTTGAAGACGAAAAAGTAACTTCATGGATTTCAAAAGGTGCACAGCCTACCGATACTGTAAAAAGGCTTCTCAAGAACAAAGGCGTGATTTAAGCATACTCCAACACCAAGGAGGGAATTGAAACTTGAAAGAATTACTGATTTCGATTGTCGAAGGACTTGTCGAGGACAAGTCTGCGATTAAAGTTGACGTTGAAAAAAACGAAACTACTAATGTTACTATTTATCGCCTAAATGTAGCACCAGATGATATGGGGCGAATTATCGGCAAACAAGGCAGAATCGCAAAGGCTATACGTATTCTTATGCGTGCGAAAGCCGTAAAACTAAACGAAAAAATCATGGTAGAGATTGACTGATGATAAGTTATACTATATATTGAAATTTAGTCAATTTGCACAAAAACAACTCGTTTTTTTGATGTTTTTTTTATGAACTTGTTGTGTTTTTTCTATTGACGTGAGGACAATTATGTGGTATAATATCAGACGGTGATGTAGAAACTAATTTAAATCAAAGTGATTTAAAAAATTAAAAAGAAATCATTATTATGGAGGTAATGAAAAATGAAAACAAAACTTAGAAAAATTTCAGCACTTTTGGCTGCGGTTGCGGTTGCGGCAAGTGCGACTGCGGTAATGACGATTAGCACACTCGCTGGTCCTACAGTAAGCGTTGACTCGGCGGCAAACACCATCACTTTTTCTGATGTTGGGATAAATCCTAACGAAGCGAGAGTTACCCTGCTACCAGCGGACGGTGACCCAGCTGCTGCTGGCGGAACAATTGTAGTATACTTCCCTAACAACTTGACAATTAATGACATCACTCAAATTAGAATCACAGCTAATATGCCTGAAGACCCTGAAATTGAAAGAGGAAACTTTGAATTAATACACGGTCCTTGGTGGAATTCAGATAATGTTTTAAGAGGCGAACCTTCAACTGGTGTTTATCCAATCAGTGCAAGTTCAGATTTCTTCTGTTTTGGTGTAACTAATTTCTATCCAGGTGCTGGCGTTGGTGCTACTGTTCAACTCCTTAACGCTGCTGGTGATGTAATTTCAATTTCAACTACTGCTGCTGATGTTCTTGTAGCTACTGATTCTAATGGTGGAGATACTACTACTGCAGCTGGTGGTGAAGATACTACTACTGCAGCTGGTGATGGAGATACTACTACTGCAGCTGGTGGTGGAGATACTACTACTGCAGCTGGTGGTGGAGATACTACTACTACTGCAGCTGGTGGTGGAGATACTACTACTGCAGCTGGTGGTGGAGATACTACTACTACTGCAGCTGGTGGTGGAACTAACCCTCCAACTGGTATTGTGATTGCTTTAATCCCTACTGTTTTTGCTGCTGGTGCAATCGCTGTTACTGCTAAAAAACGCAAGTAATATTTACTGTGTATAAGTAATGTCCGAAAGCGAATCACTATTCGCTTTCGGACATTTTATTTTTAGTAAAACTTTTTATTTCCTGCTATTTTGGCATTTTGATTGTGTTGTGGCTCAATACAAGCGTGTTGAAAAATTTCAAAAATCCTTGACAAATTATCAGTCTTGAGGTATAATAGTCAAAAGAAAGATTTTCGTAACAACGAATTAATAAGGTATCCTTAAAAATTACAAAACGGAGGCAGTAAAAATGAAAATTCTCGTAATCAATGGACCAAATCTAAATATGCTCGGAATCCGTGAGCCTGAATTATACGGCGATAAAGACTATGATGATTTGCTTGAGCTTATAAAAGAAATTGCGGAGCAAGAAAAAGTCGATGTAGAATGTGTACAATCTAATCATGAGGGTGTTATTGTTGAAATAATTCAGGCGGCTTATGGCAAATACGACGGGATTATAATAAATCCTGCGGCGTATACCCATACCAGCATAGCGATTCTTGATGCTTTGAAAGCAGTCGGCGGGGCTAAAGGGATTCCAGCTGTAGAGGTTCACTTGACTAACCCAAATGAACGTGAGGGATTTCGCAAAATTTCATACACCGAAAAGGGTTGTGTCAAAACTTTTGCTGGATACGGGCTAAATGGATATGAGATGGCAATCCGTTATTTGGTAACGTTACTAAAAGTCGGGGCATAGATTGTACTTTTTTGTCATATAATGTGACTATACTCTCGTTTATGAATTAGGAGGAACATTATATGACGTGTTGTTTTGAAGATTTGCGTAACAAAGAAATTATTCATGTGAAAACTGGAAGCAAAATCGGCTTCGTAGATGATGTAATTTTTGAAACGAGGACTGCTAAAATTTGCGATTTGGTAGTCCACGGACGTTCACGTTTTTTCGGGCTTTTAGGCAGAGAAGAAGACTTTATAATCCCATGGAGTGATATTGAAGTAATCGGTGGCGATACAATTTTAGTGAGTTGTGATTTCCCGCACTTAAACCAACATCAACTCACAAATCATAGCCATACTCATAATAATTCGAGTGGTGTGATTTCTGCAAAAACCTCAAGCGGGAGTTCGGGTGGGATTTTTAGAAATTTTGTCAAATAGACCTCCTCAGAAACTAATGTAGGGTGACTTTTTGACAGAAAT
>JGI24703J35330_11748127_pt1 | contig 10950 bp, 10 predicted proteins | sample TergutNt197P1_FD_35330 | JGI IMG/M metagenome (IMG submission 35330) | reverse complement strand
CCTCATCCCAGCGAAGGAGTTTTTTTTACGAAATTTGTCTTATAACTAAATTTAGATATTTTACTTTAAACAACTAAAAATAGTGTGAGCGATGATTTTAAAAATAAGCTATAATATAAATGTTATGTTTATGAACAAATTTTATATATACTAAAGGAGAATAACAATTGAAAAAACTTTTTTTTGCTTTATTTATATTATTTTTGCCGTTATTTACGGCTTGTGAATCAGAAGAAATATACCATATTTCTAGAACTAGAGCTTCTGAATTAATCGAGGTTACCCACCGTTCAGGTACAACTTTAGTGCCAGTAAATCCGCAAAGGATTGCTGTATTTGATATGGCTATTCTAGAATCGCTTGATTTAATGGGTTTATCTGATTTAGTTGTAGGAATCCCTCAAAATTCGATTCCTTATTTATTAAGAGATTTTAATTTTGAAAATGTGGCGGATTTTGGTACTTTACATGAGCCTAATTTAGAGTTTATGGCTGGTTTTGAGTTAGATTTAATTATTATTTCAGGTCGAGCACGTCCGTTTTTTGATGAGTTGAGCTCTCTTGCACCCGTTATCGATTTGGGGCTAAATAATGCTGATATTCGTGGATCTTTTATTCAAAATCAAACCTACCTTGGGAAAATTTTCAATCTAGAAAGCCAGTGGCAAGACGAACTTGATGTTATTTTATCCTTATTTGACGAAGCGACATATTTATCAAGTCAGTTAGAAAATCAAGAGGCATTAATAATTTTACATAATGAAAGTAATTTACAGGCTTTTGGTCCTGGTGGACGTTTTGGAGCAATTCATGATGTGTTTGGTGTGCCTGCAATTGACGCGGAGGTTGGATTAAACGAAGAGGGCGTTAGTGTTAACCATGGTATGACTGTTAGCAATGAGTATGTTTACGGTGTGAATCCGGCAATTATTTTTGTAATAGATCGAAATTATATTCTCGACGGAAGAAATCCAGATGACCATTTCGTTGATATTACAAACGATATCATTAATTTAACGGACGCAGGAATTAACGGACATATTTTTAATCTAAATCCCGAAGTGTGGTATATCGCGCCTGGTGGACTGCAAAGTATGACTCGCCAAGTAGGTGGCGTAATAGAGGCTCTTCAAATCGTACTTGAAGAACAATAAAAAAGATGAATTTTTTGCGCCTTTACTGTGTGCGAATATTTTAACGCTTGAGAAAGTTAGGGAATTTAATATGAAATTTTTAATTGCTCTGGGAATCCTTCTCGTATTGTCACTTGTATCTTTAAGTATAGGGCATGTTCCACTAAGTTATATGTTTAATACTGATAATAATGGCCTTGTTTTGTTAATGGTTGGACGACTTCCAAGACTCATATCAGTACTAATAACCGGGATGTCTTTAAGCGTAGCGGGATTAATGATGCAGTGCTTAACAGGAAATAAGTTTGTTGCACCAACAACAGCGGGAACAATTGACGGTGCGCGACTAGGAATTTTAATCAGTATGCTTTTTGGGATGACTGGTTTTTGGGGACGTACTATTTTCACATTTGCGGTAACAACCTTATCAACCTCACTTTTCGTCGTGCTTATTAATCGGGTGAAACTCAAAAATAGCACACTTATTCCGCTGGTTGGTATAATTTATGGTGGAATAATCGCTAGTGTGACGTTTCATATTGCCTTTGAATTTAATATTGTGCAAGGAGTAAATACATGGTTGATGGGCAATTTTGCAACAGTGCTTCGCGGTAATTATGAACTTTTATATCTAAGTATTCCGTTATTAATAATCGCTTACGTATTTGCTGACAAATTTCTTATTGCTGGTTTTGGGAAGGATTTCTCAAAGAGTCTCGGTCTTAATTATCACCTTATTTTAAATCTAGGTTTAATAATCGTTTCTCTAATCTCAGCTACAGTCCTTATCACCGTCGGCCTAATTCCTTTTATAGGTGTTATTATTCCTAACATTGTTAGTATTATTATGGGTGATAATTTAAAAAAATCGCTTCCTGTTGTCGCGATAAGTGGTGCGATTTTCTTACTGATTTGTGATATAATTAGCCGTTTAATTATCCATCCATTTGAAATTCCAATCAGTGTCACAGTAAGTATTATTGGTGGAATTATCTTCTTATTCTTACTAGTAAGGAGACCACGAAATGCTTAAGAAAAAACAACGAATTTCAATATTAATAATAATTTTAAGTTTAAGTGCAGTTGGTGTTAGTTTACTTTATTTATACCATAACATAGGACCTAATCCAGGATTTGTACTACCCCGACGTCAAATGCGTTTAATTAGTATGATAATTGTCTCCATTGCGGTTGCATATTCATCTGTTATTTTTCAAACTATCACAACAATGAAAATTTTCACACCAAGTATCATCGGTTTCGACTCCCTATATATGTTTATTCAATCTTTAATGGTATTATTTGCAGCATCAGGTGGATATTTCATTACAGGAATTCCGAATTTTCTGATTTCTATCTTGATTATGATTTTAACTTCGAGCCTACTATACGGGTTTGTATTTAAAAAAGGCAAACAAAGCGTCCACTTTCTACTCTTATCGGGTATGATTTTAGGCACAGTTTTCTCATCACTAACCACTTTTATACAAATGCTTATCGACCCAGAAGAGTTCGCAATCTTGCAAAACAGATTATTTATAAATTTTAATTCTGTGAACGAGTCTCTCATCATAGTTGCAACTATAGTTATTATTGTAACTATTCTAGTAAGCTTTATCTTTTTCAAATATTTGGATGTGTTATCGCTAGGAAGTCATATGGCGTTGTCCCTCGGAGCCAATCATAAAAAGTTATCCATTTTCTATTTAATTATTATCGCTATTTTAGTAAGTGCATCTACGGCTCTCGTTGGACCTGCAACATTTTTAGGTCTAATTGCAACAAATTTAACTTACCAAATTGTTAAAAGTTATCGACATAAACATATTATTCCAGTAGCGTGTTTAATTAGTATTATTTCAGTTGTTGGTGGGCAATTTTTACTTAGTCGTGTATTTAATTTATCAACGAATTTAAGCGTGATAATCAATTTTATTGGTGGTTTATATTTTATGTATATGTTACTTTTTAAAAATTCTAAATAAGGAGGTGCAAAATTGTGATTAAACTATCGAAAATTTCAAAATTTTATGAAAAAAAAGAAGTTGTAAAAGATTTATCGATTGAAATTGAAAAGGGTAAAATTACCGCAATCGTCGGTGAAAACGGCGCTGGTAAGTCAACTGTATTGTCAATGATTGCTAGATTTATGAAAGAATCACATGGTCAAATATTACTAGAAGGAAAACAAATTCGCTTAATTAAAGATTTAGAAATGGCAAAAAAGATGGCGATTTTGAAACAAATGAACCATACGAATGTAAAATTAACAATCCGTGAGCTCGTCGAACTAGGTAGATTTCCGCACTCTAAAGGGCGATTAAGCGCGCTTGATCATGAAAAAGTCGATCAAGCACTAGAATATTTGACACTCCACAATATTCAACATCAGTATTTAGATGAAATTTCTGGTGGGCAAAGACAGAGGGCTTTTATTGCAATGGTCGTTGCGCAAGATACCGAGTACATTTTGCTTGACGAGCCACTTAATAATCTCGATATGCGAAACTCTGTGAATATAATGAAAATTTTGCGTAAATTATGTGATGAAATGGGAAAAACGATAGTGATGGTTATTCATGATATTAATTTTGCATCTGCTTATTCTGACAATATCGTCGCACTTCGAAATGGAGAACTAGTTAAAGCTGGTTCAGTTGAAGAATTAATGACGGATTCATGGCTCCGTAAAATATTCGGCATGAACTGTAATGTGCAAGATGTCGGCGGTAACAAAGTTTGCGTTTATTATAAATCTAATTGCTAAATAAGATAAAATAATTTGTTATAAAGATGTATTTTATTTTTATGTGGTATTATATTTTATATGGTGCTTCAATTTGATATAAAAAGTACATAATTTTGTTGTATTTTATAGTGTATTGTGTTAGAATTGCTTTGTACATGAATAAATAGTCATATTTTATATATAAGCCACTATATTTAATTTTGTTTTATTAATAATGCGCATTGATTAAACAAGGGAGGAAACACGAAATGAAAAAAGTAGCAGGTGCAAACACACTCCGAGTACACTAATGGTGGTAATAACTAGTTCAAAATTTGAAATGAATCATAGGGTAATATTTTTATGAAGTTAATCATTTCGATATTATTCTTCATCGTAAATATTGTAATATTCTTTCAAGTTAGAAGCCGTTTTATTGAAATTGAAGAAGTTCAATTTATTAATGGTCAATCTCATGAATATAGTTTAGTAGTTTTTATTGAAAATGATGATACTGAAGTTTTCGATTATGAATTAAGTAATAGAATTTTAGATTATATAGAAGAAATTGTCACCGTAAATAATATTGTCGTTTCAAAAATTGATTTCAGAAGAGATGAATTTATAAATTTTGTGGCTAGCTCTTCTTCAATCGATGAAGTATTTAAATTAGTAACAGATGAATCACTTATTTTCACTAGAGATTCTGAATCATTTTATTCGTCAAATATTACAAATGAACATGCTGTTTCTTTTTTTCAATTATCACCAAATCAACAAATAAGTTTTCAACCATTGTTGCAACTTGAGCGACTTAGTGGAGGCGTTTATAGTTTTTCTGCGAGAAACATTACTTATTTAGAAAATGCTACAAACTCTTTTTTAACAGAATTTGATGAGATTATTTCACGTTCTTTTATATTAGAAAATAATATTAACGATATTGATAATACATTATTACTTGGAGAAATTTTACCGATTATTATTTTGACAGTTTTTACTATTATCGTCTTACTATTATTTTATATCGATAATAAGGCAAAAATAATAGTGATAAAAAAGACTTTTGGCAATAGTATTTTTCATATCGGAAAAAGAATTATTTGTCCAATGCTTGGTCTTATATTAGTTATTACAGCATCAACTAAAGTTTTATTGTTCATGTTAATAATTCGAGAAATAAACACAAGAACAATTCCGATTATTCAATTACTATTTTTTAACGGAATAATTTTACTAGCAATCACGACACTCATTTTCATACTAGGATGCGGATTATTATTATACATTCCTGTCTATTCCTTTATAAAAAATAAAAAACAGACAAAAAAAATTCTGGTTGTCTTATATTTTATTAAGATTATCCTTATTTTGATTTTGTTACCAATACTTAGTGATACTTTTAAGAGCATAAATTTTAATTCAAGTATGCTAAGACAAATTAATCATTATCAGAAAAATGGTGATTTTTTAGATTACCAATTTTCTCATGGTTTATATTTACAATATCACAGAGATGGATATATAGATTTAATGAGAAGTTTGGCTTCAAGACAAGTAGACTCAACAGTACTACACGATTATCCACTACTTTATGAATATTATCAAGCCTATAGCATTTTAAATAAAGCAGGAGCAATTTTTATTTCATCAGGTAATTTTATTTCAGGTGAACCTATTCTAAATGTAAACGAGAATTTTTTAGAAAAGTATGAAATTTTCGATTTATACGGAAATCGTGTATTACCTAGCGATATTATTTATGATGTTATATATCTTATACCGCAATTTTATAAAGATGAACCGAAAATAAATGAGTTAATCACTTATGGAAACCAAATCCTATTAGTTGAAACTACCGAAAATATTTTTGATTATACTCTTCGTTGGAGTAGTTTCGGCTTGGTTGAAATACCTTATATCATAAGAATCAGATCAAACGATTATTTTTATTTGCATGCGAACCCATTTCATAGTGTGTTTTTTGATGGAGATTTTAATGAAATACTTCAAGGAACGCGCTTTTATAACAGAATTGAAATTTCCACGGTTGGATATGAACTAGAAATACTGCGTAGTGGTCACAATAGAATCTTTCGTGAAAAGGTTGCGAGTATATTAGTTTATCTCGTGCTCGCTTTAGTTGTGAGTGTGCAATATTCTTATTTTTATAAAAAGTATAATTTTCAGTCGTTAGAGATAAAAAGAATCATGGGGTATAAACCGTTTCGTGTTTATGAATCCTTAATTGTAGAGTTGATGGTAAATAATACTCTTCTTGTCGTAATCTCACATTATTTGGGTGTAGATTTTATATTATTAACTCCATTTATAGTATTGGATATTTTCATTATTTTTATCTTTCTTATAATTGATGGATTTGGTTCGCTATCAAAATATCAACTCAGTAAAAGGGGAAATGATTAATGAAAATTTTAACGTTAACAAATGTAACCAAGAAATACAACGATAAAATTTTGTTTGAAAATTTAAACCTTTCGTTTGAAAAAGGAAAAATTTATGCGATAGTCGGAAAGTCTGGTTCAGGAAAATCAACGTTGCTAAATATTATCGGTGGTATTGAAAAGCCTACTTTTGGTAGTACCGAAATTTTTGGTATTAGTAATTTGGCTTCAAAAAGATTTTTATTAAAAAAAATCCTGCGTTACAATATTTCATTTTTATTTCAAAATTACGGCTTGTCGGATAACGATACGGTAGAGGCTAATTTGAAGATGGCACTAGTTTATAATAAGAAAGTCGGTAATAAAAAAGTCGCTATAAAAGAGGCTTTGGATAAAGTGGGACTTGCGGGAATGGAGAAAGTGAAGATTTATTTATTAAGTGGTGGTGAGCAGCAACGTGTGGCGATTGCGAGATTGTTATTAAAACCGACGGAAGTTATTTTGGCAGATGAACCGACGGGAAATGTTGATATGGAAAATCGGGATGTGATTTTTGCTTTACTTAATGATTTTAAAAATGAAGGCAAGACTGTTATTATCGTGACTCATGATAAAGATTTAGCCAATAACTGTGATGAAATATTTTCTCTTTAAATTTATATAAAAAATCCACGAACCTTTTAATTGTCCGTGGAATTTTTTTATAGACTTGTGATATAAGCTTTCATTGCTTCATCTTGACATCCGTTTAAGAATACTTCCATAAAGTGTGGAGTTAAACATTCTTTAACAAGAGATTGGTCGATTGATTGTAGCGCTTCAACGATTGGTTTTGATGCTGCAACTTTCATTTCAGCCAGTATTGCTGCATTTTTATTTTGTGATTCTTTTCGTTCTGCTGGATACCCATTTCCTACTGGATTAGATAGTGCTTGTTCGAATATGTATCGTAAATTTAATTCACCTCCCCATCCAAAACCTTTAGCAAATGGTAATGAAATTGCGTTTCCGTTGTTTACTTGTAAATAAAGATAAGCATCTGTTGGATCAACTACTAATCCACACATTACACCCGGAAATGCATTAGCAGCCATTAATGCTCCTTGTCCAGTTCCACAACCTGTAATAACGAAATCAACCGCTTTTGAGTTTAATAAAATCGCAGCTTGGATTCCTACTTGTACATAAGTTAAACGTGGATTATCAGTAGTATAAGCCTCAGGTACGTCTTGATCGAGTAATGGTTTTAACATACCAGTATTAACTACTGTATGTCCATGCTTTGTCGCAACTGCAGTTAACTCATCAAAAATCATTGTATTTTTTGGAGCTTGACTGAATTCTTGTAAAAATGCAATCTTCATAATAAATTACCTCACTTTATTTTCGTATAAATCTATTATAACATAACATTTTATAAAAAGCTATAGTAAATCGGTTTACGATTAAAATTTTTTGATTTTTTTTAAAAATTTAATTTTTGTGAAATTTTATATTAAGAAAGGGTTGACAAGTTCAAGAAAGCGTGGTATTATAACGGTAAATCGGTTTACCAGAGATTTCTCCCTAGACTTGAATTGGTAAACTGATTAAAAAATAAACAGTAAATCGATTTACTAAATTAATTTCGAGAACGGAGAGTACAACATGATTTTAGATAATTTTAAATTAGATAATAAAGTAGCAATTGTTACTGGAGGCGCGGTTGGACTTGGTCGCGGTATGGCTCTAGGACTTGCTGCTGCAGGTGCAGATATTGTTGCAGTAGGGCATACTGAAGAAGATAATGGAGTAGTCGCTGAAATTGAAGCATTAGGGCGCAAAGCTATTTATATTCAAGCAAACTTAATGGAAACTGCGCCAATTGCAGGTATCATTGAAAAAGCTGTTGCAGAATTTGGACATATCGATATTCTTGTAAACAATGCTGGCATCATTCGTCGTGAAGATTCTGTTAACTTTACGGAACAAGATTGGGATGACGTAATGAACATCAACGTGAAAACTGTATTTTTCTTCTCGCAAGCTGTTGCAAATCAGTTTATGAAACAAGAAACAGGTGGAAAAATCATCAACATCGCATCAATGTTGTCATTCCAAGGTGGAATTCGTGTACCTTCTTATACAGCGTCAAAATCAGGAGTAAAAGGAATCACAATGTTAATGGCAAACGAATGGGCAAAACATGGTATCAATGTTAATGCCATTGCACCAGGATACATGGCAACAGATAATACAGTAGCTCTTCGTGCAGATGCAGATCGTAACAAAGCAATTCTTGAACGTATTCCAGCTGACCGTTGGGGAACTCCAGAAGATTTAGCTGGACCTGCAGTGTTTTTAGCAAGTGAAGCGTCAAACTATATCAACGGTTATACAATTGCAGTTGACGGTGGATGGCTAGCGAGATAGTAAATATAAAGGTGGATATTACAAAAAATAATTATACGTAATAAGTGCCAAAACTTGAAAAAGGAGTGAGTCGTGTGGCCACTAATAAAAAATCAAAATTTCACCGAATGTTAAAAAAAATACTGAGTGATTGGCAATTGTATTTGTTAGTTTTGCCACTATTAATTTGGCTATTCTTGTTTGCTTACCGTCCGATGCGTGGTCTTGTGATGGCATTCCAAAACTTTTCTCCGTTCTTAGGAATAGAAAATTCACCTTGGGTTGGTTTGGCAAATTTTGAAAATTTGTTGTTTGGTAGAGGATCTGCTCTATTCTGGCGTGCTGTAAGAAACACTTTTACCATCGGTGGGTATCAATTATTATTTGGTTTCCCAGCTCCAATCATCCTAGCAGTAATGTTTCATGAATTAAAAAATGGTAAATTCAAAAATCTTTCTCAATCAATTTTATTATTACCGAACTTTTTATCAGAAGTAATTATCGCTGGTATTGTCGTTGCATTCTTACAACCAACAACAGGAGTAATTAATCATTTATTAATAAACTTAGGTATTATAAATGAAGGGATTTTCTTTTTAACTAGAGCAGAATGGTTTAGAAGTATTTTCGTATTTATCGGTGTATGGGCAAGCGCAGGATTTACGTCATTAATATTCTTTTCAGCGCTATTATCTGTGCCACACTCACTATATGAAGCCGCTGAACTTGATGGTGCAACCCGTATTCAGAGAATTTTACACATCTCAATACCAGGTATTTTACCAACGATAGCAGTAATGTTTATCATGGCAGTCGGTGGAATCTTAAACGTAGGATTTGAAAGAATTTTATTATTATATCAACCCGTTACATATGAGACAGCAGACGTTATTGCAACTTATGTATTTAGACTAGGTCTGGAACAAAATGACTTTGCACTTGGTGCAACAGCAGGTTTATTAAATTCTTTTGTTGCGTTAATTCTAGTTGTTTTAGCTAACACGGTAAGTAAAAAATTATCATCAAATTCGTTGTGGTAAGGAGGTAGTATTATGAATTCGATAAAAATTAACAAAAATAAATTCTTCACCAACGATCGTGTATTTAATGTAATTAATACTACTTTGATAGCAATCTTCGTAATTATGGTTTTATATCCTGTATTTTACACGATTGCAGCATCGATTTCATCAGGTAGGGCTGTTGATACAGGACGCGTGACATTCCTTCCTGTTGAAATAACTTTATCTGCATATAGAAGTACAATTGCTGATGCTATGTTCTGGCGATCATATTGGAATGCGATTTTTATTACTGTATTTGGAACTTTGTTTAGTATGTTTATTTCATTAACAGGATCTTATGCACTTTCAAAAAAAGATTTAGTAGGTCATAGAGTTTTAAATTTACTACTCGTTTTAACAATGTGGTTTTCAGCAGGAATGATTCCAATGTTTGTCAATTTCCAGGAACTTGGCATGTTAAATTCACATTGGGGGCTAATTGTAGGATTCGGTGTTTCAGCTTTTAATATTATCCTACTAAGAGGTGCTTTTGGCGGAATTTCAAGCGAAATGTTTGAAGCTGCTAAAATTGATGGGGCAAATGAATTACAAGTCTTTTATAAAATCGCTGTTCCTTCTATTAAACCGACGATGGTGACAGTTTGGGTTATGTACGCAATCAGTCGTTGGAATGGATTTTTCTGGGCACAAATCATGCTTCATGAAATCGAACTAGTTCCTCTTCAAGTTTACTTGCGTCGAATAATTATAGACCGTGAAGCAAATTTGGAATTCTTACAAGTGGCGGGAGAAGTAACTCATTCTCAGTCTACTCTCATTTATGCAGTAATTGTATTATCAATGATTCCAATCTTAATTATATTCCCTTATCTACAAAAATTCTTTAAAAAAGGTCTTATGGATGGAGGTGTGAAAGAATAAAATATATCACAAGAACTACAAATACATTTTAGATTTGAAAATATATTTTGTCAAAAAAAGACGTTAAAATGAAAAAATAAAAAGAGGTGTACGAAATGAAAAAGAACAAATTTTTACTCGGTTTATCAATCTTTTTACTCACAACGTTAGGACTTGTTGCTTGTAATAATGAGTCAGCAGAAACTGTAGATCCACCTGCAGGAAATGCAGGAATTGAAAGACCTACTCCTGAGCCATTACCAGAACCGACAGAACTCCTACTCACAATCCACGACCACCGTGGCGGAAATGGCGTATTCCAAGACGATTGGCCAGTATGGTTACAAATTGCAGAGCACACAGGTATC
>JGI24703J35330_11748128_pt1 | contig 10954 bp, 16 predicted proteins | sample TergutNt197P1_FD_35330 | JGI IMG/M metagenome (IMG submission 35330) | reverse complement strand
AATTAACTCTAAAGAAAATAACAATGAAATTCACTTTTTTATAAAAAAAGATGATGGTGAAGGAACTGATTTTTATTATTTAGGTGAAGTAGAAGTGGTCAAAAATTCTGCTAAAAACTCTAAAATGAAAGATAAAAACGGAAGTGACATCCCCGTCGTTACAATGGAATTTTTATTCCGCCAAACTGTTGAACATAATTTGTACCAGTATCTCATCACGAATTAAAAATAAAAAAATCTCACGATTTAAAACTAATCGCGAGATTTTATTCGTTAGGATAAATTTTAACATTTTTACTATCAATGATTTTCCTAAATTCCAAAGATGAATTATAATAATCTATAACGTCAACTCGGTAGGGTAAATCAGAATTCATAAATTCTTCTTTTAAGTCACCTAAAAGTCTAAAATTTAATGGTTCTTTATTGTTGTTAAATATAGCTAAATCTAAATCGCTGAAATCCTTATGAGTTTTCTTTATTCGTGAACCAAATGCCACTACAGTCGCACACGGCAGGTGATGTTTAATTATTTTTAAAATTAAGATTAATTCACATTCTTTAACTGCTATCATATATTTCTCTTTTCAATTTCTTCAATAAGATATTCAACAAAAGGAATAAATTTTATCGCTAAATCAATTACCGTTTCTGCTGTTATTTCATCATAAGTGTGAGAGGAAATATTTCGACCTCTATGAAAATCCATCCAAGCATGTACATCATCTATTAATTTATTCTCTGCAGCAATTCTAAAAAGCTCTCTTCGAGGTACCCCATCAACAATATGAGTACTTACGTTATTTTCTATCCATCTCTTCATAAACTTCCATGAAAATTCGTAACAGAATTCGAAATTTTGAATCACCCCAGCTCGTAAAGTTTCAATTAAATCTGGATCAGTATATTCAAACAATTGTTTATTTTTTAGAAAAACATTTTGTGCTCGTATAAACGATTGGTAACTTTTTTTAAAACTGGTTAAATCTAACATATTATCACCATCTTGACGCATTATTTTAGTCCATTATAACACATTTATATGTTTAATTAAAACATATAACGCAGTTTTATTTAATCTACAAAAAAAAATTCAAATTCCTTGTAACGAAACGGGATTTAAGTTGTCTAATAAGTAGGAGGTGCAAAAAATGGACATCGATTACGTTTACGAAAAATACTTCACTTTCGTATATAAATACCTACTTTCAATCACTCACAATGTGACAATCGCTGAGGATTTAACCCAGGAAACCTTTTACAAAGCGCTCAAGCACCTAGATACTTTCAACGGGAAATCAAAAATCGAAACGTGGTTGTGTCAAATCGCGAAAAATTTATATTTCAACCAGTACAAAAAGGACTTGCGGGAGAAGGGGCAAACTTTGGATGAAAATGCCTCCCGTAACATGGAAAATGACCTCTTGTTGAAAGAATCCTCGTTTGAAATCCATAAAATTGTGTTCAAGCTTTCGAACCCATACAAGGAAGTTTTTTCATTAAGGACGTTCGGGGAACTGAGTTTTTCACAAATCGGTGAGCTGTTTGAAAAGTCGGAAAGTTGGGCGAGAGTGACGTATCATAGAGCAAAATTAAAAATCAAGGAGGAGTTAAAATGAGTGTACAATGTGGTGTTATAAAGGATTTGTTACCACTATATATAGATGGGGTGACAACTGAGGACACGAACAACTTAATAGAAAATCACCTTAAAACATGCGCGTCTTGCCAACATTATCATCAAGAAATCACCCAAGAAATACCAACCGTTAAAATAGAAAACCAAAATTCTTTAGACCCATTAAAAAAAATAAAGCGTAAAATCAAGTTGAAAAATATAGTTATAGGATTTTTATCCATTATTTTTATAGGCATAATTTTTTTAATATCGGCTAGTTTCGCTACACTACATAGACCTGTTGCATATCAAGAGAATATCGTGACCGTTATCCCTCACGATGAAGGGCATGTAACGTTACAATTTGAACCGAATAATTCATTTATTGGCGTTCATTCAACTACACGAATTATCATTCAAGACGGAATTGAAATGTCAGTTGTTTATTTTCATTTTACCGAAAGTTTCTGGAGTCGTCATTTTTCACGAGTTACTCGTTTGACTGGTGACATCAGCTTTGGGCAGGTATGTGTCTTTAACGAAAATGCGTTATTCGGTACTTGCGATTGGCAAATCGAACGACCTGTTGCAGCCGTTTATTATTTTCCATATAGTATCGCCGGCGTGACTGATGCCCAGTTAAGAGAATATTCTGTTTTAGTTTGGGAGCGATAAAATTAAAGGTGCTGGGGCTAACACCTTTAATTTTATTTTTCATGATTAAAAAGTAAAAAAAGAAAAAGACTCTCACGTAGCCTTTTTCGACGGGTAACCCCAGCCCTTATAGTTTATTATATGTAAATTTAAGTAAATAATTTTGATAACCAATCAGATTTTGCTGATAAAAAACGGAGTACAAATACGTTAGCATAATCTACTTCATAAAATAGTAAATAATCATCGATAATAAAATATTTAATATTAGTAGATCTGTAAATTCTAGCATTTAGATTTGATCCTGTTAAGGGACTTTTGGATAACAGATGTATGCTATCTTCTATACGGTTGATAAATGCGATAATATTTTTTTCATATGTACCAAATTCACGTTTACGATTTATAACATTTTGAATATCTTGTTTTACGATTTTAGGAATATGGACGTTGTATACTACGCTCATAAGTTTTGAATCCAATCTTTAAATTCAGCTAAGTTAATAGTTGGTTCGTTTTCTAATGACCACTTTCCGCGTTCAAGTTCTAGAAACAAAATATTCTCAGCGTCGAGACGTTCCAAAACATCCTGGGAAATTACATACTTGATTACCCCATCTTCAATGAAACTAGGAGATTGTTCTGCAATAGTTGATAAAAGTTCCATTTAAAAACATCCTTTCTAATAGAAAATTTTAAATATATTATACCACTATCTTGAACTTTTAACAATCTCACACAGATAGACTTCTTAAAAATCCACAGTTTTGCACAGTATTGTATAATAAATACTGTGTACTCTATTGACATAAAATACAACTATTAAAAGAAAATGGAGTGGGAAAAATGAAAGTAAAGATTGAACGAGTAGAAACTGTGCCAGGTAGCAGTCTTAATAGCAGATGGGCTGATCCTATGCAAAAGGTTTATACGGATAATGGTGTATACATTGACAATATGCCGGGAATAAGCCATGGTGCTATCTATTGGCCAGGAGGAGATTGGACTCAATTAGTTGGTCAAACAGTATCAATTACAGTTGTCAATAAATCGGGACATGAATGGATTAAATTGAGTTAAAAATAATAAAAAGTAACGTATAAACTTACCAAGAGTTTGCACGTTACTTTTTTCCTAATCCTCATCATCAATTCTATAATCATATAAAAAATTCACTGGCGTGTATTCAAAATCATCGAAATTGTAAACCACTTCCTTTTCGGCGCGTCTAGTAAATCCTAAATGATCATAAAAACCATAGTTACAATCCGTATCCGTAAATACGTACAACTTCGACACATCGTGTTCTTTAAAATAAGTAGTTAATGAATTCCACAACGCTTTTCCTACGCCTTTTCCTTGAACACGCTCAGACAAAATAATAAAATCAAGACATCCATCGTACGTTTCGTTTTGTAGTTCCAACAATTCATCATAGACCGCACTTTGCTTGCCAAAATACTCGCAAATGCCTCTTCGTTCATCGTCACTAGCTTGCATTAAGGTCATCGTAATTGCGCTAGGATTTTCAAGCATATGCAGGAATTTTGGTTTTGCTCCTTCAATTGAACCAAAAATTACTCCTACTAATTCGCCCGCAAATAAAGCAACCTCGGCAAACGTCGCATTCATTATCACTGAATTAAAATACAAAGCAAGCGTGGCATCAAGCACTTTATCAGACTGAATCAACGACGCAAAATCCCAAACCTCATTTATTATCTCTTTTATCGCACCGAGATCTTTAATTTCGAGTGTTCTAAGTTCAATCTGATTATCCATACTCTATCCACCTAAAATTTATTTTTTTTTGTTACGACTTTTTCGCTATTATTATATTTTGCAATATCAGTCCAATTTATTTAAAAATTAGTTTCTTTACTTAGTGGAATATATAAATTATTCAATATAGGTAAAACTATGAAAAGTTAGGATGTAAGAATTTAACGTAAAACTATTATAATCTAAAAGGGAGCAAACACATGTTAAATGATGATTATTATATGAAGGTTGAAAAAAGGAAAAATAAATGGAAATTTGATGATTATGCTTTTTTAATAACAGGAATTATCGTTGGATTTCTACTCATAGGCCCTGAATTATTATATCAAATATTTGGAATTAATGTATTAGGTGGAACTCTTGAAAATATCACACAAGACAACATAGACACAGCTATTTTAACTGGACGTTTTACTATTTATCAATTAAGGGCTTTATCACCATTGTTATTTCTATTGACGATGTCAATTAGTTTTACATAAGATGCAATTGTTGCAAGAAAAAATGGTGGTTATAAAGGGACAATATTTACTCATACGTTTGAATCTTTACTTGAAGATGCAATTTACATGATAGTCACAACTATTATGGTATACAGTTCTATAATATTAAGAACTATGTATTCATCGTGGTTAGCAGGACCTATAACCTGGGGTTTATTTTTTATTATATTTCCGATGACACGAGGAAAAAAAGAAAATGTTCGAAAAAAAATGGTTTATTTTTCGTTTTTTAATCGGCATTATCTTTGAAATTATAGTGGATGGTTGGATATTATTTCCGCTTTCTTGGTTAATTATTTGCACGATAGAATTAGGTGAAATTATAGTACGAAAAATAAAAACAATTGATGAGTTCTTTAATCTAATTTATAATATTTTCTCGATTATTTTAATGGCAATCGGTATTTTATTTAATTTTTGGATTTTGTCATGGACTGCCTTATTTTTCTCCTTAGCGGTGACTTGGTTCATTAGCAAGTTTAAATTATTTAAATAGAATCTGAAAAAAATGTATCCATTTTTAATCATTTTGCTAGCGAAATTCTAAAACATGTGATAGAATTAATAATGTATGTCGCTATTATTGTATACTAAATCAATTTCATGGTAAAAATAAGGTGATACTAATTCAAAAAAATTAAGTACCTACTTAAATTAGGAGGATTTTAATGAAACATGTACCCAATGCATTAACTATTTTTCGTCTTCTGATGGTAATTCCGATGTTGTTACTAGAACCTTTTTCAGCACCATTTATGACAGCATATATTCTAGGAGGAACAAGTGATATAATCGACGGACCTATCGCCCGAAAATTTAATGTTGCAACACAATTTGGAGCGGCCCTTGACGGTGGTGTAGATCTAATATTTCTGTTCGCAGCACTATTTCGAATGGCGCCCGTCGTTGAATTTTCAAACTGGTTATGGATTTGGATTGGAATAGCGATTTTCTTAAAATTACTTGCAACTGTCATCGGTTATATTCGTCATAAACAAATGATTTTCCTTCACACGTTAATCGGAAAGTTTTTTATGTTAAATTTATTGCTTTTTCCGGTATATTATCTATTTTTAAGTGCAGATCAAATTCTAATCGTACTTCTTGTAATAGTATCATTTATCGTAATCGAAGATATTTATATCAACGCAACATCTACAGAAGTAAACCTTGATTATAAAGGAATTTTATTTGAAAAACTAAAAAAATAAATGAATTGAGGTAATTATGTTAAATTTATCAATTATAGGAACAAAAGAAGAGTTTTGGGTCGAAAATTTAAATAAAGAAAAAATATTTTGCATATCAAATGCTTCACTATCAACTAAACCGGAATTTTTATTTATCGAGATTTCATTTAAAAAACTAATTCCAGTTGCAATAGGACCACTAATTGACGAAAAAACCGAAATTGACAAAATCGTTACGATAAACATAAGTGAGTGGGATATTGATAAGGAATTAATTGCTCAAGGGTTTGTGAGCCTATTTGAAGATGCGAAATTATCAGTAATTAACCATTATCCACAAGTAAAAATACCAGCAAATTTATCGAGAACAATCAATGAAAAAATTGGGGAAATACTTGAAAAACTCGCACTATTCGGCTTTAGTTTTATTAAGGAAAAACCTAAAAGTGCTAAAGCACAACATCGTTGGGATAAAGATGTTGCGAAAATTGATTTCTATGTTGATTATAACGATGCTCGTGCAATAGTACGTTGGCATAAAAGAAACGAGATGTTAATTAAAAAGGGTGCTGTTTTAAAACCTGATATTCCGTTAAATAAAGATGGCTCAATTGGTTTTGCTGCGAAATTCACCCTTCAACTTCGTGAGATGAACAAAGATAAAATAAGGGATTTTGTTACAACGGATGACATTTACCTTAAAAGTGTTAATGAGGTAGGAAATTTCTTGTATTTTGCTGGTACAAATAGTTGGTTAGTGTTAAAAGATCAATCCGGAAAGACAATTGAAGATTATACGATTATATAAAAAGAGCCTAATTTAAAATACCGAGGCTCTTTTTGCTTTTTAACTGCTTTTTTCATATTTGAAGAGCATTGAGAATGAGTTGCGTTTTTTCTTTCCGTCAAGAACAATTAGCGCATCTTCGAGAATTTCATCGGGGTTTGGTGAAAAGACTAAACGAATTTGTTCCGGTATTGTTTTGTGATTTTTTAGCTGTTTCATTGCAGCATAATATTTACTGTGTTCAACCCCATTAATAAATAAATAAGCAATGTCGTATTTATTAGAAAACAATGAACTTAATACTTGATTTTGATGTTTTTTACTATCCATTACTTTTACTTTTGCGCCATATTTTGAAAGCATATCAACGTATGAACTCATATTGTGCCACGAGATTAATAAGACTTTTCGACCTTTTAGAACTGTTTTTACTATTTCTTTTTGCTTGAAAGTCTCCTCTGTGATGATTGGTACAACAGGTTTTGCGATTTTATTTACCGGCTCTTTTATATCTAAAACTACACTTTCTTTAAATTCGTAGGTAAGTTTTACTACACGACTGAATTTTTGATATAAGCCCTCATATCTTTGACCATCCTTTAGATGAATAAAACCGTTCAAATCAGTTATCGGTAATAATTCATTTTCAACTTCAATATAAGGAACTTGGTCAATTATTTTAATAACACCGACGCAAATTTGCCAGATATCCAAAACTTTAGAAGATTCAACTAATTTATTATATCGATTAACTATTTGTACTAAGTCATCTAATTTACGAAAATGTTTCGGAGTTAAAAATGTGCTTAATATATGAAGTAAAGTTTTTGGACCTGCTTTTTTAATGTTGAGCCATTTATTTGCGTTTTTCATTTCAACTTTTAAATTTTGATGATTTTGCAAAAGCTCATCATAAGTTTTATTCATCGATTTAATTTGATTTTTAAGACTTTTAATCTCTAATTGATAAGATTTGACACGATCAAAACTTTCGACCACAGCATTTACTTTATCTGTTTCATGTTTAACTTCAAGATTAGACAGTTTTTTGGTAAGTATTTCGAGTTGTGATAAAATATCAGATTGCGATTTTTCATTAGCGTCCATAACTTTACTTATTAATTTGTTTTGATCGCTTTTTATGGAATTAATAACCTCTTTTTGTCTACCTTTTAATGCATCAATCTTTCTTTCTATCATAATTTGAGACGTTATTTCTTCTGAGTTTTCGACCAGTTTTGGCGTATTTTCTAATCGGTATACTTCCTCATTTAACTGAATGATTTTTTTTATCGCATTTTTAAGTCTATTTTCCAATGATTTATTTTCGTCTTTTAAATCGGCAATGTAATTTAAATGTTTCTTTTGTTCTGCTAGATAATTCTGTTTATTCTTTTTAATCGTTTTGTAAAGACCTGCAACGAGTTTATCTTGTTGTTTTGTTTGTATATCTGGTTCGATTTTTTCTATATTATTTTCAGTTTTAGAACTTTCCTTAATTTTCGTAAGAAGTTCTTCTTTCTTTTTCAAAAGTAGTTCTTTGTTTTTTTCTTGTTGTTTGGAAATATAATTCGGTTGTCGTGCATGAAAGTTTGGCATTTTATCCCTCCTATTTTAAAAAAATATCGTTTTTATTATTATCTCATACTTTAAATAAAATCACAGTCGCAATTTGTCGAAAATGTCTAATATTTTAAATTTTTAATTCACTCGAAAATCTTAAAGCTTTTAACAGGGAATATTTCCGCTTTTTATAAAAATTTTTGGTACCTTTTTTTTACAAAATCTGGTATACTATACATTGTCATTTTAAATGTAGAGGTTATAATTATGGAAAATGAACCAAGAGTTAAAGAAATTAAAATTAATATTGAGAGTGAATTTGTTTTGAATCTCGTTAATTATTTTACCCGCGAAGAAGGATACACTTTTGTAGGAAATGAATCTGAGATTTGGTTAGAAAATTTATCTCATCCTAAAGTTCAATTAATGTATATAAGTGGTGAAAAACCTGTTACCGCACTGCATGCAAATTATATTTTAAATAAAATGGATATTATTAGTTCAAATATTAAACGTAATTTATTATTTAGAAATGTCAAACTCTTGATAATTAACACAGCGGATTATGATGCGACGATAAATCATGTGGATAATAAACGTGTGCCAATTCTGCAAATCCAGAATTGTAAACACGCTCATGAGGATGAGATGTTTAAAAATCTTTTTCCTAAAATAAAAGAATTTTCACTTAACTTATCCATGGAGGAGATTATTGGTCGACTACATGATGAAACTAAAATGCGAGCTCAATCAATCGTGAGACAAGCCAAAATTCAAACAAAACCATTAGTAACTATTGGCTTTGTCGGATTATTAGGTTTAGTATTTCTCTATTTATATATAAGACAACAAGATTTTCCCTCAAATTTTTTAGTAATTCATTATGGGTCAACATATCGACCATTTATTATAATGGGTGAATATTGGCGATTATTAACAGCTGCTTTTATTCATATAACGCCAATGCATTTTATATTTAATGCGATGTTTATTTATCGTTTTGGAAGCTTAATGGAGAATGTATTTTCAAAAACAAGGTATTTATTTATCATTTTAGTGAGTGCGTTAATGGCTAATTTATTCGGTTTTGCCTTTACACAAGAAGTAACAGCAGGTTCGATTGGTGCATCTGGTGTAGCTTACGGGTTTATTGGAGCGTCACTATTTTTAGCGTTTGAAATGAGAAAAACATTTATGCCATTTTTCAAGAATAACATTCTTCCAATGATATTTTTTACTACTTTGATTTCTTTTAGTATACCAAATGTTGATCACTTTGGTCATTTAGGAGGTTTTGTTGGTGGAGTACTTGCTGCAACTGCAACAGGTGTGCCCAAAATTAAACCTTTTATGTTAAGAACAGTTCTTGCGATTTTAACAATAATTACTTTGTCAAGTGGACTGTGGATGAATGGAGTTCGTACAATTTATTTACCTGCCTATGATGGGTTAAATGGTGCGCTTATTATAAAATACTATGAAATCGGTAATGTAGATCGTGCCGAACAACTCATACATACATTCTTTGCAGAAATGGAGTGAGATAATGGAACAAACGCGTTATGAAACAAAAATTAGTGCTTTTGAAGGTCCGCTTGATTTATTACTGCACCTGGTTAAGGAAACTAAAGTTGATATTCATGAGGTAAGTATTTCGGAAATTACTCGTCAATATTTAGATTATATAAAGGCGATGACTAATCTTCATCTTGAAATAGCAAGTGAATATTTGGTGATGGCGGCAAATCTTATGTTAATAAAAAGTAAACGTCTTTTACCAAAAGAAGATGACAACATAGATGATGATTACGAAGAAGATACGGAAGCAGAACTTCGACGACGACTTATTGAGTACCAAATGTATAAAGATTCTTTGGCTGAATTTAGAAAACTCGAAGAAATACGAGGTCTTTATTATACTAAACCGGCAATTGATTTTTCTCCTTACGTTGATGAATATATTACTCTTGATGTTAAGTATGATACTAGTGAGCTAATCCTTGCGTTTGAAAAATTATTACGAAGACAAAAACTTGATATTCCGATGCCGACTACTATTGTACCGGAAAAAGTTACTGTAAATGAACGGATAGTTGCTATCGAGAATGCCCTGTTATTTAATAAGCGGATTTATTTTAAAACCCTATTCGATAGGTTTGATAAAGAATACATAGTAGTCACTTTTTTGGCACTTTTAGAAATGACTAAAGTTGGTGAGATATTTCTAAAACAAGAGGAAAATAATGATGATATTTTAATTATAGCAAAAGGATGGCTTGAATAATGAATCACGATGATTATCTTGGGATTTTGGAAGGAATATTATTTGCAGTTGGTGATGAAGGGGTGAGTGTTGTTCAACTTTCTGAAGTTATGGGGTTGGGTAAGTATGAAGTTGAGGTGCTTGTGGGTGAGTTGCGTATGCGATATTCTGGCGATCAATATGGATTAGCAATTTCTGAGATGGCTGGTGTTTATAAGATGGTTACAAAAAAAGATCACGCAAATTATTTAAAAAAATTGTTAGAGAGTCCTCATCAAAAAACATTATCACCAGCGGCCCTTGAGGTTTTAGCGATAATTGCTTACAAACAACCGATAACAAGAGGTGAACTTGAAAGTATTCGCGGGGTTAGTAATGATGCTGTAGTGAAAAAGTTGCTTTTATTTAATTTAATTGAAGAGGCTGGACGAAGTGATGCACCTGGACGCCCGATTCTATTCCAAACAACTGATGCTTTTTTAGATTATTTCGGTATAAAAACAATCGAAGAGCTACCTGAAATTAGGGAAATTGAAATTTTATCACCTGAACCCGAAACAATGAGTTTGTTTAAATAAAAAAGTGGAAACGAGC
>JGI24703J35330_11748129_pt1 | contig 10959 bp, 15 predicted proteins | sample TergutNt197P1_FD_35330 | JGI IMG/M metagenome (IMG submission 35330) | reverse complement strand
CGCACGAAGTGCGGTGCGCCGCCAACGGCGGCGGAGCGAAAGTGGGCTTTGCTCACCTTCGCGAGGGGGTTTGGGGGCGTAGCCCCCATTGGCGACGAAAACTGCGAGAGCAGTTTCCTAGCTAAATATAAAAGCCTACGGTTAACCGTAGGCTTTTTGTGAACATAAGCAAAGGCATTGTGGCAATGCTGCCCATGGGTTGTTTTTCCAATCGAAAGTGTCTCCCGGCCAATGGGTATTATCTTCAATGCTGTCAAATTCAACATATAAATAATTATGAGATATTAAATCTTCTCGGTGGCTGTGAAACTCCAGCATTTCTTTTATCGTGAATCCATTAAATGTAATAGCGTTCACAAAATCTTGTGTTCGCCATAAATAATTGGGAACAGTATCATCAGCCGAAATATAAACATCCGAATAATGTTGTTTTATTTTAATGTCATATGTTGTGTTATCAAATGGGCGGCTCATGGGATGAGTTTCAAAAAAAATGCTGTATCCACCATTTTTTAATACACGGTTAATATTGCGATACATATTTGTCATATCACTTATCCAAACATGGGTACCATTGGATGTGTAAACCAAATCAAACTCATTATCATTAATTTCGTCAAGAATCATGGTATCTTGGACATTGAACTCAATATTCCAACCATTTGCCTTTGCAATTTTCTTTGCATTTTTAATTTGAAGTTCAGAAAAATCACAGGATGTAACCTGCGCGCCAAGCAGGTGAAAAGCAAAAACAGCAACATTATCACCACTGGAGGGAACAAGAATTTTTTTACCATTTAAGTTACCTAAATATTTTTTCAATATTGGATAAACATCAATCGGAAAACCCATTTTAGGATTTTCTTTGACGATTTCATGGCTTGGCGTATTATCTCTGTACCATTTGTCCGAGCTGCTATCCCAATAATCGCTAATAGAATTTTTCATAATCAATTTGCTCCTATATTATGCTTGTCATTATAGCGATTGTATCATGGGGTTTCATCCGTTGCAAAATTAAAATGAACCTTTTAAAATGAACCTTTTCTTTTTTCGTGACAATATTTAATAGAAATGTTTGGGGGTGAGAGATGGACGCGGCAGAGTTTGAAGGGGTTTTGCTTGAATATGAGCGGGATTTGTATTCGTTTTGCTGTTATTTGGCAGGGGAATATGCGGCGGACTTGTTTCAGGATACGGCTCTTTCGGCGTTTGAAATGCGGGGAAGAATTGATTCTTCTCGCAATCCCAAGTCATTTTTATTTTCTGTGGCGGCAGGAAAGTGGCGAAATTATCGGCGCAAAGTGGGGCGAAGGATGGGGAAGGCGGAGGTATTGCCGCCGCCTGTGGATAACCCTGAAATGGCGGCGCAGAATGCGTTTGTGAAGGAGGCGATTTGGAACGCGCTATCGGGGCTGAATGATAAATTTCGTGTTCCGCTGATTTTGCACTATTTTGAAGAGTCGGGGCTTGAGAGCATTGCCGAAATTTGTGGCGTGCCTATGGGTACAATAAAAAGCAGATTATACAAGGGGCGCGCACTTTTGAAGGCGGCTTTGGAAAAGGAGGGCATTGTGCATGGACTTTGATTCTAAGATGAAACATTTTTTTTCAGAAAGAACTGAACTGCCCTCGGACGTTAGGGCAAAAACTTTCGCGCTGCTGCGCGAGGCAGAAGAAAGTGAGAATTTATCTGCCGCTTCTCCGCGCCTGATTTGGGGGATTGTTGCCTTCGATTTAGTTATCTCCATTGGGCTCTTGTATGCTGTTTGGGCTATATTTGGGCAGGGAATTCTTGCATATGCCGCAACTTGGCTTATTGGAATAACTATGGTTGTGGCAGTCGCGCTTGCGGCGGTTCGCTCGCTCGAAGGGGGGATTCAATGGTCTGGCTCATTGGCGGAATAACATTATTTATTATATCTTTGCTTGCGTTTTTGGGATTTTTGGGATTATGGGTTTATATGGATGCACAAGCTAAGAGTAATCAGTCGCCTGTTTTGTGGACTATGATGGTTTTGTTCGTGCCTAATCTCTTGGGGCTTATCGCTTATCTCTTGGTTGGGCGGACAAAAAAACATGCTATCACCCCACGAAAATATATCCGGTATGTAATTGCTTCGGGGGTATTTTTCGCACTGGGGGTGGGGGCTTTGGTCGGAGGCGTTACGCAGCTTACAACCCTCAATATGGGGCAAATCGGAACTTTCGTGGGGCATGAAGAAAATTTCCGTCGCGGGTTGTGGGAAATTTCTGCCGAACGCATTAATGGCACAAGCCAAAGGACAATTGTTTTAAACGCAGAAGAAATGGAAAACTTCCATGTAGCGGCTAACCAAAATATTCTGCTTCATATTGAACAAGGCACTCATTCGGAAGTAATCAGCATTCCGGGCGGATTTGATTCTCACATAGATTTGTACGGCTTCGATGCCGGAGAATTCATCTTTACCCTAGAGTTTGAAAACACAGAAAATGTAATAATCGCCATTCGCTGGCGGTAAAAACTTGCCCAAGGGGCTTAGGAGGCATAATTATGCATTTATTTATTATCGGAACGGTAGTGTTTAGTATCTTTTCAATCCTTTTTTCACTTTCGCTTGCCTTGTGGACTTATGCAGACGCGAAGGTTAAAAGTGAAGAATCACCTGTTTTATGGCTGTTGTTTGTTCTTCTTATTAATCCCATCGGGATTATCACGTATTTGCTTGCGGGCAGGGTGAAAAAAGATGTTCCCGCACCGGGGAAATACAAGAAATTTCTTATTATTTCGCTTGTAGGTTTTATTCTTTCAACCGGGCTGTTTACCGTGGGTGTTGTTAATTTCGTCACGGATGGCTCTACAGGCATTGCTACGGTGCGCTCGGGGAGCTTTTCTTTCTCCAACAGCCGTCTTCGCGATAATGTGTGGACTTTTACCGCAAGAAGCGCGAATGGTCACGAACGCCGTTCGCCAAACCTAAGCGCGCAGCAACTTGCAAATTTCCATGTGCGAAGCGATAGCGGCGAAAATCTGTACCTGCATTTAGAACAAGATAATATCAGGGAAACAATCGACATTTCAGGCTCTTTTGACGAAAATATTGATATGTCTGCTTTCCAACCGGGGCGCGTTAGGATTACGCTGGACTTTAACCGCACTCAGGGGGTAGATGTAGAGATTAACTGGCAGTAATTAATAGATTTAAGACTTCGAGGGGAGAGGGAAAGCCTTTTTTATAAAAAAGGCTTTCCCTCTCCCCTCTCTAAAATTTTATTGTTTACATAATGTAAGTTTTATATAATCTCTAATGCGAAAAAAGAACAAAGGCAAAACCCACGATATTACAATGGCGGAAAGTCCCAAAATTGAAGACCTTATTACAAAATAGTAGCTACTGCTTGTTCTGAGGGTTGCAACAACCCATATGATAAAAAATGAGATTAATAATATTCCTGAATAGGCATGAAATGTAATGAAGATAAAATTAAATTTTGCAATTTTCGATAAAGATTTCAAAAAGCAGTACGAAGTGGCAATAATTGAAATATATATGGAAGACTTGAAAATGACCATAAAAAATTCTGTCGCAAAAAATCCATCATTTATCAGCAGAATGTATCTGAAAAATACAATGTAGTTAGTACCATAATGATGGTTATGCCAAAAATAAATAAGACCAATAGATACTATAAGGTTGCTCAATAAAACAAGGTGAATCGGTTTTATAGCAAAAAGTATTTTACCGTAGTTTTCCTTTGAATTGTTTTTACCATTAATTTCATTCAAAATATCAACCCTTGCTATTGAATAATATTATAAAACTATTTTATAGTACGTACCACTTCGTTATAATAAAGGCATCATTAGAAGTTACCCCATTCGCTTAACGTTCATATATCGACGTTAAGCGAATGAAATAACGCAACCTGCTCTTTAAGTGCCGCACTATTGATTATAAATCAAGCATTTCGATTAACGTATTCCAAATATTCACATTGTTTTGTTGTACTATATAAGAACGTTCTAAAATTTCATATGAGCATTTTATAAAAATGTCCATATGCTCAACATTTCCAACATGAATACTAACGCTAGTCCCCCCTTCCGCTCCTGTTTGCCAAAATATATCGTTACGGCTACCATATAAACTAATAACAAAATACTCGTATTGCGTGGCGGCTATATTTGGATGTCTTGAGCCACCTAACGCTGGTCTTATCTGCAAATCAATTAAATTTTGTATTATGAATTCTCCATCTTCTACGTTCAGCACATTTTCGTTTTCCGAGTAATCCAGAGCAAAAGGGAATGAATATATATTTATCTCACGAGAATGGGAAATGTTTGAGCGTGAAAAATGAATGACCGTCATAAAATATATAGAATCTACACTGTCCACCCCTATAACAGAACCCAAAGCCCTAAATCTAAAGCTGAATATTGCATATACGGCGACTACTCCTACCAACACAACGCACACCAATAGGATTCTATGTTTATTCATAATTTAAAACAAGGGCTACCAAACAACATATGGGAAAACAACAGTAATGCCGTGACTATTAAACCAAGTTGTTGGCGGTTCGGGAGCCGTACCAATAATATGGAACGCACAATACTGCATTTGAATTGCACCCCATGATATGATAGGGTTTTGAGGTGCGCCATGCCTAGCAACTACAGCCTGTAAGTCGAAATAGTGACCTCGTGAATCGTGTATTGTGTCACGATAAAATCTATGCTCAGTAAGTTGCCTACCAGCAGAAAAAGTATTTAAATTGTGTAAGATTGTTCCTTCGCCTCCCAAAGTGATAGTGCTATTAGGAACACTAACTGATGCACGGAAAAGGTTAAGGGTTGATTGAATAGGCTCACCCACAATTGGAATCAAACCCACTGTATTTCTAAACAAAGTGGAAGCTACTGCTCCAGAGTTTACTACTATTGATGAGCCAACTCGTCCCATTCTTCCGGCATATTGAGTTCTTAAAAATCTTGTTTGTTCGCCCGCCGCAAACTGAAGCCTTACATTTCTGTACTGTATGTCCATGAAACCGTGATTTAACAAGCGACCATTAACGAAAGTGGCGTTTGCAACGTGGAAAGATGCTGTCCATGTAACATTTCCTATAATATTTTCATATGAAAATTGTAAGATAGGAATGGAGTAGGTTCTCACATGGTCTCCAACTAGAAAGCGGTCTAAAGTGTAGATATGGTCATGGAATGTGGAAACTTCCCCCAGCCCAAACGGCTCTACAAGAGCGGGCGGTAAAGTTAACGTATCAGGGGGGGTATTCAGTAAGCCAAACTTATCAACAACTGTATATGGCATATCTGTCGAATCAATCGACAAAGGAGTTAAATTTAAAGTATCTAATCCAAGCTTTGTTAAATGTTCTGGTGTTGCCGAAGATACTTCAATGGTTTCTTCAACTAACCCAAAAAACCAGTCAATTCCCCCACCATCAACCATTGGCAATTTAAAAGCGTCTAATTGAGAAAATATTTCTGGCAACTCCAGCTCAAACAAGTAGATAGCACCATAGTAACTTTTCAAATAGAGTCTTACGTGTGGCTTAGAATTCAAGGTGTAGTCATTAGCAATGCTTGACCTAAACATATTAAAAACTGGCAAAGTATAATCATTGTGAATTTCAAATAATAAAAACTCGTATCCATTTACCTTTTCAGGAATGTTAACGATTATGCTGTTGATTCCCATTTCGGTCCAACCACTAGCATAAAGTCTCCCTCTAGTTGATAAATCAACTATTCTATCTCCAAGCGTTAAGGCAATATTGAGATTAATATACTCATAATCAATTTCAATGTTAGAAAGTGATATTTCAGCGGCTAAGGGTAGCATAGCTCGTTGTGTTGCTAACGTTTCGCTTGAAAGAGCGGCAAAATTAGCGACAGACATAGCAAAACCCTTTGCATAGTAGTATGCTCCAAGTTCGGTAGATGTTTCGGTAACATTAGACGAAAGTGCAAAAGCTGGAAGCACGAAACTAAGTGACATTAATAGTGTTAAAAATATCATCAAAAATAATTTTTTATTGTCATTCATAAAAATTCTCCTTTTTATTTTACTTGAATAATTCCTTTAATTCCATTTGAATCATTCATAGCAGACAAAGCGCAGCCAAAATCTTCATCTGCTAAAACTCAATACATACCATCGCGACCACCCCCATTTGTCTTCCTGCGTATTTGTGAAAAACTTAGCATAAAATGTTATTCTTGTGTTGCAACATTCGCTTAACGCTTATATATCGACGTTAAGCGAATGAGCTAACACAAAAATAATTTTGTTTGTATAAATGATGGGATATTTGGTGGTGAGGTTCATTTCTATAAATTCAATTGCGGTGTCTTGGACTACCAGCTTAAATAGGTATATTAATGAGGAAGGAACAGATTTTCAAAAAATGGTTCTTGGTATAGAAATCCTTCTTCATAATGTTCCTTACGTTCCCTAAGATGATTTTAATAATGGGTGTGGCGGCGGGTTTTGGTGTTTTATTGCAATCGTTTGTTGTTTTTACAGCGTTCGCCTGTATCAGAAGATATTCCCCTTCTGTTTAGCTCTCTGGCTATATACGTATACTTTTCTGCTGATACGAAGGCGCGCCCTATAATAGGAAAAGCAAAAAGACAAAAACTTAAAATAAAGTCCGTTGCGGCATGTGTTTTTTTATTGCTTATGGCATTGATGCTTCAAAATGAAGCATTTTATGTATTAAATTTCCGAACCTGTTGTTGCAGCAGAATTAATGAAGGAAGATGCAATTTAAATACTTTTAGTCTTGATAACCGATTTTGACAATCAATCAGAAGCGGTTTATTATCGTTAAAGAAGTTAATTATAATTTTATGATAGGTGTAAAGAGGTTAATTTATGCTGTATTTTTGGCTTATTTACAGTGTTTTATTCATCATTGTATCACTTTACTATATTGCTTTGCAAAAATATTCCTTGCATGAAATTTCAGTTAGTGCTATAGTTATTTATCTAATAGCCGCTTTTGTAATAGCTGTGACAGGTGATTCTCAGGTTTTATATATGTATACTGATATGATTGGGAATCTGTTTGTTGTTTGTTGCTTGTTGATACTTGTATATTTTAAAACAAAAAATGTATTACAAAGTATCTTCTTTTCTACGTTTGCTGTTCTTATAGCGATGATTATAAATACCCTTGTTGCTATGCCGATTACGATTTTACATGATACTATCCACGTTTATATACGAGAAAGTTTTTTTCAAATAGCAGTTGCTATGAACTCAACGCTTATTTTATGTTTCTTCATATCAAGGCATATAGGTAAACGCCTACGCAGTAATTATTTTAGACTATCAAATATTGCAAGAAAACAATTTATTAAGTATGGATGTTTGCTTTCAGTTTTAACCTATTTATTGTCTCAGGTAAATATTCTTGCCTATCGCGTAGTAGATGATAGGGTATTACTCTCTAATATAAATATCATATTAATAACGGTTGTGTTTTTTGTGGCAGTAATTATGATGGCAGCGTATTCGCGTAGCCAACAAAAACAAATGGAATCAGAGTTTAGGAATGAATCATTAAAAGCACTTGAAAGCCATAATCGTAACCTAATGCAAGCTTATGATGAAATGTCTAGATTTCGCCATGACCACCTTAGCTTATTACACTCATTTGTGGGGTTTGCGGAGGGTGGGAATCAAACCGATTTCAAGTCTCATTTAATGAAAACCTTGACTTATGCCGAAGAGACTTTAAAAAACTTAGACACTTCTATGGCAAAATTGAAATTCATTCACATTCCGGAAATATGCGGACTGTTGTCTGTGAAATTGGCACATGCCATTGCGCAGGATATTAACGTGAAAATAGATATTTCCGAAGTGGTGGACGACATCCCTGTTAATAAAATTGACTTATGCAGGATGCTTGGGATTATACTTGACAATGCAATCGAAGAGCTTTTGAATTATGAGATAAAACTATTGAAATTCGGGGTAATTCTTAATCCTGATGACATTATGATTATATGTAGCAACTCTTGTAAGACTCCCCCTGATGTGACTGAAATATTTTCAAAAGGTTATTCAAGCAAAGGTCTTGGACGTGGGATGGGGCTATACAGCCTAAAAGAAATTAGTAAAAATTCGGGGAATGTGATAGTAACAACTCGAATTAAACGCGATGAATTCGTCTTGGTTTTGACGATAAGGAAGGTGTAACTATGTTATCTGTTTTTATCTGTGATGATGACGCAGCTTATCGAAAAAGACTTTGCCGTTGGGTTGAAGGTTGCATAGAGGACGAAAATTTGGATATGAGAATGGAGATATGTACTTCTAACCCAAGAGACATCATCAAAATTATTTCAACCAACAAGGTTAACGGTATGTATTTTTTAGATGTAGAATTGGAAGGGGGGTACAATGGGGTTAAAGCAGCAAATACAGTGAGGCAGTACGACCCTCGTGGCTTTATTGTGTTTATAACAGCATACCCTGATTACCTTGGTTTAACATTCGAGTATAAAGTTGAAGCCCTCGAATACATACATAAAACCCGAAGCGATGTTAAAGGGAAAGTGTACGAATGCATTCGCGATGCTTATAATAAATATGTTTCACGTTCGGATGAGGGGCGTTATATCCTCAAAACACACAGTGGTCAAACGGTTTCTTGTGGTTATGATGAAATATTGTTCTTTGAAACAGACGCACCCGGAACAAAGCGGATTATTCTACACACACATAAACGCATGTACACATTTTATGGCTCGATAGATGAGATTGCAAAAAGGCTTCCCGTAGGACAATTTTATAAATGCCACAAATCATGTATCGTCAATGTAAAACACTTATCAATAAACTGCATTGACGATTTAATTGCGAAAAAATCGCAGATAATAATGCCGAATGGGTTAGAATGCCCTGTGTCCACACGAAAAAGATTTGGCTTGCAAAAACTATTGTTAACCTCAGCCCCTTAATTCCGATTAAAAGCCGGGTGAGTTCATGCGGTCAGACGCTCCGAGGTTCATCATGTCCTGAATGGGAGCTATTGCGCAGAGTGCCTTTACATAAACTTTACATTCACCATACACAAAATTGATTTTCGCGGGTTATTTTTTTTATTATTATCTCACCTGTTGTTCAAAAACCGAAGGGAGATATTAAAAATGAAAAAAATGATTTTACTTGCAGCAATGGTAGTTTTAGGAGGAATTTTCACAGCATGTTCAACAGAGGCAGCAGGCGGTGGATTCAATGACAGCCGCGAAATCAATGTAGTTTCGCGTGAAGACGGCTCCGGAACGCGGGGGGCGTTTATCGAAGTTCTGGGTATTGAGGTAAGCGGCGCGGACGGAAGCGTACGTGACATGACAACAGATAACGCAGAAATTGCACCGGGAACAAGTGCAGTAATTACAAGCGTTGCAGGAAACGCATATGCTATAGGATACATTTCACTTGGTTCACTAAACGACACGGTAACAGCAATCAGCGTAAACGGCGTAACACCAACTGCGGCGAATGTTCAAAACGGGAGTTATCCACTGTTCAGAACATTTTACTTAGCGGTTCAAGAAGAACTTGATGAGCTTACACAGGATTTTATAAATTTCATATTATCAGCCGAAGGGCAAGATATAGTAGCAGACAGAAACTATGTACAAGCGAATTCATCAGCAGCGGCATTCAGCGGCGCGAACGGACTTAGCGGAACAATAGTTGTATCGGGTTCAACCTCGGTAGAATCCTTGATGCTTCGCATGAAGGAAGCCTATGAAGCAATAAACCCCGCAGTAACTGTAGAAGTACACGCAGGTGGTACATCCGCAGGAATAAACGCCGCAATAAGCGGACTTGCGCAAATCGGAATGAGTTCTCGCGAATTGCGCGACAGCGAAATCGAGCAAGGGGTTATGCCCATCGCAATCGCATACGACGGTCTTGCAGTAATCGTAAACAACGAAAACCCCACTTCTAACATGCAAAGCGAACTAATCCGCCAAATTTTCGTAGGAGACATTACGAGGTGGAACGCAGTTGAATAGTCTTAAAGAATCCCTTGCGGAAAAGTTCTTCTTAGTTTGCGCAACGGTTTCGATTCTTGCACTATTACTAATCTTTGTATTTCTCATGATTAACGGGCTTCCTGCAATCGCCGAAATCGGACTCTGGAACTTCCTAACCGGACGAAGCTGGCGACCTGCCGACACACCTCCATCCTTTGGAATTTTACCAATGATTGCAGGAAGTCTGTACATTACCGCCGGTGCAATAATCGTGGGCGTACCTGTTGGCATCTTCACAGCAATTTTTCTGGCATACATGTGTCCAAAATGGATGTACGCATTCCTAAAGCCCGCCGTTAACCTTCTGGCAGGGATTCCATCAGTGGTCTTCGGCTTTTTCGGAATGATTGTAATTGTGCCGTTTGTACGAACACTTTCTCTGCACTTTACCGGCGGCGGCTCAGGCGCGTCCATTTTATCCGCAATGCTTCTGCTGGGCATTATGATTCTGCCCGTTGTAATAAACATCTCTGAAAGCGCGCTCCGCGCCGTCCCCGATTCTTATTACCAAGGCGCGTTAGCACTGGGCGCAAGCCATACACGCTCCGTCTTCTTCGTCATCCTCCCCGCCGCAAAATCAGGCGTGTTCGCCTCGGTAATCCTAGGAATAGGACGCGCAGTAGGCGAAACAATGGCAGTGGTAATGGTAGCAGGAAACCAAGCCCGAATGCCCGACAGCATATTTCGTGGCGCACGTTCGCTAACCGCAAACATAGTAATGGAAATGGGCTACGCCGCAGAACTCCACCGCTACGCCCTAATCGCAACAGGCATAATCCTCCTCTTCTTTATTTTAATAATAAACATCATCTTCACTCATGCAACCAAACCCAAAAATTAAAGTTTTTTTGAAGGGGGGTTTGGGGGGAAACTTTTTTTCAAAAAAA
>JGI24703J35330_11748130_pt1 | contig 10962 bp, 13 predicted proteins | sample TergutNt197P1_FD_35330 | JGI IMG/M metagenome (IMG submission 35330) | reverse complement strand
ACTGGACTAAAATCAAGAATTTCTCATATTTAGCACGATTTAAGAGCGAATTTCTTTCAAAACGCTAAGAAAATCGGACTAAAATCAAGAATTTCTCATATTTAGCACGATTTAAGAGCGAATTTCTTTCAAAACGCTGAGGAAATTGGACTAAAACCAGGATTCTCAAAAAATTAGCTCAGTATTCAATAAGATTACATGAATGGAATGAAAACTTTCGGAAAATTTATGAAACGGGCGTGTTAAAAAGCTAAGGCAAGCCAACTTTTATGATACCATATCAATCTAAAACTCTCAATTTAGGTTGTGTAAATACTCGACATAGGACCACTAAATTTTGTGCTAAAGTGGCTACACATTTTTTGATGCTTATTTGTAGAAATTAATAAAAAATATTGATATTCTCTTTCAAAGTAAGCGAAAATCTGTTATAATTGAGTTCTGGGTTACAAGATATAAGGCGCAACTTTTAAAATCTGCTCTTATCGGAGTGGGTGATCTTTATGAGCACTTTACAAGAACTGTTTTGGATCATTGGCATCATCGTTGGTTTAATTACAATTACCCGAAAGTTAGGAGAGAATAGAAAAAAGTAACCGCGCCTCGTCTTTGCAGGATTTAAGCGTTGTTACTTACGTTTATTGTAAGAGCTAAAAGCTGTGCTTGACGTCTTGGAGCCCTTTTTTTAGTGTATGTTTATTATATCATGTTGATACGTATTTGTAAATATTTTTTTTCGTCATAATATATGATACAGTTTAAAAAATCCAAGAAACTAAATGCATTATTCGCATCTAATTTCTTGGATTTTACTTATCCATTAACTTTTTCAAATGTCTCAAGTCGCTAGTCATTGCTATACTTGTTGTGCGCAATTTGGGTCGTAATTATGTGACGAATTTATCACCAAATTTCGCACACATGAAAAGCCATCTTGCTTTTATCTCGCAAAATGACTTTCCTTGGGTTGGATAAACATCATTTAGATGATTTTTTACCAGTGACAGCTACAGGATAGAATTTTAAAAATTCACAGTTTCTAGAGATTTCATTTCGCAATTCATCACCATAAACAGTTATTTGCTTGCGCCATGGATCAGTTAAATAGCCCCATCTGAAGTCTTTAGCCAAGAATAAATAATACTCGCCATCGGGATAAAACTTTGGCAAATAAATATTAAAGCCACCCTTCCCATCATCTATGAAGTAAGATTCATTCACATTTCCCTTATCAATTTCAGGTGTATATTTATATTCTGAGTGTTGCCAATCAAATATGTAGATGTGGCTATCCTTGTCTTTTACTTTAATGAAAATATTTCTTATTACAGTCGTCCAATCTGAACACTCCTCAGCTTTTAAAGAAGCATCTGAACAACCATAAACATCGTACTCAGCTTTTGGGGAAAATACTTGATTATCAATTTCAATACTTGGATTGAATATACATTGTTGCTTAAACTTTTTCCATAAGTCATCTGAACTATCAATTGGCAACATTTCCCAACCATCAACAATTTTAATCATATCAATCACCATATTATCATGTATTAAAAATGAGAAATATCCTCATTAAGGTTTCCTTACATCAAAAACTAATTCAAACACGTTAGTAACTTGTCTTGCCCAATGAGTCATATCTTCTCTGAGCTGAAACTCTAGTATGTATTGTGCGTTTCCAATATAATCCATATAAATTCTTGCATCATCACTTGCACCTGGCTCTAATTCTCCCAAGCCATAAATGTCACTTTCTGGAAATTCGCGACCTGTGATGGATACGGAGTTCCCGCTTGGTCCTAACCTGAATGTATTACTCCATAGCCAGTGGTAATCCCGATATCTACTCATATTTGTAATTGTTACAGGAACGTAAAAAACATCCGTGTTTCCTAATGTGGTAAATCCAATTTCTTCACCTATTGTAATTTCAAAGTTCCCAAACATAAACGTATCACCTAATTCAAGATTAGCCGCATTATCACTTACATTTTGATCTGGAAGTGAATTTAAGAATTCAACTAAATATTCTTGAGTCTTAGCACCAAGGGAATCCAGCGCATTTTTAGCATGTTCTTCTTGATCAGAATCGGGAACTAGTTCAACTCCAAAATCTCGCACTGCACCTTCTTCTTCTAAAAGCGCAATATCATCAGGCCACGCTACCTCAACCATCAATTCAAAAAAGCCAAGTTCTCTACTGCTTATATCTCCATCTTGTAGGTGTGAGTTAATTTCCAAAGTGTATTCACCATCGCCAATGTATTGAAAATGTAGTTTTGATTCAATTCTTTCGCCTGGACTCATCCAATCCCAGAACCATAAAAAGTCATCATCAAAGTAAAAGCTTGCATTTCGTAACCAGTCTCTGTCGGGTCCAAAAGAAGTTATTAACAAATCTGGGTGTCCTAAAGTCTCGCCAACATTTGTAATTGTAAGTGGAATATAAAATGCATCAATATATCTTGATGGTGCAAATCCAATTTCTTCACCCAATTCAATTTCAAAATTTCCAAATGCAATCGTGTTTCCTAATGATACACGAATAGTTTCTCCCGCAGCTGGTTCTGAGATGATATTATTGCTACAACCAATTAAGATACCGAGCCAAAGCATTATAAATATTACTTTTTTCAATTTTAAACACCTTCCTTTAAAGTGGATCCCCTCTTTGTATATAATTAATTTCGTTTCTCAACTAAAAGCGATTATTTGTTCCATTGTTTTCACTTCCTATTTTATCTTGAGATTATAAGGGTAAAAAAAGATGTAAAATCCCTAAAATCCCCCAGATTAATCCCCAATATTGGATAGGTATGAAGAAAAACGTGTGCTTAGGACCTATAGTAACCTCTTCACCTGTTTCCTTATTCACATACACTTCATCTTTTTTATTGTGATTTAGTTTTTTGCCAACTAACCAAATAATTGGAGCTGATATGATCAGTGCTAATCCCTCAGTCAAATGATAAAAATGACAGATGTCATTAATTGAATTTTAATCAAACACGATAAGCATAGGTGTTTTAAAGATTAAATAGTTTTGATTTGCCCCACTTTTGCCCCAATTGAAGTGTAAGGCTATGGAAAGATATAAAAACTTATTGCCTTGATATGACAGTAAAACCATCAAAGAATTGCTTCCATCTTATGAATTTGGAGTAGCAATTTGATGGTTTTTAATTTTTGTTGGTGATGGAATGTACTTGCTTGTGGTATAATAGGCATAACGTTTATGCGATGAAGTTTGAAAGATTTTCAATATTTTTTCAAATTTCTTACAATTCAAAGAATACAAGCTACTAAGTCCAAAGTAACCTGTATTCTTTTTTGATGGTTCATGTGAATGTGACTAATATCAAAGAAATGTGCATCTTCATTCAAGAAAGCGTTTTTTGATGGGCGTTTTCATGATGAGATTATTTGTTATTTCATGAGCTGAAATCTCACTTTTAGTCATAAAATCACGCCAACAGGCTTTAAACGGTTTAATCAATTTTGTAATATCTGTCAAAACGGCAAATTAGCCTTGAAAACTACCCCTATTGACACGGCTTCACCCTATTTTTTCTAATGTCGTGTTACACTTGTAGTATAAAATTAATGAAGGGGGAATACTTGTCATGCTGAAATTAGAATTAACAATCATACTTAAGCAATTATTTGCATTAGGTGGCAACCATGATCCAGAAAAGGCACTTGGGATTAGAAAGAAGTTAAAAGAGTTTATAAATGAGGAGGAATTATATCTAAAGCGTGAGTATGAAAGTGATTTTGAAACAGCTAAAAATGCCATTCACTTCATCGATGCCACAAGCATTTATGCGGCAACATCTGATCGAATGGAAGGGTATTATTACATGAAGGCATTTTTTGAACGCCTGACAAAAACTGATTCATGGAATTATTATGATCTTCAATTGTTTGTCTGTTCGATAAATTTCATTGTAACCGTGGAAGAAGCAACTCAGCTAGGCTTCAAAACGCTACAGGTGATAGAAAGCTTTAAAGATGCTCAAAACACTGCTGTTATAGAAGGAGTTCTTGCGTGTAATATGTGTTCTCGTCTTTTATATGGGAAATATTTTGATGAACGTTCAAGCATTGATTTAGTTGAACAGTTTAACAGTTGGTTTTCAAGGCTAAAGTCATTAGTAGAGCTGAACTATGAATTAAGCTTACCTTTTCTTGCAACTGAAATCAGACAAGCACTATTGTATCAAGACGATGTAAAACTAGAAGAACTCTGCAAAGAATTGTATGAAGCGTACGATGAAGATATCGTCAGTGCCATTCAGAATACGGTGAGCCTGTATACTAATTCCAAAATGTATAAAATGTCACAAGATAAAGTTTCGTAAGAGGGGGTGAATGATGATGTATTTTTATCGATTGATTCAAGGACTAGACTGGATTGCTTTTCCACCAGTTAGTGAACGGTAAGTAATCATTTTCAAAAACTAGAGGGGGCTAGGGTTATCTTACTAAGGGGGATTTTAGTAAGGCAACTCTTTTTGTGTTGAAAAATACTTGTGAGGTGAGACAAATGAATGAAAAAGAATTTTTTGATGAGAAAATCATAGAAATGATGAATCAAGTTGAACAGCCAACCGTCCCAATGGATAATCACGATGCCGAGGAAGTTAAGCCAGAAGAACGAACCATCTATACAGGATTGAGGATCAAGGGAGAATGGGTTTACTTTGAACCTCGCTTATTTTTCGATGAGCAACTAAGCATGATGATTCCAACTACCTTCACTAATATGCCACTGGAAATGGCGAAGATTAAATACCCTTCCCAACAACGCCCAGAAATCATTTTAACAGACGATACAACGGCAATTAACCTCATGATGACCCACATGTCAGAAGCCATGAAAAACGAGGAATCAGAAGCCGTGCGTGATCAAATTATGGGAATGATGCAGCGGCTGAACCCCGGCATTAAAACATGGGAATCAGGCGTTGAAGTGGTATCAGACAAGAACGTGGCATATGTCGCATTTTCTAATCCTGTCATGGATGGGAAGCTGTATAACTTGATGTACTTTTTAGAGCTTAATGGTCGCACGTTAATGGTTAGCTTTAACTGCAAAGCAACAGAAATGAAGTATTGGAAAAAAGCCGCATTTGAAATGATGCAGTCAATGAAGTTAGTGGAGGTGAACGCAGATGAGCCAAGCACAGAATAGGTCATCAACTGGTGGTCAATCCCTTTTCTTAGATTCAGGAATCCTATGTGTTAGAATAGTTGTCGTGTTAAGAAACGTGTTATAATTGAAAAAGACGCTTGGTTTCCGAAAAATGTGTCAGCAAAACCCTTCATTCGTCGGTAGATTAGAAAAAACATCTAGATCGGAAGAAACACTGTGCAAGATTAAATATCGTGACCAATATTTAGCAAGTTAATCAACTAACAAGTTCAGCTTAAAATAAATCATAAGAAAAAGACGTAGCTTTTACGCCTTTAAGAATTGGGATTAGTTAATCACAAACACTGCCACCTGCTTCTTCGTCTGCAATAAAGGCTTCTAACTCTGTTGGAAGACCTATTTCTTCAGGTGTAAATGTCTCTCTAGTAACGATATAAAGACCATCAAGTTCAGCCCCCATATCTTCAACTACCGCCTCTATTCTTTCTGTATCTTCTTCGTCAATATTCAGCTCACTAATATGTCTTCGAGTCTCGAGGTCGAAAGATGTGATTTCCCCATCTTCAGAATGTGCTGTAAAGATAAAAGTTATTGTATCAGATGCTTCCTGTACACATGTTGTCGTTTCTGATCCTGATTTTTCATCTCTACACGCAACTAATAAAAATGATAAAATCACTATTCCTAATAATAATGATAATTTTTTCATCACGCCAAAGCCGTCCTTTCAGTTAGATTTATTCTTTCTTACCATTATATACTTTGAAAGGTTACATGTAAAGGCTTATGTGAGATAATTGTGATAATTTGATACTTATTTATATTACTGTTACATTCTCTTTATGAATCCAGCCTGTAGCTATCTTGTTAAATCCAATTAAAAGATGGTCGTTATTGCCATTTCTTCCGATTTGTTGCACGTCATAAACCTGTCCATGAACAAAGGTGTTGATCGTCTCCCCTGTTACCCAACGTTGTGCTTGCTTGTCGACACGAACCTGTGATCCTACTTGAATTTGTTGATTGGTTGCTGTTGTGGAGGGGAGTTGTAATACTTTTCCTGTTTGAATAACATCTTTATCCTTGAAGCATTAAGCCTTGTCAATTCTGCGATTGTTGTTTGGTATTTCTTTGTAATTTTTGATAATGTTTCACCTTGCTTTACAGTATGAGTGTTCGTGTTGTTGTGATTCGTGGAAATTTTCGTTACTGTTTTGGTCGTTCTGGTTCAATAATTAGGTTATTTAAGTTTACGTTACGACCTACACATGAAGTTGCTTGGTTTGGTACTTGTTAATGTGTAAAAACCCGACTGTAAGGAATATTTCTTCTTCGTCTAATATCAGCGATTAATTGTCCAGCACTATTGATTTGAGCCTGTGTTGGGTGCTCATTTTCAAAGTGACCCATTAGAGAAATGTGTACTCGATTGCTGTTTTGATTTTTTGCTCCCCAACTCATGGAATGTTCTTGTACTGATTGGTAAATCTCACCATTTCCATGGATAATGTAATGATAACCTCGTCTTGTCCATGATTGGAAATTCACAAGTACGTCTGCATGTGTAGCATTTTGATTTCCAGCAGTATGATGAATGATAATGCTCGGAGGGCTATTATCATGTCCATAATCTGCTACGTTTTTCTGTTGATATTCATAGTTTTGCTCCTTTTCTATCATTTTTAAGTTTAAAATTTAAGTTGGAACTAAAGCATCGTTAAAAGGTGCTTTTTTATGCTCTTGGGCGTGTCATCAGTAGCGGTAGTCCTAGTTCATCTAAAACATTATTGATTTTTAAAAGAGCGGCCACACCGTCAGAAAAGCAAACTTTATCTTCTAACAACCACATGATAACAACATCGCTTGGTAATGAGAAAGACAAGATATAGCCAGCTTTCTTTAAAATCATTTGTATTTGTTCCAGATCTTGTTCTAGTACAATTAATAGTGCAATGATGGCTTCTTTCTCTAGGTGTTTTCCTTTTCTCATGTGACGAAGCATCGATTCTGATATTGAAGCATCATGACATAAATCAATTAGCTTTCTACCAGATAAAGTGACCAAGTTATTTAAATGCTCGGCAAACTCATTTTTAACTTGTTGTTGATAGCCAACCAATCTATCTTCTGTGTCATCATAAGAAAATATTTCTGCTGAAAATTCTTCTTTATTAGCATCAATTTTATTGTTTCTGTTGATATAAATAAGAGAAATCCCAGCTTTATTTGCTAAGTTTTCTGCTTCGGCTACTGATAACTTAAATACAGATTTAGCCTTCATTAAAACACGGTATTTAACTTTTTTCTTTGTTGAATGATTGGCATACTGCTTGTTCCAGTCATACATTGTTTTACGATTTGTTCCAATTAAGTTTAAAACTTCTTCCAAGCTGGCCAGCTTGCTTTTTTTGATAGTTCACCGCATACCGATGTAAAGCCATCGAAAAACTTTCTTCTAAAGTAATGTTTCTTTCATTTAACCATTTATCTATTTTCCACTCATTCACGTCCTATCACCTATTTACTATTTTAACATTTGATACGACAAAAAAACCACAATGGTTTCGGACACTGTGTACTTCTTAAAAATGCTTAGAGTGTCCGAAACCATTGTAGGTATTATGAAAAAAGGTGTGTTAAACTAATAGCAGATGATTACTTAAACTTGCTTATTTGAGTGAATGATTAAATGAACAGGGGAAAGTAAAAATTCTCGCACCCATGCGTCAACTGGGTATCTTAAGATAAGAATAATTTATAAAAACCATTTGATTGAATCAAAATGGGCGTCCTGCTATTCGAAATTTATGGGAGGTTTAAATGAAAAAAAAGAAAATAGTTATTTACTTATATTTACTTCCAATTATCATTTGTTTAGGTTTCGTCATCTATTTTTATCAATTGAATCAGTATACTGCACAGGAGCGACATATACGAATATTTGACAGTAGAAAAAGACTGCTTGATCTGACGGCTTCGGAAATCAACTACTTTTTGCAAGATGATCATGATTGGGAAAAAGAGAGAGATTTTTATATTGATTGGCTTCTGTTTTCAAGGGATTTTATTAACGTTCAGGAGTTGACAACAAGTGTTTTAATGGATCAGGATTTTAACCTCATTGACAATGAATTACACTCTACCGAAGCACCACAATATAACTTATTTTTAAGTCAATATTTCATATCAAATGTCAATATGACTGGATCAGGTGAAATATCATTGACATTTAATGGTCAGGAAGTATCTGTGTACTATATATGGATTCCAGAACATCAAGACGAGCAAATTCTTTTTGCAGTCAGTCTGATTCAAGATGCCAGTAGAAATCTAAATAATGTCTATATTCCAGCGATAGCTGGATTGGTTATCTTTGTTCTCACGGTTAATTATATTATGTTGTGGACAATCCTCAAAAGGAACGGTGATCAACATGCTGAATAATCATGGATTTCCTATACTTATACATGCAATACTAGCTTTTATTGGAGGTTGTGTAAGAGAAATTGATGAAGTAAAAAAAAAGGGGGTTAATGTTATTAAATTCATTTCTGGTGCCTTTGTTTCAACCTTTGGTGGTGTTATTACCTTTTTCCTTTGCATGAATTTTGAGGTATCAGGGTGGATGACAGCGGCATTGACAGCATTGGCAGGCTATATTGGGACACCGTTGCTTGATTTCTTTATTTTTACACTCAAAAAGAAAGCACAAGAAATGGTTGATTTTGAAAAGCCATTTGATTAGCCATTGAGTAACTTAAATGACAAATGAACAACTTTGACCTGAGCACGTCATTAAACTGCTGTGTGTTAACAGACGATCTTGATCAGATTATACGAATTGGACGGAAAAATCCCTAGACAGTGGACGTCCAACTGTCCGATACTCGTGGGAGGTTTGACAAATGCAGAAAGAACAGTTGATTACTGAAAATCAAGCAAAAGAAAGGTTGTTTTCACAACAAGAGGTCAATGAGATAATGAGGAAACGACTCGTACGTGCTAAGCAGCAGTTCAAACGTGACATGGAAAGTAAGCAGTTTAAAAAACTAAAAGATTAAAAATAATCGATTAATGCACCTTTTAGATGAGTGATTTTGCGAAATGTAAATACGGTTAAAAATTAGATGACGTATCATCTGAATAACAAGGAACAAGTGAAGGAAGTAGAAATTTTAAAAATTTGCATCTTGGGATCAGGGAGAAAGTTGTACGATTTAGAAATACTCCAAAGATAACAGATTTTAAGTGTTTAACAACTTTATAAATTCCTTGATAAAGATTTAAAAGCATGATAAAATGAAAAAGGAGTTTTTGCAATGAATGAACTTAACTTAGCAAATGAAGAACAAAATATTTTTGAAGATATTTCCGAACATGATGGGCATATATTTTATTTTCATGATACTGAACATTTCACGATTACCATGGATACAGACTCAGAGGACGGTTTGTTGAACATGTATCGTCGAAACAAAGAAATAGATGTTGTTGAATTCGAAACAATTGATATTAATGATGCAATTAATCTCCAAAGTAGTGGAGGTATAAGTAACGATGCTAATACTCATCAAATTGTTGAGATCATGAAAGATACTTCACGATTGCTACTAGAAGGAACTTTAGAACTTAGTAATACTTTAGAATTGGATACAAATGTACCTCTAATACCAATGCCTATGAGTAGTGGAGTTACAAATTCTAATGTTATAAGTCGATTGCGTAGCTTAGGTCATACACAAAGATCATGGCAACGCACTAGACATAGCTTAACTCGTCATGGTTTTACCGCACGTCTTTATGAAAGAGTTGTATTTCGCTCTGTTAATGTAAGAGCTCAAAGGATTGCCCTAGGTTTAACTATGTCAGCAGTAGCAGTGTTAATAGGAAAACCACAAGCGGCTGTTAGACCGCTGATTAATGTAGCTAGGAACGCAGCTGGAATTTTAGTGACTGCTTCGGCCGCGACTCTGAACACACACAGAGTGAGTGTACTTTATTCTAGGGAAGGTCGAATTGCTCCTTATCCTGGCGGTTGGGCAACTGATAATAGAGATCTACAATATGATATTACAGTAGGTCAAGGTAATAGTACAGCTTGGTCAAGACGCTGGGACGTTCCTTGGCGTAGAACAAGAAACCAAGTACTTACGGACTCTATCAATATACGCCACAGGAGATAAGGATGAACTGACCTTATAAACTCAGCTATCACCGCTCGAAGGCGTATAAAGTTACAAACTCTCACTCACATAAGGTTCTTTTCCTAAATGCCCATAATGTTCTACGAATGAAAGGTCTCGAAATCTCCATTTCTCAGATTGTCTTTCTTGATTATTTCCAACTATATTCAGCTTACTATCGCTAATTTTACTCCTGCGAGACGGTTATTCTGAAGGCGAGGGCTTTTACCTCAGTTTACTTATGGAAATACATTTATAGAACATGAATCCCATTACCAAATGCTAAATCTAATAGATAAAGCTAGAGCTAATAAAAAACAAATCGGACAATGGAAAAATGACCAACAAGCCGCAGACTTCATCGCAAAGGTTGCACAAGAAAAAGGAGAAGGAACACATGATGTTCCACTTCCAAGTAATAGTTCAAGTCGGGTATTTTTAGCTAGTGGCATCCAAGCTAAAGCAGATATGGCTAGAGTAATCGTCAATCCAGATGGAAGTGTTAAAACAGCCTATCCATTTAACAATAAACATAAAACAGAATAAAATTAAAACCACATTCATTTCAGCTAAAGAAGTGAGTGTGGTTTTTCAATAGCTTAGAGATTCTATTCATCAACCCGA
>JGI24703J35330_11748131_pt1 | contig 10975 bp, 13 predicted proteins | sample TergutNt197P1_FD_35330 | JGI IMG/M metagenome (IMG submission 35330) | reverse complement strand
TTTAGTAACTATTTCGTAAAAACCCTGATTTTGCTGTTAATTTTCGTGGCAAATATGCCGATACACTGTGTTTAGGGTCGCGTTAGGATAACCTGGAATTTACGAAATTTATCTTGTTCCATGCCAAAAAATGTGATACACTCGCAAAAGTCTGACTGTGACAGCGCAAAAAGGGGGACTGTAAAGAGGCTTACCTTTTTGATAAGGTGGGGTTTGTGTTTGTACTTTTTGGCATTGTCGGAGGAATAATCTTACTTAGGAACGTTTAAAATATAACTTCCGATTTTTTACACAATCGCCTTGCGAAATTCCACGTAATGAATGATAATTGTTATGAAACTTGTCGATATAAGGGGTTCAAAATGCTGAGGATTAAATACACGGAAGAAGTAGTGTCAACAATGAAGAAATTCTTCGAGTCCTTATCTGAAAAGGACAGACGAAGATATGCAGCAATAGAAGCAATAAAGTTGGGAAATGGCGGGCAAAAATATATCTGCGAAATACTTGGTTGTGACCCTGATACAGTAAAAACCGGGACAGATGAGTTGCAGGGAGAAATGTCTGCGGATGACCCTGTGAGAAAGCCGGGTGGGGGTAAAAAAAAGCGATTGATGTAACCGAATGCATTGACGAGGTTTTTTTTGATATTATAAAAGACCATACAGCGGGTGACCCTATGGATGCTGCAATCAAGTGGACGAACTTAAAACGGCGACAAATATCGGAATTGTTCGCAAAACGAGGTATGGACGTGTCAATGCATGTGGTGAAGCAATTATTAGACAAACATGGATTTGTCAAACGCAAAATGCAAAAAACAAAGACGATGAAAGAAACAAAAAATCGAAATGAACAGTTTGAACGGATATATGAATTGAGAGCCGAATACGAAGATACAGAAAACCCTATCATCAGCATTGACGTGAAGAAAAAGGAAGAAATCGGAAATTTTTACCGAGAGGGTCAATGCTACGGCATCGCGGCTGTTGAAGTATATGACCATGATTTCAAGAGTTTTTCAGAAGGCGTTGTGATACCTCACGGAATATACGATGTGCGTATGAATGTAGGGTACATAACGCTTGGAAACAGCAAAGATATTAGCGAGTTTTGTTGTGAGTGTATAAAAGATTGGTGGGTAAACCACGGGCAGACAAATTACCCAAATGCAACCAGCATACTGGCTTTGGCTGATGGTGGAGGAAGCAATTCAAGTAGGCACTATATTTTCAAAGAAGATTTGCAAAAACTCGTAAATGAAATTGGTGTAGAAATCAGAATCGCGCATTATCCGCCCTATACATCAAAATACAATCCCATAGAACACAGACTTTTTTGCCATGTTACAAGGGCCTGTGAAGGTGTTGTTTTCAGCAATATTGAAGTAGTACAGGGATTAGTCTCAGATACAACAACGTCAAAAGGCTTAAAAGTCTTTGCTACCATAAAGGATAAAATATTTGAAACTGGACGAAAAGTTGCCGATGGATTCAAGGAAAATATGAGCATTCTTTTCGATGATTTTTTAGGTCAGTGGAATTACAGAGCTGTTCCCGATGCGCAAAAAAAATCGGAAGTTATATTTTAAATATTCCTTATTGGATTTATGGTGTATATCTCATATTTCGGTTGGGGTTGGTTCATAGGGAAAATTATTGCCACAATCTTTTTATCTAATGTGGGTTCATACTTTGGCAACTTTGCAATTGGTGTAATCGTAGGCGCAATCGGCATAGTGATTCTTACTGTGATTGCCGTGCGTTCGCCGGGTACAAGACCGTATCATCGTAGCAGTAACCATTCAAGATTTCCACACCATTCTAAAATTCTCCGTGATTTGTACGACAAACATTATAAACCTTAGGCATCAACAGCAGCCTTACCCATAGCCTCGTGATAGACAAAGCGCGAACATGAAGGAGGTAACGATGAAAAATGCAACTCGCAAGTTTGTGTTGATTTTGGCGGTGGTTATGACGTTGACAATTATTACTGCTTGTAGTGGCGGCAGTGATACCACTGAACCAACATCGCAAATTGATGAGGTGGAGAATCCACCTCATCAAGCGACAAGTCCCGCAACACAAGCAGAAGAGCCAACAGGGGAAGAAAACGACAACATTTTGCCTTCGATAGGAATTATAGATTCGGCTTCGCTATTAAACCGATGGATTGGGATTTACTCTAAGGCGATTCGTGGCGATGTTTCCGATGTAGAATATTTGTACGAAGGCGATTTGGGGCTTGATTTTTTTTCCGATGGAAACGGTGCGCTAACTGAATGGGGGAGAGTATTGCCATTTACTTGGTCTGCCGAAGGCAATCGTCTTATGATGACACAAGGGCGAGATACAATACTTGCAGATTACGAAATTAGTGGTTCAACGCTTACCATATCCTTTGATGAGCAAGGATTAACATTTGTTTGGACATTAAAGGAATTTACTTATTACAAAGAAAATGATGGGTTTGGAAGAAGTGGCGGTAGACCCGATTTTGACCCCGACCCCGAGGACATTCCTGATCCAGTACCAGCTCCTCAAACTCCTGGTAACGTCGGTAACGATGCTCCTCCGACCCGTAATTGGGTTGATGCTTTTAGAGAAACCATGGAACTATTAGAAGATATTCCGGAAATTACCTTTTACTTATATGACATGAATAATGATGGCATTCCTGTGCTGTTAATAACCGAACCCTATGCTTTCGGATATGGAATGCTGGCGTTTTCTTTTAATGCATTTTATGACCCGCCCGGAGCTTTCTGGCCAACAAAATCACTCATTGCCTACGATATAATCTTTTATTGGGATGAACAGGGACAAATTATAATGATTGCGCATGATTTTTTGGGCAGAGGAGAAACTGCAATACTTGCACTAACATTTGAACATGCACAAACCATCACGATAAATATGGAATTATTAGGATTGTTGGAATATCACGATTCGGAGGGAGGTCATGTGCCGGGTTTCGATATAAGCGCCTTAACCCCAATTCCACGATTACCCAAACCTTAACGTTGTATGAAAAAACAGAAAAATGGAGGAAGATAGAATGAAAAAAACGGCAAAGATTTATGCGGCAGGGCTTTTAACAGGCATTTTTCTTTTCGGCTCAACAATGGTACTTGCAAACACAGGTGGCGTAATGCGCGAATTGATTTTTGGCGTGAACGTAGTGGTTGACGGAGTTCCGCAACATTTCGCCTATGATATGCGACCCTTTATTACCGAAGGGAGAACATTTCTTCCTGTGAGTGGCATTGCAGATGCGTTAGGCGTTGAAGTGAGTTGGGAGGGGAATACTAACACTGTTTACTTATGGAGTGATACGCATTTTGCGCAATTACCACCGCAAGCGCCGCAAGTTAATTATACATGGTTTGACCAAATGGGACATACAAATTACAATGCAAGCGGTCCCGATAATTACTTCGTTGCATGGTTGCCAACCAGAGTCACTACTGCCGGAGATACTTTTGATAGAGGTTTTTTGCTTAGACTTGGTAACTGGCATGGTGGCCCATCAGGTTTCTCTGTAGATACCACAAATTTAGCTGGTGCAGTCAGCAGACCAGACACAGATGAACCTTGGGTCTCCTTTCAATCGATGGACTTTATGTTGAATGCGGGATACAAGGCATTCATTGGAACTATCGTTTGCGCTGAAAGCAATAGGGCAAGAGACAACGTGCAAGGAGCGCAGGTCAGATTTTATGGCGATGGACATTTAATTTATACGTCTCCTGTGATTTCCGCAGGGACAAGAACAGTTGATTTTGAAATTGATGTAACTGGCGTGTCAATCCTTCGCATGGAAGTTAATATTCCAAACGTTCAAACAGGGAACATGAATAACAGTATACACAACAGTGACAGTACCTATGTTGGTATCGTTAATGCCCGTTTTAAAAGAAACTAAAATATTAGCATACCAAATAAAGAATCTTGCCCCTGCTGGGATTACAATTGGCGGGGACATTTTTATATCTACAACAAGGGGGCTTTCATTTTAATAACACACAAAATAAAAAAAGTTGACATTTTTTTATTCCTGTGTTTGAATATTTTTATAATTTCATATTTTAAACCGATGAAGCGGAGAATGGGCCGCTGAGGGCATGGTCAAAGGGTTTTGTTTAAAACCTGAGTATTCTGTGACGTGGGGGCATACGTCAGTTGCCGGGGATATGTTTGTATCCCGCCGAGTGTGCGGCATGGTAAAAATGCCGCAAATCAAGGTGGCACCGCGGATTTTATTATTCCGCGCCCGAAAATTCCGAATGTTCGGGTGAGGATTTATAATTCGTCCTTGATAAAGCATTGTTTTATTTGCTTTGTCGGGGACTTTTTTAATGGGAGGATTTTGCGTGATAAAAGAAGCGATTTTGGCACTGTCCGGTAAACGGAATTTAACATATGATATGGCGGAAGCCGTGATGCACGAGATTATGACGGGCGATGCCACACCTGTACAGATGAGCGCGTATTTAACGGCGTTGAGCCTAAAGGGCGAAACAATAACGGAGATTACGGCATCGGCGGCAGGAATGAGGGCGCATTGCGTGCGGCTTTTACACGATGTAGACGCCCTTGAAATTGTAGGAACCGGCGGCGACCATGCCAACACATTTAATATTTCAACGGCGGCGGCAATAATAACGGCGGCGGCGGGTATTCCTGTTGCGAAACACGGAAACCGCAGTGCGTCAAGCAAGTGCGGCGCGGCAGATGTATTGGAAGCCTTGGGCGTAAACATTGATATTTCGCCGGAAAAAAGCGCGGAACTTTTGACAGACATAGGAATCTGTTTCCTGTTTGCCCAAAATTATCACATTGCGATGAAATACGTCGCACCAATCAGACGTGAGCTTGGGATTCGCACAGTGTTTAATATTCTGGGGCCGCTTACCAACCCTGCCGGCGCGAAAATGGAGCTGATGGGCGTTTATGACCGCGATTTGGTAGAGCCGCTTGCACAGGTTTTGTGTAATTTGGGCGTAAAAAGCGCGATGGTTGTCCACGGCGAAGATGGCATAGACGAAATTTCACTTTCCGCGCCAACCTATGCTTGCGAGGTTAAAGACGGCTGGGTACGCTCGTACACAATTACGCCCGAGCGTTTTGGTTTTACCCCTTGCAAAAAAGAGGATTTGGCAGGTGGCGACCCGAAGGAAAATGCCGCAATTTTAACCGCGTTGTTTTCGGGTGAAAAATCCGGCGAAAAAGGCGCGAAACGCGACGCGGCAGTGCTTAATGCGGCGGCAGCCATGTTTGTTTCGGGCAAGTATGAATCCATTGACGCGGCTGTGAAAGTCGCAAACGAAGTAATCGACAGCGGCGCGGCGCGTCAAAAACTTGATGATTTTATAAGGCGTTCAAACGAAGGGTAAGTGTGAAAAATAAATTTCATGAATCCATTTGTGCCGAAGGCATGTCAAAAAAAATAAACCAAAATCCCTTTAGGGTGTGGGCAGAAAAGATGAGTGAAAATGCGCAATGAATCCGGTTGTACCGAAAACACATCAAAAAAAAACATTTTGCAAGAGATTGCCGAGCGCACTAAAAAGCGCGTTAATGAGAGAAAAAAATCCTTCTCGTTTGAGGCAGTGAAGGAAGCGGCATTTGCCGCCGATGCCGTATTTGCGGGGTATCCCTATGCATTTCCCTTTGAAAGCTCGTTGCGCGGGGGCGATATTTCGTTTATTTGCGAGGTAAAAAAAGCCTCACCGTCGAAGGGTATTATTGCGAAAAATTTCCCCTATATTGATATCGCCCGCGATTACGAAGCGGCAGGCGCGGCGGCTGTTTCCGTTTTAACCGAGCCTTTTTATTTTAAAGGAAGCGACGAGCATTTGAGCGAAATTGCCGAAAATGTTAAAATCCCTCTTCTTCGCAAGGATTTTACCGTGGACGAATATATGATTTACGAGTCAAAATTGCTTGGCGCGAACGCGGTGCTGTTTATCTGCTCGATTCTGGATGCGAAAACTTTGGCAGAGTATATTAAAATTGCCCATAAAATCGGGCTTTCCGCGCTGGTGGAAACCCACGACGAACACGAAGTTGAAATGGCATTGGCCGCCGGCGCAAGGATTATTGGCGTAAACAATCGCGATTTAAAAACATTTGAGATTGACATAACTCTCAGCGAACGTTTAAAAAAACTTGTTCCGCAAGAAATTATTTTCGTTTCCGAGAGTGGTATTTCCACCCCTGAGGACATTCAAAAGTTGCGCGATATCGGCGCGGACGCCGCCTTAATCGGTGAAAATTTAATGCGAAGCACAGATAAAAAAGCGGCAATAGACTTTTTGCGAAATGGAAAGGGGTAACCAATGCCGCCAAAAATAAAAATCTGCGGGATTACGCGCCTCTGCGACATTGAAGCAATAAACGCCGCAAAGCCTGATTATATCGGCTTTGTGTTTGCAGAAAGCCGCCGGCGCGTTACACAGTATCAAGCAAAAGCACTTTATAAAGCACTTGAGCCTTTAATTATTGCGTTCGGCGTTTTTGTGAACGCGCCGCTTGATTACATCTTGCGGCTTGTGGGCGAGGGCATAATTGACGCGATTCAACTGCATGGCGCGGAAGATGAATTTTTTATTGAAGAATTACGCCGCCACACCGCCTCGCCCATTATTAAGGCTGTTTCTGTGCAAAAAAAAGGCGATGTGCAAAAATGGGAAAATTCTGCCGCAGACTTTTTGCTTCTTGACCACAAAAACGGCGGCACAGGCGAAACCTTCGATTGGGATTTAATCGGAGCGGTTAAAAAACCGTTCTTCCTTGCAGGCGGGCTTTCTGCAAAAAACGTGATAGATGCAATAAAAAATACAAATCCCTTCGCAGTGGACGTATCAAGCGGCGTTGAAGTTGCACCGGGGGTAAAATGCCCGGAAAAAATTAACCGGTTTGTGAAGGTGTGCAAATCAGGAAGGAGCAAAATGTGAAAAATAAATTTCATGAATCCATTTGTGCCGAAGGCATGTCGAAAAAAATGAATAGTGAGACAGGAAAATTTGGCGAGTACGGGGGGCAGTATGTAGCCGAAACAGTGATGAGCAGCCTAAAGGAGTTAACGCAGGCATACGAGTTTTACATGAAAGAACCCGCATTTTTGGCGGAGTTACGCGATTTATTAAACAACTACGCCGGCCGACCTTCCACGCTGTATTTTGCAAAAAAAATGACAGAAGACCTAAATGGCGCGAAAATCTATTTAAAGCGCGAAGATTTAAACCACACGGGTTCGCACAAAATAAACAATGTACTGGGCCAAGCTCTGCTTGCGAAAAAAATGGGCAAAACCCGCGTGATTGCCGAAACGGGGGCAGGGCAGCATGGCGTTGCATCGGCAACAGCCGCCGCGCTTATGGGCTTAAAATGCGAGGTTTTTATGGGCAAAGAAGATACCGAGCGTCAGGCGTTAAATGTGTTTCGCATGGAGCTTCTTGGCGCGAAGGTTCACCCGGTAACAAGCGGCACGCAAACACTAAAAGATGCAGTTAACGAAACCCTTCGCGAGTGGGCTTCCCGCTTGGACGACACGCATTATATTGTGGGTTCTGCCGTTGGGCCGCATCCGTTTCCCGTGATGGTACGGGATTTTCAAAAAATAATTGGCGAGGAAATTAAAGAGCAAATTTTACAACTGGAAGGCCGTTTGCCCGATGCAATACTCGCCTGCGTAGGCGGCGGAAGCAATGCAATTGGCGCGTTTTATGATTTTATAGACGATGCGCATGTGCGGTTAATCGGTTGCGAAGCCGCCGGTCTTGGTGTTGACCACCCAAAAAACGCTGCCACAATGACAAACGGAACCGTAGGTATTTTGCATGGAATGAAATCCTATTTCTGCCAAGATGTTTACGGTCAAATTGCACCTGTCTATTCCATTTCGGCAGGGCTTGACTACCCCGGCGTTGGCCCGGAACACGCATATTTGCAAGACACGCGCCGCGCTGAATACGTTCCAGTAACCGACGACGAGGCCGTTGACGCATTCAATTACCTTTCGCGCACAGAGGGGATTATCCCGGCGGTGGAAAGTGCGCACGCCGTAGCACATGCCCGCAAAATAGCGGGCGCAATGGGTAAGGACAAAATTATTGTAATAAATTTATCGGGCCGCGGCGATAAAGATGTCGCTTCAATCGCGAGATATATGGGGGTGAAAATCCATGAATAATCGAATAAACACAGCTTTTGAAAAAAACCTCAAAAATAATAAAAAATCCATGATTGCCTTTCTTATGGGCGGCGACCCTGACATTGAAACAACCGAAAAATTAATACCCGCGATGCTGGAAGCCGGTGTGGATTTATTTGAAATTGGCATACCATTTTCAGACCCGGCGGCAGACGGCCTTGTAATACAACAAGCCGGTGTTCGTGCCTTGGAAAAAGGATGTACCGCCGACGACCTTTTTAATATGGTAAAACGTCTTCGCGAAAAAATTTCCGCGCCCATCACATTTCTGACATATGCAAACTCAATCTTTGCTTACGGCAAGGAACGTTTTATGGAACGTTGCCGCGATTGCGGCATAGATGGCGTAATCGTCCCCGATATTCCCTTTGAGGAAAAGGACGAACTCGCCGGCGTTTGCAAAAAATACGGCGTAGCACAAATTATGATTGTCGCGCCCACGTCAAAAGAGCGTACGCAAACAATCGCACGCGACGCCGAAGGCTTCCTCTACTGCGTATCCACCCTTGGGGTAACGGGCATCCGCGACGAAATTCGCACAAACATGACCGAAATTATCACAAAAGTGCGCGAAGTCTCAAAGATTCCGTGCGCGGTGGGCTTTGGCATATCCACGCCCGAGCAAGCACGCGACATGGCATCTGTCTCTGACGGGGTTATAATCGGCTCGGCAATAGTCAAAATTATCAGCGAATACGGCCGCGATTCCGTAGAGCCGCTGAAGCAATATATCAACCGTGTAAAAGACGCGATAAATCAAGCCTGAATTTGAACAGGCTTTAAGGAGCAAAGTGTGAAAAATAAATTTCATGAATCCATTTGTGCCGAAGGCATGTCGAAAAGTGTGAAAAATAAATTTCATGAATCCATTTGTGCCGAAGGCATGTCAAAAAACATGAAAAAATTTCTTTCCAAAAAAATTTTGTCATTTTTTCCGGTATTGCTTATTGCGATTATCGTTTTTGCAGGATGCAGTGCCGATGATGAAGAGCCCTTATCCCGCGGAAACACCACTGTTAACGCAGAAGAAATAGGCACGGGCGAAACTGTTTTCCGCCTTGAAGTAACCGACGCAGAAAACAATATTACTGCATGGAGCGTAAGCACCAACGAACAAACCGTGGGTTCTGCACTGTTGGCATTGGGGCTTATTGCCGGCGACGACGGTGCATTTGGGCTTATGGTAACAACCGTAAACAATATTACGGCAGATTGGTCTTATGACGGCTCATGGTGGGCATTTTATGTAAACGATGAACTTTCGCCTGTTGGTGTGGATTCTGCCTACATCGAGCCGGGGGCAACCTATGCGTTTGTTTTCAGCAGGTAACAGCTCTAGTGTTCCATCCTGCAAAAAAGCAAAGTGACTTGCGGTCTTTTTGCCGCAATACTGCGTCGTTTGCTCCTAGCGCACCTTCGGGTGCGCGTCGTCGCTTACTCCTTGTCTTGCGACAAAAATCCTCGCAATTCACTTCACTTTTTCACAGGATGGAACACTAGCATGAACGTTAGAGATATAACAATTTTTGCAATGCTTGGCGCAATCATGTTTCTGTCTATGTTTTTGATGCAACTTTTTCCAAGCGTCCATGTTCTTGGGCTGCTTATTGCTTCAATTACATTAACATATCGCCGGCGCGCTTTAATCCCCATTTATACATTTGTGCTTCTTGTTGGCATAAGCTGGGGATTCTCTTTGTGGTGGATACCCTACCTTTATATTTGGTTGCCCTTGTGGCTGATGTTTATGGCGGCAGGTAAATTCAATATAAAAACAAAAGCACCGCTGTACATGGTGCTTTGCGCTTTGCATGGGCTTTCGTTCGGAACATTGTACGCGCCTGCCCATGCCCTTTTTTTTGGTTTAAGTTTTCAAGCCACACTGGCTTGGATTGCCGCCGGCCTGCCCTTTGACATTGCCCACGCAATAAGCAACTTTTTTGCCGCGTCTTTGATTGTTCCGCTCACTGCCTTGCTGAAAAAACTTGATTCGCGTTTATAATTTGCATCGCTTTTCTATTTCATTGAAAACTTCACCAACCAGCAAATTTTTGCTTATTGCATTTTCAATGTAATTGTCGTCATAAAATGACTTCGCGATTCTTGCGGCTACATAATTGTCTTTCTCAAAAATCGAAAAAATGTGATTTGATTCGCCCTTTGCATTTTTCAATTCAAAATATGCTTGCAGTGTCAGCTGTGCAATTTCGTGAATGCCGCCTTCAAAAATAACTTGCGTGTTTTTTGAAGAAATATAGGGGTCATCTTTGCACAAATGCACTGCGCCGCAATAACTGTCTTTTGCCGCAATATGCAGTTTTCTTATATTGCTCATGACAATAGTACCCATACACATTGGGCATGGCTCCATGCAAGTAAAAAGAGTGTATTCTTTCAACTTTGGGTATTTTGAAACATCAAGATTTTGAATTGCTTCCATTTCAGCGTGAGCGATTTTGGGATTTTTTGCATAATTTTCATAAAGCCTGTTACGCCCTTGCGAAATGATATTGCCCGCTTCATCTGTAATAACAGCACCAATAGGAATTGAACCGCGCTTTAACGATTCCCATCCTAACTCAAATGCCGTCTTCCATGCTTTTTCAAGATTATTCCACATATCAGCCTCCTAAAAAATTGATATTTTACAATTATTATACTTAGGGAACGTAAGGAAATAAAGTTACAATCTTGCTTGTCTTTTTGCCCGATAACTGCGTCGGCGAAAAGCCTTACATACTTTCGGGTATGCGCG
>JGI24703J35330_11748132_pt1 | contig 10999 bp, 12 predicted proteins | sample TergutNt197P1_FD_35330 | JGI IMG/M metagenome (IMG submission 35330) | reverse complement strand
TTCTGTAGATTCGAAAAGCTCGATAAAATGTATATCGGATTTATTCAGTTTGCCTTCATTTACATGGCTATTAAATAGTGGCTACACGCCCTAATAAGTATTTTATTTCATTGGAAGAGTACGCTTGGCTATCGTATACAACATCATAGAATTTTCCTTTTAATTCACAATGAATACTTTCGGAATCGGTGCGTTCTATAATAATCCTACCTACGGACGCACCAAATATATCTTTGGCTTTACCACGGGTTGCAATCGTTACCTCGTTTCCGGCAGCCAGTAACCGTGCCACCAAATGAACACCTATAAATTGTGTTCCCCCAACCACCAATATCTTCATGCATAACCCTCCTGTCACCGCCCCAATTGACGACATAATAAAACAACTGCAACTACACGCCATCTTGCTTCTTAGCCAATCTGACAGAAGTCTGAAATTAATGCTGCGTGCTTGCTATTTCTTAAGTTCCCAAAACATAAATACTTTACGTTCAAAATGATGATACAAACGAATCATCTATTGTACCCTCCTAACAGGGTCAATTCCCATACCGACGGTTTTAGAACATAGATGCGCCCTAAATTGAAACCAAGTCTGCGACAATAGCTCTTTTGCAAGGGGTTGAGCGGTTCAGACCAAAACATCTACATAGGCGCGTAGCCCTTGGCATTCGCGAGACTGCTGTAATCACCAATTATGTCTCTATGTGTCACGGCAATATTTTCCGGCAAGTCATGTATATCACACCATTCAAATTTTAATGATTCATCGTCGTTCACGGATAAATCGCCGGAATACTCGGATGTCCTGTAGACGGTTGTGACAACATAAAATTCATCACCGTTTTGGGCAATGCATAAATACTTTTCACCGGAGTAAACGCCAAATAACGACACGTTGCCTAGCGTTAGCCCTGTTTCTTCAAAAACCTCACGCCTAACAGTTTCTTCCGTTGACTCGCCCAACTCCATTATTCCACCGGGCAATCCCCATTTTCCATAAGGATATTTCCTTTGTTGCATGAGAATTTGCCCATATGGATTTTCTATAAAAGCAATGCTTCCATTCAGTATTATCCGCTTATGTCCGATTATCGCTCGCAACTCTTCAACGTATCCCACTCAACAACCTCCCTACTTTCAATATACGGTATACCCCTCATGTATAAGCACCTTGATTCCTTTTTCGAAACTTTTTGTCTTCAAAAGAATGTAGTCTGTATTGTATGTCGAAACAACAAATATGCTGATACCGGCATCCGCAAGTATGTTTGAAATTTTTGCGACTACCCCAACCATGCCAAAGTCCAATATGCCGGATATTTTTAATACGCTCCAGCCATCCTCCATCGCCAGGTTTTCTTTGGGGGCATATGCTGACTCGCAAACAAGAGAAATTTCGTCAGGAGTTTTTGCAACAAACACCAATTCTCTCGAAAAGTCTATTTGCTCCATGCTTGTCAGCTTACATATACTAAAGCTACCCTTTATTTTTTGTAATTCCATAAATTATCTCCTTTTGCCTCAAATTAGAATGCATACCGCTAACGATTGCGTTTACATATTTCCACGCTTCTTCTTCTGCCAAAAAAGGGTCGATTATTGAATCAAACCAATCGGTAAACTCTGTTACGGACTCGATTGTCGCGCCATTTTCTCCATTAGCGAGGTCGCGCTTTATTACTCTCTCCCTCGAAATATCGGGGTCTGTATCTACCCAGATAGAATAATCCGCAACTTTGCGAAGCGTTTTTCTGCAAGCACCGCAACCTTCTATAATCAACGACTTGGTTGCATCAACATTGATATGTCCATCGCGGTTTTTCTTAATCCATCCGGATGGCTTATATGATACATTTTCTCCACTAATCCAAGGCCGAATAATGCCCTCCAGCATTTCCCCATCCCACTGCACAACATCTGCCCACCAGGCCACATCATCCGAATGGACAATGTCAGCACCCAAAACATCCGCGAGCTTCTTAGCAAAAGTAGTTTTTCCCGAGCCACCTTTGCCATCAACAAGTATAAGCGGCTTAGGTGTGATTTCTAATATCTCTCTTGCCACAGCATCAAGCCCGGGTGGCACAAGCATTTTTGCATAGCCTAAAATATTGTAACCCAGTACCCTTGCCTGTTCCAACCTACGAGGTTGTTCCAAAATATCACCGGGCTTATACGCAGTAGCAACAACACCATTTAGTTCACCCGGCACACATAGCATACCACTTGATAAATAATAGTTGTTGACGATGGTTAAAACAATACACTGCCCACCACCACTTGTACCCCTGCCAACAGAAATAACCCCACCAAGCTTTCCTTTTAACAAGCCCTTTACCGCAAAAGTCCTATCAATAACTGCCTTTAGCTGCGCAGGCACATTTCTATAATAGGTAGGCGAAGATATAATTATCGCATTGCATTTTTCAAAAGCCTCATATATTTTGCTCATATCATCATCAATACTACAGCGTCCACTCTCTACACAAATTTCGCAACCCGTACACGGCTCTATCTTCATTTCCGATAGAAGTATTTTTGTTACATCCCAACCCGCCTCAAAAAAAGGCTCCAATGCCGCATGTAGTAGATGCTCCGAATTGCCACCCTTACGAGGTGTACCCGCTATGCCAAGTATGTTCATATAATCCTCTTTTCCGGACAACAGATACGTTGTTTCTAAACTGCAAAACCCGACTTATGAGCCTCGTGCCAGCTCTTTTAATATGTGTTTCGGCACATCATTTTCGCCGGTTTCATATTTTGAATATCCAGTTTGGGGACTGATAGCATTTCTGCGATTGTTTTTGAGATGTGCCAAAAAACCACCGGTGAAATCGCATTTCCAATCTGCCTGTAGGCATCGGCTTCACTTCCGACAAACTCAAAGCAATCAGGGAATGATTGAATACGAGCAGCTTCCCTAGGGGTAAATCTTCGATATAGCTCTTTTTCTGGGTTTACAAGTAATACCGGGTCACGAGAATTTAAGCTCACTTTAGCTAAATGGCTTGTTATGGTTAAGCAAGGTTCATCTAAATTTTGCCATAGGCCACGTTTCATGTTGTTTTTAGCGTTTTTCATGCCTTGAACTGCACGTTCAGAAAAATAATATTTCTGCTCTTCTATAGCAAGTTCGGGTACAGCAACCGAAAGAGGTACAGGACTATCTTTCGTTACTGGCTCCGGAAACTCAAAATCTTTGTCTATGTCGTTCCTTATGCCAACAAGAAATACGCGCTCCCTTTTTTGAGGAACGCCATAGTCGGCCGCATTAATCAGGCTATGAAAAACTTTGTACCCTACATCTTCAAAAGCCGTCTTTACATTTCTAAGAATTTCACCTTTTTTAAGGGTCATAAATCCTTTTACGTTTTCCGCAATAAAAACTTTAGGTTTTTTTGCATCTACAATTCTAACCATTTCTTTATATAGGTTGGCTCTGTCATCATTTGTATCTTTCGTTGGGTTTACTGTGCTAAAAGATTGGCAAGGAAACCCACCCACCAGAACATCATGTTCGGGTATCGTAGACGCACAAACGTCCCGAATATCTGAAACAACTACGTTATCACAATCGAAATTTTGCTTGTGAGTGTTAATAGCTTTTTGGTCAATATCTAGTGCATATGTCAACTCGAAAGGGAGTTTATTATATTTTTTATCGTTAAAAATAAAATCACCAATCATCCCACGGTCTGCCCCTCCACACCCCGCAAACAAAGAAACGACTTTAAGCATATTCAAAAATACCCCCCTCTGAATCAATTACTGTATCTACAGCGTTATTACCAAAATCAATCCTATATGTCATAGGCACTGCTTTAATAATATTGTCATCACATTTCTTTGCGATGTCTTTTAAAACAAACATAACCACAGCGTTTCTGACGAAATAGACACGGAATATAAAATATGAATCTCTATGTTGCTGTGCCGCAATCCATTCGCTACGAGTAATATTTAACGTGTCCATCCAATCATTTTTTGTAACATCAGGAACCGTTACTCTTTTAGTGGCTTTAACTTCTATATATTTAACGAACTCTTCTTTTTCGCCAGATTCTGCAACTACGGATTGCACATCATAACCTAAACCCCTAGTCTTTCCGAGATGTATTACTTTCCCAGCCAGTCTGAAATTAAATTCAGTTACCCTACGTTTTTCGTATTCGTAAACATAACGCTCGCCCTCATCTCCAATTTGCACTGTAGTTACTTGCTCTGATGGAGATTTTATAGGCTCGTCGCTTTGTTTCGGCTCAACTTCATCAAAAGAAACACCTAGAGCTTTTGCAGTGGTGTCAAATAAACCGGCCTTGTCTGATAGCGAAGCAAAATACATCTTCCAATCAATATAAAACCTCTTTTTATCTTCAACATCTTCTAAGTTGTAATTATATACATCAAAAAATGGCTTTTGAGTACATTCGGTCGCAAACAGTTGGACGACTACACTCTCATTCGGGTTTATTGATATTTGATTTCCATCAATTATGACGAGATTTGCGAGTTCAAGCAAATTAAGTTGCTCTGTTATATGTTGCCAATCATAGGAGCTTCCCTTTTCGGGGGTTTTAATTTCTCGTTCTATACCATGCTGCCTATCCGTTTTTATGGCATAATAAACCTCTTGAGGGCTGGCTATGCCTTGCAAAACATCAAGAGAATTTAAGATATAGTATCCTATCTCTTGTTTTGAGAGTGTTTTATTTTCTTCACGAGCTAATGACATGACTTTCAAAATAAATGGGTACTGCCTTATATTAATAGAATGTTCAACTCTATCAAGGACTGTGTGCATTTTTTGACTACCATTTGGAAACTGCATTTTGTAGCAAATATCCTTGAAAAATGCAGGGGTATCTCCATCTTCTAAAAATTTCAAAGTACGCTCAGAAGCATACACAACTCCACTTTCATCAGAATAATACATCCCGAACAAAGCCCCTGCAATTTCTGTGCGGTGATTTGCGAATGTTTTTTGAGTTGGCTCGACATTAGGCGACTTTGCCTTTAATGCAGGCCTAATAGCATCGTCAAATTTTTTATTAAAATCCTCTGCATCACAAGGACAGATACTATCTATTATCTTTGCATAAAGAGGAAGCAGGTTTTCCATATCCTTTTGGGATTTGCCGCGTACTATTGTGCATTTATATTGCCTAGAGTGGTCGTACATGCTATTCACCCCTTGTCCAATAAAATTTTTATTTGTTTTGCCAATGCTTCTGCAACTAACGGCGGAACGGCATTTCCTACTTGCTTCAGTTGACTTGTTTTTGTACCCAAAAATCTAAATTTGTCAGGGAATGACTGTATACGAGCAGACTCCCTAACAGTTGGTACACGGTTAGCTCTATAATGAAAATGATGGTTATGTCCTGTATCTATAGTAAAACAAGGCTTTTCACTATTCATTCTTGTCCAAGCTATATTAACTTTCCTTGTCGATTGCAATTCTAAAGGTAGCGACTTGTAGTTCCCCCCATCGGGAACTAAGTCGATAATTTCCTTTGTTCTCTCTTTATGCAATGTGATTGAATGGTTAGTCAATCTAAAACTATCCTCACGCATTTTAATTTGATAAGCAGTTGTTGCTGGCAAGTTGTACTCTATTTCTTCTCCAAGAACACGGTCATCGGGAACAAAGTCTAAATCTGATATTGCATCTTTGCAAGTTAAGAGCGGGCTAGCTGTATCACTCTCATTTGTCTTTGTTGGAAATACAAACTCTGATGTTTGCTTAATCTTATCAGAATTTATACCAACGATAAAAACTCTACGTCGCTGTTGAGGAACGCCGTAATTATCAGACGATAATACTTCGTAAGTAACACTATAGCCCAGTTTAGAAAAATCCTCGATAATACTTTCCAAAGCCTTTCCCTTAAAGAGTTTAATCAAGCCAGGTACATTCTCTAAAAGAAACACCTTAGGCCTAACGTCTTTCACTATACGCACGAACGATTTATATAATTCATTTCTAGGGTCGCTCTGTTCACGCTTGCCCGAAAGCGAAAATCCTTGGCATGGCGGCCCTCCGATAATCACATCTATGTCATCTTTATGTAAGCCAATTAGCTCAGTTATTGAATTTCCGCAGATGTCGGCTACGTCTTTACATAGTGCTATAGAGTGTGGGTTGTTGTGTCCGTAAGTTCTAATGGCATCATCCCAAACATCAACCCCTAATCTAACATTAAATCCCACATTAAAAAAGCCCAAAGAAAATCCACCACATCCACAGAATAAATCTACTACATTATAGCTTTTAGGCATTACTTAACCTCGCTTTATTCTTCGGTTATTTCGAGAATATCCCCAACGTCGCAATGCAGAGTTTTGCATATACGCATTAACGTATCCATCGAGACCGAATCATTTTTGCTTAATTTTGCTATTACATTTGTACTTAGACCTGCTTTTTCTCGCAACTGTGTTTTATTCAAATTGTGGTCTATCATTAGTTTCCAGAGTTTGTTATAACTAATCGTCAAGCTATTCCCTCCTGTCTAGGATTTTTACAGCTTATATCATTATACCACGCTTTTCCGCAAAGATTAATAAAATATTTCCATATCGTGATTATTTATGTATACTTGACTACTGATAACAACATAAAAAAACCAACACCCTTCTTTGGCAACTAACCAAAAAAACATGTTGGTCTAAAAACATTTAGGGAATATCCTTGGCATGGACCCGCTTCCTTTAAAGAAAATATTGATTTCTAAAAAAGTCGCAACCCCTTGTTTTTACTATTTTTACTACTTACTATCTACACTCTTCATATGACGCATGAGGTCAACCAGCTTGCAGCTATAGCCCCACTCGTTATCATACCAGCTTATTAGTTTTACAAAGTTATCACTGAGGGCGATACCTGCTGCCGCGTCGAAGGTGCTTGTTGCGGATTCGCCTAAGAAGTCGGTAGAAACCACCGCGTCCTCGGTGTATGCGAGTATGCCTTTTAGCTCACCTTCGCTGGCTTTTTTTACAGCGGCTTTGATTTGGTCGTAGGTGGCGGGTTTAGAAAGGCGTACTGTGAGGTCTACCACAGAAACGTTTGTGGTGGGTACACGGAATGCCATGCCTGTGAGTTTGCCTTTGAGTTCGGGAAGAACAAGACCAACTGCTTTTGCCGCACCTGTGCTGGATGGGATGATGTTAGCTGCCGCTGCACGGCCACCGCGCCAGTCTTTTGCAGAAGGGCCGTCAACTGTTTTTTGTGTTGCGGTGGTTGCATGTACGGTTGTCATAAGACCTTCTGCGATGCCGAAGTTGTCATGGATAACTTTTGCGAGAGGTGCAAGGCAGTTTGTTGTACAGCTTGCGTTTGATACGATGTTTAGGTCTTTTGTGTATTTTTCGTGATTTACGCCCATTACAAATGTGGGGGTGTCGTCTTTGGCAGGTGCAGAAAGCACTACTTTTTTAACACCTGCATCGAGATATGCCTTAGCAGATTCTTGTGTAAGGAAAATCCCTGTACATTCTGCTACATACTCTACGCCATCGTTTACCCATTTTAGGTCAGCGGGATTGCGCTCTGCGTGCAGTGCAATAGCTTTACCATTGACGATAAGCTTGCCGTTTTCTGCCTTAACTTCTCCGGGAAATTTACCATGCGTGGAGTCGTACTTTAGCATGTAAACCATGTAATCAAGGTCTATGAAGGGGTCGTTAATCGCTACCACTTCTACATCTTTTAATGTGCTGGCGTAACGGAACGCCAAACGGCCGATACGTCCAAAGCCGTTAATACCTAGTTTTACCATTGGAATCGCCTCTTTCTTATAATTTGTTTACGCCTCTTAGTGTAACACAACGAGACAGGCAATAAAAGAGGGCGCGTCGATAAATTCAAAAAAATCAACCAACACGCCCGGGAACGTTTTTACATACTATGAAGTGGAGGTGAATTTTTATGCTACGAAAAAAACGTCTGATGGGTCTCATATTCTTTTTCATTGGTATAGGCATGATAATACAATACATGATGCCGGGCTGGGGGTTTTTGTTGGCGGCAGCATTGGTGATTATGGGGTTTTGGTATGTATTTGCGAGGTGAAAACTCACACCTCTTTATTTAAAAACCCACCGACTTTTGCGAGCAAATGACCGTGACTTGCAGGTTTTACGATAAACTCGTTTCCGCCGACGGCTGTAGCTTTGGATATATGCTCACGAGAAGAGTTGCCCGTGAGGAAGATAATCGGGGTAGTTGAATGGTCGGGATGTTTGCGTATGGCTGTCGCCAATTCGAAGCCATCCATCTCCGGCATGTCTATGTCCAGTATAAAAAGATTCGGCTTGTGGGCCTCCATCACCTTTAATGCGGCTTTCGCGCCGGGAGTCGGGAATACCTTGTAGTGGCTCTTTAGCGCATTGTTTACAAAAGACAGGATTTCCGGCATATCATCTACGGCCAATATGATTTTTGTAAAATCAGTGCCGACGAGGTCGTCGAGCGTTTTATTAAATTTTTCGTTTATGGCACTTATTTGTGATTTTGCCTCATCATGTTTGCCCGCATTAAAGAGTTCCAGCAGATTTTTAAAGACCGTGGTCGATGGATAATGCTCCACCAGATTAGAAAGCAGTACACCTGCAGGCTCAAAAAGGCCATCTGCCATGAGATTGCTCACGGCGGACACGCTTTTTGCTGTATTTACATAAAGCTCGATTTTGCTCGGACCCTCATCCTTGCTTTCGGATTCGACATTTTGCGCTTTTTGCATTTCAACTGAAAGTGAAAGAACATCGGTCAAAAATGGCTTAAATATTTGCTGCAAAAATGGCAGCTGATTGTCGTTTTGGGCAGAGCGGTTGATACGGTTTGCTTCCGCCTCCAGACCCTGGGCATACACACTCTCCAACAGCCCCGCGAGTGACTGCATTGCATCGGTAAAAACTTTTCTTGAATTTTTTATGTCTGCCATGCTCTCTTCAAGCTTAATCGCCAAGTCGGGCAATGTATCTATAAATGTATTGATTTTAGGGTGGATTTCTTTGCTTGCAATAAACTTTGGCACAAGCAAACCCGATATTCCATGATAGTACATATCATATGACGGCATAATATTACCCCCTGCATTAACTGTTATTTTTTCTCTTTTTCAATTGTAACATAACTGTAACTATTTCGCTATATACTGCCATCTCGGTTTTTTGTGAAAAAACACGGTAATAGCCTTTTGCGGACAAATATTGACACAGCGATAGCAGACGGTGCAGTTGTTTTTATGCACGATAGTGCCTTCGTGGTTTGTCAGATTGTTCATGGGGCAGACTTTCATGCATCTATTGCAACTTGTACATTCCTTATGGATTTTTATACGGTCTTTTACTATTTTCTCCAAATCCGTTGCATGTATTATGCTGGTGTCTTTTTGCCACGGCTTGCCTTGGATACAGCCCAGCAAAACCGAAATTTTAGCAAAACCACGCCTTTTTATTACCCCATTCTTTATATCTTTGCATACTTTATCCAGCTTTTTTTCTACCCTGCCAAAGAATTTATCGGTTGGATTGAGGAGATTAAGTACAGGTGTGTTTCCCATGTTTTGTTGCATATTAAAATGCTCTGCATAGATTACTTCTACAGTATTTTTTGGGAACAAATCTACAAACACCCTTGCACCATCACCGGAAAACAACATCTGTGTAACGAGAACGATGATTTTTTTCCCGACAATCCTCTCCATATGTATCTTAGAAAACTCCCTCATTATGCGCGGAACACGAGAGCAGTAGATTGGATAACAAAAGGCCAGCACATCATGTGCGGCGATGATTGCGTCAAAATCAGTATCTTTTTCTTCTATAGAGTAGCACTCGGCTTGGAGCTTTTTGCTAAATGTTTCTGCCAAAAATCTTGTATTACCCGTACCTGAAAAATATAATGTCAACATTTTATTACCTCCATAAGACAAGCCCTGGTTTTTTGCCTTGTCATCTGTACCATGCCCAACCCTACAAAACCAAGGACTTCTGTCCTTATACTATCCTTTTTTGTTTCCTCGATTAGGCATGTAAGCACCTGTGCTTCTTCTTCCAAATTTTGCATATCTATGAAATCCACGATTATAATCCCCGACAGATTCCGCAACCGTAGCTGTTGTGCAATTGCTACGCCGGCCTCCATATTTGTTTCCAACACAGTCTCTGCATAGTTTTTGTCGACATTACTGCCTGTGTTTACATCAATGACAACACAAGCCTCGGTCTGCTCAATGGTGATGTATCCACCGCATGATAGAGGTACTTCTTTTGCACAAGCGGCGACGGCCTGTTTTTCCAAATTCAGCGGACGACAAAAAATCCTCCCACCCATCACAGGCAAGACCCCGCAAATTTCTTTCGAGATTCTTTCGAAATCAGCATCCCCTGCATCAATCAATATCTCTGAAATATCCTCCGAAAGTATATCCGAAAAGACCGTGCTTTTTTTAGCCGAAGGGAAAAGCGTCGCAGGTGGTTTTATATATTCCGCCCGAGTCGTAATATCTACATGCGCAATGTGCAATGACGACATCTCTTTTGAAATTTCATCCGCGTCGGCACCGACCGCATTAGTCCTGATAATCGCGCCATATCCTTGGGGCAATGCTTTTCGTGCAATTTTGCGCAAGCGACGGGCTTCCTTTTCTTCGATTTTACGCGAAACACCGACCGCACCACTATTGTTTAGCACAACAAGCCGTCCTTTTAGGCTGATTTCCAAGCTTACGCACATGCCTTTTGTACCGACCGCGTCCTTTTCTACCTGCACCAAAACGGACTGCCCCGCCTTTAGCCCATGCCCCTTTTTCAAATTAATAAATGCGTTTTTTTTGGCACCCACATCAATAAAAGAAAATTGCCCGGGCAAAATCGTCTTTATTCTCCCGACAATCACCCGCCCTACCCACGAGCCACTCTCCGAAACAGGCCAAATCTCTACAAGCCTTTCGTCCTCTGCAAGCGCGACAAAAACCATATCATCGCAATT
>JGI24703J35330_11748133_pt1 | contig 11021 bp, 10 predicted proteins | sample TergutNt197P1_FD_35330 | JGI IMG/M metagenome (IMG submission 35330) | reverse complement strand
CGATTTTCCTTCGGAAAACGCTGATTCGTTCACTGCCCTCGTTTAACGCTTCACCAAAATTTTGAGTTTATAGAGGTCGCCGTAGATGTTTTGGTCAAAACCGCTCAAACCCGCATAATCTCTATTGCCTTTAGGCGACCTGTATATTATACTCTAGGAGCATGTCAGCAAGCTATACTGCGCAAAGTGTGACATGGGGTTGTAGGGTAAAAATCCCTACATAAATGAGAGGAGAAATGATTATGTCATCTATACCAACACCACATATCAATGCAAAGCCAAATGCGTTTGCAAAAACTGTTCTAATGCCGGGAGACCCATTGAGGGCAAAATATATTGCCGACAATTTTTTGGAGACACCCAAGAAAATCAACGAGGTACGTGGGATGCTTGCATACACAGGCACCTATAACGGTAGCCCCGTTTCTGTTATGGGGAGCGGCATGGGCTGTCCTTCTATGGGTATTTATTCTTATGAGTTGTTTAATTTTTATAAGGTAGAAAACATCATCCGTGTAGGCTCGGCAGGTTCCATCAGTATGGAGCTGGAACTCGGCGATGTCGTCATGGGTGTGGGAGCGTGTGCAGAGTCACATTATGCAGACGGTTTTGCGCGTTGCCCGGGCAACTTTGCGCCCACTGCTTCTTTTGAACTTATGATGAAGGCGCAAAAAGCCGCAGAAATCAACGATATCAAGCTATGGGCGGGCAATATACTCACCAGCGATATGTTTTACAATGACGACAGTGTGGGTATGAATGCATGGTTGCGCATGGGTGTACTTGCTGTAGAAATGGAAGCCGCCGCCCTATACACAAATGCCGCACGAGCAGGCAAAAATGCACTTTGCCTATGCACCATCTCGGACAAATGCTTTGACAGAAGCACTGTGATGACCGCAGAGCAACGTGAGACTTCGTTGACAAATATGATAAACATGGCACTTTCTATGCTGTAAACAATGACAAAGATAAACTACCTACGTAAGGTATGGGCAGAAAAATATAAAGAGAAAGACCTCGCCGCCGCCATAGAAATCGGCGAGGTTTTGTTGGACGAGCATAGGCATAACGAGCATTTTAGTGGATATGCCAATGACTTGTTTAATTTGGCATGTGTATACGAAGAGGCAGGCGACCTGGAGAGGGCGGCAGAGCTGTATTCTGACTCTGCAAATCGGCTATCGGGAGAAAATCTCTCGGGTGAACCTAGACTACAATACTCTGCACGGATTACGCGCCTGGGTGCCACGCTTATGCGGCTTGGTGTCAAGGAGCCGGCGATGTTTATGTTTGGGAGTGTCGCAGGCAGTTTGCATAATGAGTATGGTACAAACCATCCCATATATGCAGATGCACTATACAATTTGGCAAATGCGTCTGCTGACGCGGGCTATAAAAAAGAAGCAATCCGCCACCATCTCGAAGCCCTCAAAATCCGCGAAAACGAAGGCCATATCGAGGATATAATCAATAGTTTACATAGTCTTGCGTTTATACATGAGTCATTAGAGGAGTACGACAAGGCCATTTCGTATGCGGAGTCGGCTGTCAGTTATTCTGTCACGGATGACAATGGCTACGCCCGCGCAACAAACTATCTGGCAAGCCTCTTTGAAAACGCGAAAAAATACGAAGACGCACTGCCACTCTATGATAGAGTGCTGGAACTCACGGGCAAAGAGGTAGGTAACGAGCATAGTGCCTACCTAAATGTAGCCCTGCGCCGAGCAAACCTGCTCGCATTGCTCGACCGCAACGAGGAGGCTCTGTCTGCCCACGAAGAAATCCGAGCCGTATTTGCAAAAGTATCAGGCACAAAGCATATATTTTATGCAAACTGTCTGCGCGGCATGGCCATGTTGCATAAGACACTAAACCACCCCGATGAGGCCGAAGCCCTCATCCTCGAAGCAATGAAAATCCGCCGTAATATCTTCGAAGATATTACGCTGGACATTACATTTCTTATACGCCTTCACCTGCAAGAAAGCAACCTATCAAAGGCACTGGAAGCCCTTATCTACGCGCTCATGTGTTCCGGGTCTGATTCGCCGAGCTTTCCCGAGTTGCTAAACATACTCGTTGATGTCTTTTCGAAAACAGAAATACCAAACGCCGCGGGTTTCTTAGACTCTATGGAGATGCTTAACGACAAAGAAAAACTCCGCCCGATAATAGCAAAATGGACGGAGTGGGAAGGGCAAGAGTAGTATTACATAGCTTTTTTTAATGCCGCGGCAAGCTGGTCAGGGCAGGATGTGCCACGCTCTCCACATTGTATACCGCTCATGGTTTTGATGATTTCATCTGCGCGGCGACCTTTTGCAAGCTCTGCGATGCCCTTTAGGTTGCCGTTACAGCCGCTGGAGAATTTTACTTCTTTTATTATGCCGTCTGCATCTACTTCTACATGGATTTCTTTGCAACATACACCGCTTGTTTGATATGTCATATTAGTCCCTCAAATTCCTTTATTGTATTTTTGATTACATCAATCGCGCTTTTCCAAAAATCCACACTCTCTGTGTCTATGCCGAGTATTTTACAGCTTTCGTTGATTGGCATTTTTCCGGAAGCACGCAGAAAGGTGTCGTATTTTTCTGCAAAGGCTGTAGGGTCTTTTTCGTAAATTTTGTATAAACCAAGTGCCAACAGATGCCCAAACGCATATGGAAAATTGTAAAACGAAAAACTCCCGCTGTAATAATGGGTTTTGATTACCCACATATATGGATGCAAATTTTTTGGGTCGAGGCCGTCGCCGTAGGCCTTTTTTTGTGCGGCGAGCATTTGTGCATTAAGCTCGTCCACAGAAAGGGGATGGTCTTTGCGTGCATAAAAGACGCTTTTTTCGAATAAAAACCTTGAATATATGTCGAGTATCACCTGTGTTGAGTCTTGCAGTGAGTTTTCCAGCATTTGCAACTTTGCATTGTCGGGCAGGGTTTTTAATGCGGCGTTTGTTACTATCATTTCGCAAAATGTAGAGGCTGTCTCTGCCATGGGCATGGGATAATGTGTATTCAAAATACCCTCTTGCATAACCTGCATACTATGGTATCCATGCCCAAGCTCATGTGCCAGTGTGATGATGTCCGAGAGACTGCCTCCAAAGTTTAGCAATACACGAAATTGCTTAATCGCATATATGTCACCACAAAACGCGCCCCCGACCTTGCCCTCACGCGGCTCCACATCCACCCAATCCTTTTCGAAGGCGGTGCGTGCCACTTTTTCCATATTTGCAGAAAACTTGCCAAAGTTTTCGCAGACAAAATCCTTTGCCTCGTCGTATGAATATGTCTTGCTACCGGAGTCCCCCATAGGCGCGAACATATCATAGAAGGGAAGTCCGTTTTTATGCCCGAGTTTTTTCGCCTTTAGTTTCATATAATCTCGAAGGCATTGCAGGTCAGAATCAATGGCAGAAAACATGGCATCCAGCGTTTTTTGTGTCATATTGCTGTCGAAGAGTGTCCTATCCAGCGGGTGGTCGTATTTTTGCTTTTCGCATATAAAATTGACCTCGCCTTTTATGCCGTTCATGGCGGCGGCGCAGGACTCAGCTATCTTTGGATATGCGGCAAGCTCCGCCTCATATGCGGCTTTGCGGACGGCGGGGCTTGCATCATATGCAAGATTTCTGCATTCGCTAATCCCGATTGTGCGTCCGTCATAGTCACAGCTTAGTGTAGAAAGCAGTTTGTCATGCAACATACCCCACGCGCCCGAGCCTGTAGTAGCCATCTGTGCCACTACAGCTTCTTCGTCCTCTGTCATCATATGGTTGTATTCTTCCGCCATATGTTGCAGTTGGTATGCATACTCGTCTATGCCATGCTCTTTTGAAAGTGCGGCTATATCCCCTGCACCCGCCAAATATGATGCGAGGCGCACCTTTACTCGGCTTGTTTCTGCATGTATTGTTTCGAGCAGATAGATAAATCTGGAAGCGTCAGCGTTTGCTGTATCCGTTGCGTATACAAAATGCGAATACGAACTAAGCCTGTCTATTTTTGCAGAATAATCCTCCAGCAGTCGGATAATCACTGCCACACTCGAAAATGAATCTACATTTTTTGTGTTCATTTTTTCTACGAGCTTTGGGATTTCTAAAAAGTCGTCCCTAAATTCTTTTGAATCAAAGCCCTTATAGATGTCGTTTAAATCCCAGTTCATATCAAAACTCCCCTACTGTACATATTTTGTTTTTGCCGCTATCCTTTGCGCGATACAATGCCTTGTCGGCATCGGCTACATAGTTGATGATATTATAATCCCCGCCATGGACGGGTATCATACTATGCACACCTATACTCACTGTGACTTTTGCATTGCCGTTATCCAGCACAAGGTTATATTTTTCTACAGACATCCGTATACTTTCGGCAATTTTTAATGCACCGCTCAAATCTGTATCCGGCAAAATCACGGCAAATTCTTCTCCGCCCCAGCGAGCGGCCGTATCACCTGCGCGTGTTATTACAGCTCGGATTACATCTGCGACACCCATCAAGGCTATATCACCGTTTAGATGACCATACAACTCATTAAATTTTTTAAAATCGTCTACATCCATCAGTATAAAGCCAAGAGGCTGTTGTTGCCGCTTTGCACGTTCCCATTCCTGATTAAGTTGAGAATTAAAAAATCGGCGGTTGCCTATGCCTGTCAGGTCGTCGGTCACGCTCATGCTTTGTACTTTGCGCAAAAGGTTTAGGATTTCCATTTGGCTCTTTACCCGCATTTTTACAATTGGTTCGATAAACGGCTTGTGTATATAATCCACAGCACCGAGGGCAAAACCCTGTACCTCACTCATATGACCCGATAAACCCGTAATAAAAATAACAGGTATATCCGAAGTATCCTTGTCGGCCTTTAGACTTTTAATGACCTGAAAACCATCAGTATCCGGCATCTTAATGTCTAAGAGTATAATGTCAGGCTTTATTTTTTTTACAATTTCCAAACAATCATGCCCGGATTTTTCTGCAAATACATCATAGTCCTGACTAAGCATTTGTACTAATGCTTTGAGATTCATAACCTCGTCATCTACTATCAATATGCTGTTTCTTTTAGGCTCCATATAATATCTCCTTTAATATGTTTGCAGAAACTAATGCCGCGCCAAAGTCAAAATTTTCGATTTGTTTACATAGGATTGCCGCTTCCGGAATCGACCTAAGCCCTTCTGCTAAATCCTGCGCCTTGCTGTCTCTTGTTTCCAGCAGAATGATTAGCTTATCCAGCATTACCACATTGTCGTTGGTATGAGGTGTTTTGATTAGCTTTGAAAACTCCGCCTCCAGCAAATCCATTTGTGCGGATGTTGGAGCCATGTCGTCCGCGAGGATGTTTTCTATGTCCTGTGCGGCTTTTACCATAGTGTCCTCGTAGATTAGCCCTGCCACGCCCTTGACCGTATGTGACAAAAAATGTGCTGTTTTAAGGTCTCCCGCTTCCACTGCTTTTTTAATTTTTGAAAAGGTCTGACTATGATTTCTTACAAAATCTTCACTTAGTGTTTTGATGAGCTTATGGTCTCTCTGAAAATTTTCTATACCCTGTATATGTTTGTCACGCACATGTTTTACCAAAACAGAATGCAAATGCTTTGTCTGTATGGGCTTTGAAATAAAACCGTCAAACCCCCTGTTTATAAAATCCTCCGACTGTCCGATTAATGCGTTTGCTGTGAGTGCGATGATTGGTGCTGTGTAGCCCATCTCTCGCATAGCGTTCATTGTCTGTGTGCCGTCCATGCCCGGCATCATCTGGTCCATAAAAACTATATCGTAGACATTGCCTTGCCTTATTTTTTCTATGGCTTCGTATCCGCTTTCACAAGAATCTATATGCAGGTCATAAAACGCAAGCAGGCCGCGTGCCACATATATATTTGCACCTATATCATCCACCACAAGGACTCTCCCATATGTCATGGACTCGTATACAAACTCGGATTTTTTTGTATTTATTTTAAACCTTTGCAGTTGTAGAGCTGTTTTTTTGCCGATGACTTGGTCATCAGCAGGCTCTTGTGGGATTGTTATTGAAACAGTGGTACCCTTGCCCGATTCGCTCTCAATATTGATTTTTGCATACATCATTTGTACAAGATTAAATACAATGGGCATACCCAGCCCGGTTCCGCTTATATGCGGGGTCTCACCCTCATGAAAACGCGTGTATTCGCTTTTCCTCAGCGTATCCACCTGTGCAGGGGTCATGCCGATACCAGTATCACATATGGACAAAAGCAATGCATAATTTTCGTAACGCAGTGAAAGCTCCACAAAGCCTTTTTCTGTATATTTGAATGCATTCGAAAGCAGATTTGTCATGATTTGTTTAATCCGCAAGACATCTCCGATTAAAAATACAGGCAGGTTTTCGTCCACTTTCATTTTGAATTTGATTTTTTTGTTGCCGATATGTGCGGCGTGCAAATGCATTACATCATTTATCATGCTGGCTATGCAATATTTTTTCGGCAATAGTGTCATTTTTGATGCTTCGATTTTAGACAGGTCGAGTATGTCGTTTACGAGCTGTAATAGTGTAATGGATGAGTTATTGATTTTTGCAAATGCCTCTTCTATATCAGGAGGCAGGTCGGTCTTTTGCAAATATATTTCTGAAATCCCCATGACTGCGGAAATAGGCGTGCGGATTTCGTGGCTCATCCTGGCCAAAAACCTGCTCTTTGCCGCATTGCTTTCTGCCAATGCATCCTGCTCTCTCTTCATCGCAGCCTTTATTTGTGTCAAATCCGTGATATATGCCACAATCATGATTTTGCCATGTCTGACAAAACGCACCAATGTGACCTCCGTCGGAATCGGCTTGCCGTCCAAGGTACAGTGCAACCACTCAAACCTTGCATAGCCCTCTTCATAAGCCTTATTCATCAATGCAGGAATCGACTCGGCAGAGAGGGTACCGTCAGGCTGCCTCTCCGGAGAAAGCCTGCTAAAATTTTTTATGTATTCTTCTTTGCTGGAAACATTATGAAGCTCCAGCGCGTGTTCGCTGGTAGACATCAAATTGCCCTTATCATCCCAGATATTAATTACAACAGGAGAAGAATCAAATACCGTCTGTATTGTTTTATGGGCTTCATATTCTTTTTCCAACGCGGCTTTTACGGGACGCAAATCTACCCCGTACGCAACGAGCATGTTTTTCCCCTTGCTTGTAAAGCGCACCATAGTGACCTCTATAGGCAAAGGTTCTCCTGTCAAAGTTTGGTGCATCCACTCAAACTGGACACGCCCCGTTTCAAAAGCTTCTTTTACATAGTTTAGCGATTTTTGACGCGAGAGGGTGCCGCATGGCTGGTACTCCGGTGACAACTCATAGAAACGCTCAATAAATTCTCTTTTGCTGGACAACCCAAAAATCTCCAGCGACCGCCGGTTTGTGTCTATGTGCTTTGGGGTATCGTCCCATATGTTCATGATAAAGGGCGAGGAGTTAAGGATTATTTCTTTGATTTCGGCGGATTCAAACTCGTGTACCATAGTAATGCCACCTTATGAAAAAGGAATGGGATAACCCATTCCTTAACTCATTAAAATAAAAAGTGCTTAGACGACATAAGCCTTTAGCAGAGGCTCAAGTCTTTCTGCCGTTGCAGGGTCGTGGATGGTAAGCTTTAGTGGATTAGCAAGGTCCAGGCTAAAAATACCCATGATAGATTTAGCGTCCACTACGTAGCGGTCAGAGCCCAAATCAATATCGCCTTCGAGCGGCGCGACTGTGTTTACAAAGCCTTTGACCTTATCCACCGTGTCCAAAAGAACATTTAACGTTTTCATCGGATTTGCCTCCCTCAAATATTAGTTACTGTATTGTAATATCTTGCGACGCGTGAGTCAAGTGTGTTAAGCTTTAAATCAGCAAATCTTTTGATGGGGTGATACTGTGAAGGTAAAAAAATTTTTTGACAAAAGGCTTGGTGTAGAATTATCACAGCTTGGTTTTGGCGCAATGCGTCTCCCTACTCTGGAAAACGGAAAAATAGACCGCGTACATGCCGAAAAAATGGTAGACATGGCATACAAGGCAGGGGTCAATTATTTTGATACGGCACAGCCATATCACGGCGGCGAGTCGCAAGAGTTTTTGGGCGAAGTTTTGGCAAAATACCCGCGTGAAAGCTATTATTTTGCTAACAAACTGCCCACTTGGGCAGTGACCGATAAGGCAAAAATGGTCGAAATCTTCGAAAAACAACTCACAGACAGCCGCATGGATTATTTCGATTTTTACATGATACATGGCCTTGGTGAGGATAGATACGATTTGGTAGACAGGCATGGGATTTACACATATCTGCTGGAACAAAAAAAGGCAGGTCGCATAAAATTTTTAGGATTTTCTTACCATGGCAACTACGAGACATTTAAGCGGCTTTTTGATAATTACAAATGGGATTTTGCCATGATACAGTACAACTATGTAGACAACATAATGCTCGGCACACAAAAATACTACGACATCATGGTAGAGCATGATGTACCATGCATGGTGATGGGCCCCATACGCGGCAAATTTTTGGCGACACCACCCGAGGACGCAGTAGCAGAAATGCAAAAATTTGATGGCGGAAAAACCACAGCTTCGGCATGGGCTTTGCGCTGGTGCATGGATAAAAAGAACATCACCGTAGCACTCTCAGGCATGTCGGACATCACCCAAGTAGAGCAAAACATACGCACTTTTGCAGAGTCACCGCAAAACCTCACCCCCGCCGAGGCTGATATGCTGGCGCGGGCAAGAGATATTATGCTTGCAATAAAAACAATCCCTTGCACCTACTGCGGATACTGTATGCCCTGCCCAAAGGGCGTAGATATACCAAGACTGTTTGAGGTATACAACCAATACAAACTCTTCCCCAATGAGTTCCGTGCGGGGATTGGATACGGAAAACTCGTGCGAGACAAAAAAGGCGACGACCACTGCAACCAATGCGGCATATGCAGCCCAAAATGCCCACAAAAAATCCTCATCCATGAATGCTTTGCACCCATGAAGGAGGAACTGGAGCCTCTACGACAAAAGTTTATTGCGTCAGTGTGAGAACGCAATCAAATCTTTAACAACCGCATAATTTCTTTTTCAGATTCAAGCACTCTTTCAGCAATAAGTTCGCAGAAAGGCTCTTCTGCACCGTTCAATTGATAATTACGAATCGCGCTCATATATTCCTGCCGCAAAATCGGAGGAATGAGCGCGAGCATATAACCGTCTTGGATAAGAGCGGTATTCATAAGCAAACGCGCAACGCGACCGTTGCCATCGATATATGGGTGGATTGTAACAAATTTAAGATGGAGAATTGCCGCAAAAACAACCGGATGCATACTGTCGCGCTCGGTTTTAATCCAATGCTCAAGTCCTTCCATAAGCCCCTCAAGTTTATCATGGGCAGGAAATTCATAATCGGAACCGGTCACAATAATGTTTATTTTACGCCACACACCTGCGCTGGATTCATCAATATTTTTGAAAAACAAGTTGTGGAAGGTTATCACATCTTCCGTCACAATTTGCCTACACTCCAAAAGGCTGAACATATAATCAAACGCGGCGGAATGCCCCAGTGCTTCAAATGTGTCACGAAGCGGCTTCCCACCAACTGTAAGACCGTCCTCCAGCAATATCTTTGTTTCCATTTCCGTAAGAGAGTTGCCCTCTATTGCGTTTGATGTCCATGTCAGCCCAATGCGATAATACTCACGGAGCATTCGCAAATACTCACCCTCAAACGGACGTATGCGGTCGATTGCCGTTTTGTTTATGTCTATGCGTTCATAAATTTTTTTCATGGCTTCATGGCTCACCTCATTTCCTCGTCTCATTATAATGCGAGAAAGCCCGCCAATCAAGGCTAACACAACTTTCTCTTGCATTCCTTTCCAACACATTTCCTGTGTCTATAAAGGCAGCCGTAGATGTTTTGGTCAAAACCGCTCAAACCCGCATAGATTCTGGGCTATAGTTACTATGTGTCAAATTTAAAGCGTGATATGCTCCAAGCTTTATATAAGCCAAAATAACCGGTCGGGGAAATGGGGTATAACGAAGTTGCAAGTACAATTACTATGTTTATAGGCTTTTGGATTTGCGTGGAGGCGAAAATGTTTACAGATATAAAACAGAAAATAGATACGGAAATTGTTCGTAGAATTATTTCATACGCAGCATTTGATGCTTCAGTAGAGGGCGTTACTAAAATTATTGAGCAGTATCAAAACGCTCAAAACCTCAATTTTTACGCTTGGATTGAAAATGACGTAGTGTTGGGCATTTGTAGTTATGAAGTACATAAAACTAAGGTTGAAATACATTTAATTTCTGTAGATGAACACGCACGAAGTCGTGGGGTAGGTGGTAACATGACTACTGCTTTACAAGACAAATATGTAATGTTGCTTGAAGCTGAAACCGACGATGATGCTGTTGTGTTTTATCGTAAAGTTGGATTTGAAACAACAGAATTTACACACGAAAAGCGCGGCAAAAGACACTATTGTTTTTTAGAGCCATAGTGCTACTTGTATTTAATTCCATCCTACTGATATTTGAATGCCTTCTATATCATCTAAATACTTGGCAGGGGCATAAAAAACGGTGGTATTATCATCGAGCATTGAAAATGCAAAAACCATAATTGTATCAAAGCGCAAGTTGTCGGACAATACACGCACCTCATTCATAAAGGCGACCCATGCGTCATAGGCAGAGTTTATTTCTATGCCGTAAGGGAAAAAAGTGTCAAAACCTCGCTCACTTCTAAGGATGCTTCTGTCGCCATGTCTTGCTGCTTGTCTTACAAAATAATCGAAATCCCACGCACTGATGTATTTGTTATCCCCAATGGTTAAACTTCCGTGAACTTTTCGCTCTAGGGTGTGTCGACAAAAGAAATATGGTATAATGGAAAAAACATTAAGGGGGCTTTTCCGTGGATAATGCTTACAGGCGGCACGACATTTCAGATT
>JGI24703J35330_11748134_pt1 | contig 11030 bp, 11 predicted proteins | sample TergutNt197P1_FD_35330 | JGI IMG/M metagenome (IMG submission 35330) | reverse complement strand
GGAGATTTTTTACGAAGTAAATAAATTAGCCCAAAGGATAATCTCGAGTGTCTGCGAGTCGTAACTGGATTATACAAAAAGTGAAGACGAGCGTATTTATTTTCGAAGAACTTATCATAAATGATATCCTCTTATAACTAGCAGAAAATACAAAAAAAGGGTTGATTCTTAATGCGAGATATTATAATTACAATTTATTTATTTGTCTTTGGAGTATTTTTTCGTTTATTTAAATTACTTTCTCTTAGAAATAAAATTGTAATTGTCGTATCATTTTTGGAAAATCCACTTTTTATTTACAATGAATTACAATCAAGAGAAAACATCCCAGAAATCGTCTTTTTAACTCATAAAAAACATTTTACAACTTTAAAATCTCGCAATAATTCTACTTTTATAATAGAAAATAAGAACCTTTTACATTTTTTCATCGGGATTTACCATTTAGCAACTGCAAAAGAAATCGTTGTTGATAATTATTTTGGATTTTTGTCCGCAACACCTTTTAAAAAACAAGCGAGAGTAACCCAAATATGGCATTCCGTAGGAGCAATTAAACAGTTTGGAGCAATGGACCCAACTAACTCAAATCGGTCAAAACGTGCAAAAAAAAGATTTTATAAAGTTTATAAAAGCTTTGATTATGTACTGACTGGTTCTAAAATGATGGGAGAAATTTTTAAAAAAGCATTTTTAATTAATGATAGCCAGTTGTTACCATTTGGAGTCCCGAGAACTGATTTTTTCTTTGACATAGAATCTCACAAAGATATAAAAAAAAATCTTTACAAAAATTATCCGAATTTTCGCGATAAAAAAATAATCTTATTTGCACCGACATTTCGTCGTTATGAAACAGTCTCAGACGGGTTGAACCTAGATATATCCAAATTATACGAGCCTCTTTCAAAAGATTATATCTTACTTGTAAAACTTCATCCAAGCATTGCTGGAGATATAAAAATTGACGAGGCGTTTTCCGATTTTGTGTACAATTTAAGTTCCTATCCAAATATTAATGATTTGATGTTAATCACAGACATTTTGGTTACCGATTATTCGTCGCTTCCAATGGAATTCATTTTTTTTCAAAAACCCATGATTTTTTACGCGGATGATGTGCAGGAATATATGAATGATAACGGTTTATGGGAGGATTATGCATCGAGTGTTCCAGGAGGTCTTGCAACAAATGAAACTGAATTAATTCAGGCTATAATTGAGCTAGAAAAAAGTGACAACAAGCTGAAATCCTATTATGAGAAATGGGTAACTTATTGTGATGGGTCATCTTCAATTCGTTTTGTTGATTTTTTACTTGGAATAGAAGAAAAAAGATAAAAAACTAAACCCGCATATTAGGGGTTTAGTTTTTTATCTATCGTAATAAATAATATCCCACTTGTAATCATAATAATACCGTATAAAGGGGCATTGATTGTAAAAAGACCTGTTTGTGGTAAATAAATATACGTGTTATTGTCATCAAAACTATTTTGATTGATAAATAACCCTAAATCAAAAAACATATAATCGTCGTCATAACTACTTATCCCAAAATCATCTTCTATCACATTTAATCTCATGAAAATGCTACCCCAGACCATTCCTTCGGGTGCTTGATGTCCTTCCATTACTGGCCAAATAGTTACACCTTCGCCCCAATCAAGTGTGTTAATTGCTTCAAAAAAAGTTACTCCGGGACGAGTATTAAATGGATTTCCTGCTTGATTATGTTCGATAAAAGCGTACATTTTTGCGATACTCGATTGTGGTAATGCGTTATCACATACTTCAGAAAATGCGTGTGCATATGGATTAAAATGATTGAAATTTATTTCAGCAGATGTCAAACTTAGAACCATTGATAATAAAAAAATAACGAGTTTTAAATTCATAAACATATCCCCCAAATGTTTTAATAACCTCATTTTATCATGATTTTTTTATTTTTTAAAGCATTATTTCTGCTAAATATCAAATTTTAAAAATTTGTTTTTACAGTCTAGTTAATTCGTCAAGATACTCCAAAATAATAATGTTAATATTTGCTGAAACAGCGATTTATTTGTTCCCATTGTCGTTAATTGTTTAAAAAAAGGATAACAAAAAAACACAGACATTTTATAATAGTTTGTGTTTTAGGGTGCAGTTAATTCGATATTTCAAGTCGCCTTTTAATGAATAATCTTTAAATTCTGTTTGGAATAATAATTCAAAAAGCTCAAATATATCGTCACCATCATTAAATACGAGCAAATATCCTAGTTCAGCAAGTTTTTCTGCTAGTTGCAGTTGATGATCATCTACATGTTCATTATACTTTTGTAAACGTGGAAATACAAGGGTCTTTTTGCGTTTTTCGATTGCGGTAAACATAGACCCAGCGCCCGCGTGCGTCATGATGACTTTTGCTTGATCATACAACAACTTTAATTTATCATGAGCCATAAAATCAAAAAGTTCCATTTTATCGCTATAAAAATCCGTGTGTCCCAACTGTACAACTATGCGGTTATTGGGTGCTAATTTTTCAACTTCAGCAAGCATTCTCGAAAAGTCTTGTTTTTGAGTACCACAGAGGACTAAAATCAAAATATCACCCCTCCATATATAGCATTTGGATATATATTGAGTAATTCTTCCCACTGAACATAAAAATCATTTGCGATTTTATACATCAACTTTCCAGTCATTGTGGGCGTTTTTACAGCTGCGACGGTTTCGATATAAATAATGTGACGTTTAAAAATCCAAGCTAGAACACATATTGGCAGGGTCGAATGCACACCAGTTGAAACAACGACTTTTGGCCTGAAAAATATGAAATAAAACATAGAAAGAAGACTAACATACGCAAATTTAAAAAAGTAAACCCACCCCTCGGCTCGAGAACTATAAGGAACGTAGACGGTTTTAAATGAGGATTTTTTTGACACTTCTGTTCTTTCTGTCATAACAACACTATCGAATTGATCAATTAAATCGGCAAGTTGCATGAGTTCCGTATAATGACCACCAGCACTTGCACAAAATAAAACTCTTTTTTTTCTCATTTTAGATTATTCCTTTTCATCTAATGAATTTGTGTTGTAATAAGAATCAACTTTATCTTTCATGAAATCAAGCAACGCAGATTTTAATGTATCATCACGAAGTGCATAATCAATTGTGGTCGTAATAAAACCAATTTTTTCACCAACATCATATCGAGTACCCTCAAAATCATACGCAAAAACCCTTTGAATTGTGTTCAATTTTGTAATTGCATCCGTTAACTGGATTTCACCCCCCGCCCCTCTTTCTTGATTCTCTAAAATATCAAAAATTTGCGGTGTTAAAATGTAGCGTCCCATAATCGCCAAATTCGACGGCGCAGTACCAAGTGGCGGCTTCTCAACAAAACTCTCAACCTGATAACGACGCCCATCTTGCTTTAACGGATCAACTATTCCATATCGATAAGTTTCACTCTCAGCAACAGTTTGAACACCAATTACTGGAGAGAAAGTTTTATCATAAACATCTATTAATTGCTTGAGTCCAGGTGTTCCACCTGGATTATCAACAATGTCATCACCGAGTAACACAGCGAATGGTTCGTCTCCAATAAATTTACGGGCTGCCCACACAGCATGACCCAAACCAAGCGGTTCTTTTTGGCGAATATAATGGATATCAACCAAGTTTGTTGGTAAATGTACTTTTTCGAGCAAGTCAAACTTCCCTGCTGCCTCTAAATTTTGTTCAAGCTCAAAATTTCGATCAAAATGGTCTTCGATCGCTTTTTTACCTTTACCTGTTACAATAATAATATCTTCAATACCTGATGCTACCGCTTCTTCGATAATATATTGAATTGTCGGTTTATCAAGAATCGGTAGCATTTCTTTTGCCATAGCTTTTGTGGCAGGTAAAAAACGCGTTCCCATACCCGCAGCCGGAATAATGGCTTTTCTCACTTTTTTCATTGTATTAACTCCCTTTGTGTTGTTCATTTTTAAATAAATTTTCAAATTCTCGATTTGAGAGTCTTTTTGGATATTCAAAATCAAACGAATTAGTCACGTAACCATTTAAATATTGACTCATCCCACTTATCAAACCAGCAACTGATTGGTCAACTATAATTGCCTCATTATTTTGTAAATATCCAATAGTTTCAGGTAAATCCACGGTAACAACAGCCGTATCAACTGCGAGTGCTTCATAAACAACAAGCCCCAATCCCTCATAACGAGATGAAAGAACAAAACAATCGCACTTTTTTAATAACGGATACGGATTATCCATTCTACCCAAGACAAATATGCCGGAATTAGCATGACTCTGCTTAATTTGATTTATTGTTTTATCTTTCAAAGGCCCATGCGGCGCAACAATCACTAATCGTGTATCCTTCCTGTTTGTGAAAATTTCCTCAAAAGCTTCGATTAACAAATCATGCCCTTTTTGATAGTCAAATCGTCCTATGTTAATGAAGATTTTTATATCTTTATCGTTTAATTCTTTGTGAAATAAGTCTTTATTTCCGTACACTATCTCAACATCTTTTAAAGTGACACCTAAATCAACATCTGCTAGTTTTCGAACTCGCTTTTCGCCTAAAAAATTATTCATCGGCAGGATTTTATTTTCAATACTCTCAACATTATTTTCAAGTTCATAACGTAAATTTTCATGAACAATGGCGATTTTATCAACACTTTGATACGTTTTAAAAATAATATTTTTATTAAAATTTTTCTTCGCCTTGTATTCTGCGAACATATCAGTATGAACATACATCACTTTATTTTTAACCGGAGCGTAGCGTAATAACGTCGAATAAATATTACCAAAACCGGTAAAATTGATTAAGTGGTCGATTTTTATATCACCGAATATTCTTCTAAAATCACGTTCTACAACACGTTTAACTATTTTGTCAATTACTGATGATGAAAACCACTCAAACTTTAAATGAGAATAATAAACCACTCGTTCTATTAACGTAGCCAATATCGCTTCTGGAAATGGATAAAATATAACTTCTTTGGGGAAATTCTTCACTCTAAACTCATATTCTTTTTTTAACTGTTTTTGACCAATTAATACAATATAGTTGCGTTTCGTAAGGTCGATATTATCAAGTGTGTTTAAAAATGCTGTTGTGACGCCGTTATCCCACAAACCACCAGGCATGATTACCACGTTTTCTTTATTGTTGGAAAGAGTCGATTCAATTACTTTCTTGTTGGATTGATTGTATAATAAATAATCGTTAATTATTTGCGGTCCGACTAACGAGTCAAGTGGTGCAAATTCTAACAGAAATTGGGTATAATCCGGTGCAGGAGATGCATAAATGGCTCTTATTAATTCAGAAATATTTGAAACTTCGACCATTGGATAACGAGAAATATCATCATATACTTTTCTCGTTGTATAATATTCTTCTTTATCATATGTGTATAGTATTATCTGTCTGTTCGTTAAAGCAAAATCATACATAATAGAAGAATAATCTGTGATTAATACATCGACTGCGGTTAAAAATTCATACAACTCAAAAGTATCTGGCAAAACACGAATATTTCTAAATTGTTTTAAATCTATAGAATCATTAAATGGATGTAATTTCACATAAAATTCTGTTTTGTCATTTATCGAAACATCGATTGTCGCTAAGTCGTCCATAAGTCGTGTTTGATCATTAGAAATGTTCGATATAGTCCCTCTCCATGTAGGCATATAAAGAACAATTCTTTTGCCCGACGCATGTAATTTTGAGCGTATTTCAGCTCTAATAAACGAGTCGAGTAAAATAGAGTTTCTCGGTGAAGGTGCTATGACAATTTTTCCTGTATAAATATTATCAAGTCTATGACTTCGTATTAAAGTTTGTGCTAAAAATTCATTATTTACAATAATTTTATCTGTGATGTAAAAATTCCTTTGAACATTCGCACCGTCAGTAATATTTTCCATATCTTGCCCAAGAGTCTTTAACGGCGTTCCATGCCAAAAATTAATATACATTTGGTTTGATTTTTTTATAAAAAATGAAAAGAAAGATGTGTCATTAAAAAGATATTCGCAAGTAACTAAATATTTTAAATATTTTACAGACATATGTTTTATGACGAATACATTTTTAATTCCATGATTTTTTATAAATAGTACATCTTTATTTATATTTTGCGAAACAAGGAAAATTTTATGACTTTGACTTTGTTGTGATAACTGCTTTATTATATAAAAAATGTGACCGTCGATTTTTTTGCCATGAGTTGATTCCAGTAGAAAACTATTTTTTTCTACATTCGAGTTTTTAAAATAGTGTATAAAAAGCGGTTGTAAATATAAAAATCTGTATAAAGCTTTTATTAATCTTATCAAGATTTTATCCTCCATTTTTATACACTTTAATAGTATACACCATTTTATAAAAAAAAGCCATAAATTTCATGGCTTTTCTTTAGTTGCAAATTATACAATGTAATTTTCAACGAATCGTTTAGTTACATTTCCATCCTCTAGATAACAAAATTTATTATAAAATTTATCATAGAATTCATCGTTAAATAATATTTCTCCTGTTTCGATAAAGTAGTCTAGTTCTTTAGTCAATTCATGCGTAGTTGTTACTATTGGTCCTGGTGATTTTTGAGTAATATCAAAATAAAATCCTCTTAGTGTATCTCTGTATTCATCTAAATCATACATGTAAAATAAAATAGGACGTTTTAAATTTGCATAATCAAAGAACACTGATGAATAATCGGTAACTAGTAAATCAGAAATTAGATATAAATCATTAATATCAAAACCACTTGAAAAATCATATACGAAATTTTCGTATTTTTTCGTATCAATGTTTTCCGCAACTAAGTAATGCATTCTTAAAATAATAACACAATCTTCTTGATATTTTTCTTTTAATAAAGCTAAATCGAGTTCTAGTTCAAATTTATACAATCCTTTGTTATAAAATTGGTTATCTCTCCATGTAGGAGCATAAAGAATAATTTTTTTATCTTGAGGCAAATCAAATTTCTTTTTTAAAGCTGTTATTTTAACGGGATTATTATCATTTGTTAATACGTCATTTCTTGGATAGCCAATTTCTATAATGTCTTTTTCGAATGCGAACGCACGTTTAAAAATATTAGTACTATATCTATTAGGAGAAACTAAGGAATCCCATTTAGAAGATTCATTTAAAAAGTTATTTTTATATTCAGTAGTCGTTGTCTCAGGCATATGAACTTCATCCATATCAAGAACTAATTTTTTTAAAGGCGTACCATGCCATGTCTGAATATATTTTGTGTGCTTTGGCTTTATTAGATAAGATGGTAAACGACTATTAGAAATCCAAAAACGTGAAAATGCCATTACAAAAATCCAACGAATCGAATAACGAAAAATGATTTTTATATCATCTTCTTGAAAATTAGATGCAAAATTTTTATCAACACTCCAATACATCGAATAATCAGGATGATGAATTTTCATATACACATATATCGCTTTTGGATTACAGCCATATTGTTTGCCTAAAAAACTTTCAAAAACAATTTGATTTTTTCGAGCTGGAAAATACCCTACAGTAAATAAAAAGAATCGAATAAGTTTACGTTTTAAATTATGTATCATATTATTTACTCCTTTTATATCGGTCCTTTTCCATTTTGATAAAATCAATTAATTCTTGAAGATAGTTATCCATTTCTATAAAAATAGTTAAATAATTTAAAGAAACTTTTATTTTTCTTGATGCTCTTTTTTTATCTACTAAGTCTGATGGATTAATGTAGCGATTGAGAGCTGTGTATAGATAGTACAATCTTCGATATTTTATAATCTCAAAATTTGTACGAAGTCTTTTTATATTAACTTTCTTATGTTGTAAATATGTTGAAGTAAAAATTTTCAGTTTATCTTTATCCATAGATAGTGCACCAATTTTATTAATATAGAGACTCCATCTAATTGCTGTATTTAAAAAATCAAATGTTGCATCAATTTCTCCACACTTTTCCCAATCTATTAAAAAAGGTTGATTATCAAACCAAATAATATTTTGATTAAAAACGTCGCAATGAGATATAACTTTATTTTTGCTGCGAAAATTTTTAAAATGTAATCGACTGGTTTCATAAAGATTTTCAATTATTAAAATATTCGAAAATAATAATGAAAGCCATTTTGGCTGTTTCGGCTTTGATAGTATTTCATTAACATAATAATTCCAATCAACTTTACCATCAACATTTCTTCCATAATGATAACTCGGAATTCGAGTAATTAATGAAAGGTGCTTTTTAAACTTGATATTATGCATTTTGCCAAGTATATTTCCTGCATTTATAACATCGCTGACACTTATTTCATTTAGTTTTTTTTCAATTCCCTTTAAATAATTAAAAATTAAGTAATATTGTTCTTCGAAATAATGTAAAATAGTTCCGTTAATTTCTGAGGCATTTATTCCACAAATACCGTATCTATTAGAAATTCTACCTATTTTTTCGCCCATAATCAACTTGTTTCGATTATAAGCTGAAGAAACATTTGAAGCACTCAACGCTTTGATTACTAATTCATTTTTGTTTGTTTTTACGTAATAAGTTCGATTTGTCATACCTTTATTGAATAAGAACTCTTCGCTAACTTCACCTAAATCTAAATGTTGGCATAAACCTTCAATATTTATTTTATACATCTGTATGGAGTGACAAATCACCTTTAATTTGTGATGTGGATATTTCAGGAGTACGTGATAAATAAATTACGTCAGCATTCGTTTCTTCTTTTATAAAATCAAATTCTCCAACCCAATCATCGCCGATTACAAATGCATCAATATGATATTTTTCAATGTCAGTAACTTTTTGAGACCAACTTTCTTCTGGTATAACTAAATCAACATATCTAATTGCTTCGAGAAGTTGTTTTCGTTTGTCGAAATTAAAGTAACTTTTTTTTGACTTTTCAATCCAATTAAATTCATCTGTTGATAAAGCTACGATTAAATAATCACCTTGAGCTTTAGCACTTTTTAGTAAATTTATATGTCCATAATGTAATAAATCAAATGTTCCATATGTAATAACTCTTTTCATAAACTGTCCACCTTTTTTTATGCTAAATCAATAAATTTATTTCTATATTTTAAATGTAAGTGCGATGCACCAAGTGCTATTACTAAGACAAGCAGCCAAAAGAAAATAGAAGTTTCCGGGTGTTGCCAAAAATATGCTCTACTAAAAAATGTATATCTAAATCCTGTAGTAATATAAGAAAATGGGTTTAAATCCATAAGTCTTACAAACCAGTTCGGCATTCTAGGCATCTCTGCAATGTTCCAAATTACACCAGCAAAAAACATCATAAATCTCATAAAAGGTCTTAAAATATTAATATAATCTCTAAATAACATTGTAAGAGTTGAATTTAGAAGTGTGAAAAAGTAAACAAAAATCAACATAGCTATAAAATAATAAATAAACTGTATCCAATAAAGTGTAGGAAAAAAACCCATTAAAAATAAAACAAGAACCATAGTTATTACTGTTACAAAATAAGAAGTCAAACGTGATGCGAGGGTCATGCCAGGAATTATACTCATTGGAAACTGCATTTTAGAAACTAATGTTATTTTTTTTTGAATACTTTGTGCACCGGACAGGATTACTTTATTCATAAATAACCAAGCAGTCATACCGATTAACATCCAAGCAAAAAACGGAACATCGATTGTATTTCCATCCATACCTACTGTTATATCAGGACGAGCTCGCATTAATCCAAACATAAAGAAATAAATACCGATTTGAATTAATGGATCAAGAATTTCCCAAGCTAAACCAAAATAATGCCCTTGAAAAGCTGCTTTGTTATTATACCGTGCAACTGTCCACATTAATTGCAAATTGAAAATGATTTCTTTGAAAATTAAAATTATATTTTTCATAAATTTCCTCGTTTCTATAATTTCGTTTCGTCAAAGATTAATTATAAATATTTTAAAAATTGTGACGTAAATAATGTCTTATATTTATTATGTTCAGTAACATTAAATTTATAAACGACCTATAATATTTTATCAGACTTATAATACTTTGTAAATGATTAACACCGCATTTTTTGATTTAAAAACGAAAAAAGAACGTGAAAGAATATAGATCTTTGCGTTCTTTTTTTCAAAATTTAAAATCTATTATTTTTTTGTTTTCGTTAAATAATTTTTTGTTGAAATTTTATTCAATTCTTTCTAATATTCTAAGAGTATAATAGAAAGGCCAAAAACAGGAGGTTCATTTAAAATTAATTTGTCATCATAAAATTCAAACGTGTATCGATGACATTCTGATTGATACCAACAAAATATTAAATAGTTATTCTTAATTTCCCATTTAGAATTAAAGCATTTGTTGTCAACGAACCATCCCCAACAACTTTCTTCACAATTACCGAAATTTTTTGGATCGCCGAAAGCACCGGATTCATTTAATATTACATGACCTATATTTGTTCTATCAAGACCGTAAAAGTGATCTCTCACAATATTACCATCATCATTAAGAAAATATCTTCCAAGTTGTCTCCATCTACCAATAAACAAATGAGAGTAATCTTTTTGAACTGGTTTATAAATAGGATGTAACAGTGTATTTTCGTCCAAGGTTAAAACGCCAAATAAAATCCTTTCCTTCTTTATGATTTGTTCTTCAAATTCATTATTCGAGTTATGATATTCATTTATATCTAAGTTATGATATCCATAATATTCATATAAATCATTCCCTCGAACAGTTCTGTAAGTACTTGATAAAAAAATTAAAAAAATAAATGACAAAACATAGTATTTCTTCTTCATTTTACAAACCCCCTATAAATTTTACTTTAACAGCATATTAATTACATAAATCCCTTATAACTTATTTTTCCCGAATTGTCAAGTTAAATCGAACACTTTCGTAAACATCATGTATACTAGTTCATTTTCTTTTGGTTGAATGAGTGACTGAGCCGTAGGCGAA
>JGI24703J35330_11748135_pt1 | contig 11058 bp, 11 predicted proteins | sample TergutNt197P1_FD_35330 | JGI IMG/M metagenome (IMG submission 35330) | reverse complement strand
GCGTTCACAATTTTTACCTTGTTAATGGTCTTATAATTTACAAGGTGCTTGAAGTTCCAAGAAATGATTATGTCGCAATTATAAATTACTGCAAATGCAATATGCAAACAGTCGGCATAACTTTTTTCTTTCAATACTCCCCCTGCAATATATTCGTCAGCAAGTCGCACAATTTCATCTGTTCGTGTTAGGATTTGAAATTGTATTTGCTCTAGCCGCTCGAACATATGACTACGCTTAGGTTCATCGCAGTTCTCTATTTCATCAATGACAACGGGTGAGATAAAGATTTCATGTTTGCCGTTTTTAACATCTTCCCATAACAGATTGGTGTCACGCATTTTATCGGGAGTATCCCCTGCGAAAAGATGGCTTATCGTTGAGGTATCGAAATACAATTTTAACTTTCTCATGCAAGTAACACCTCTTTCAAATAGTAGGTTTAGTTTATCACGAATATATGCATTTTAAAACTCCATGATTAAAATGCGTTATTTGCGCCCTTCACAGCACACATCATATAAATCGTTAATTGCACTTAGATTATACCATACCAAAAACCACTCGGGGGCTACAACAGTATGGACACACTATCAATAGTCAATAGTTGAATCCTTTAACCAAAACGACAAAGCTATATTCAAAAACCACTTATGAGCTTCAGGGTATTGACTCTATCACTGTGTCAACGTTTATAATCCATTTTGGAGGTGAGCAATATTTTCAAAATCGGCGAATTTTCAAAGCTGGTGCGCGTGTCCCCACGGATGCTTAGACATTACGAAAAACACGGACTTTTGCGCCCCGCCGAAGTAGACCGCTTTACGGGATACAGACTGTACAGTGCAGAGCAAATCCATCTTCTGCTCCACATCACCGAGTTGCGCGACATGGGGTTTGGCGTAGAAGAAATCGAAAAAGCTCTGCCGCACTACGACGATGCAGATTTTATGCAAAAGACTCTGGAACGCAAAGCGACGGCAATCCAAAATATAATTGCGGCAGAAAACGCAAAGCTCCAAAAAATTCAAAGCAAAAAGGAGAATCTTATGATTTACGAAGCAGAGTTAAAAGACATCCCCGCGATGAAGGTAATTTCCCTGCGAGAAACAGTCCCGCCCGAGGCAGAGGATACTTTATGGGAAAAAATGTGGACATTTTTGGGAACAAACAAAGCCACAGGCTATTCCATCTATCATGATGACGAATACAAAGACGACGAAGCTGACATAGAAATAGCCGTCCCCACCGACACTATGGGTGAAAACAAAGACGGTTTTGCCTACAAAATACTGCCCGCCATAGAAAAAGCCGCCACCATCCGCTTTTCCGGCTCCTACGAAAACTACAATGCCGCAATGGAAAAGCTGGCATTGTGGATAGAGAAAAGCGGCTATGAGTTTAACGGCCAAATACGCGGCTTCGGCGTAGAAATCCCGGGTCTCACGGAGTTACAAGTGCCTGTGAAATAAGCATCCTCTTTTCTTATTGATGATTACTCAACCCTCTGATAAAATATCAGGGGGTTTTATTTAAGTAACGCGAAGAGCGCGTATTCAAAAGGAGCATATAAATGAAAACAGACATAGAAATCGCCCAAGCGGCAAAAATCAAACCTATTTCCGAAATTGCGGCCAACGCAGGAATCCGAGATTTTTCGCCATACGGCAACCACAAAGCAAAAATTACTTATGACTACAAAACAGGAAAAAACGGCAAAGTCATACTTGTCACAGCGATTAGCCCAACACCCGCGGGCGAAGGCAAAACCACCACTACCATCGGCCTTGGTGACGCGCTAAAACGGCTTGGTAAAAACGCAGTCATCTGTGTGCGTGAGCCATCACTCGGCCCAGTATTTGGCATGAAGGGCGGAGCAACAGGTGGTGGATATGCACAGGTTGTTCCGATGGAGGATATAAACCTGCATTTTACGGGAGACCTGCACGCGATTACATCGGCACACAATCTACTGGCGGCCATGCTGGACAATCATATCCAACAAGGCAATGCATTAAACATAGACCCGCGCCAAATCACCTACAAACGTGCAATGGATATGAATGACCGCCAACTCAGGAACATCGCAACAGGATTTGGTGGACGGCTAAACGGCACACCTCGCGAGGATGGTTTTGACATCACTGCAGCATCGGAGGTTATGGCTGTTTTTTGCCTATCCACTGATATTGCGTCTCTCAAAAAAAATCTTTCAAATATCGTGGTCGCGTACAGATACGACGGCACACCCGTGACGGCAGGCGACCTGCAAGCCCACGGAGCGATGGCGGCACTGCTAAAAGAAGCATTTAACCCAAACCTTGTGCAGACCCTCGAAGGCACACCCGCGATTATCCACGGCGGGCCTTTTGCCAATATAGCCCATGGCTGCAACACAGTAGCCGCCACAAGTTTATCCATGCAGCTCGGCGACATCGTCGTGACAGAGGCGGGTTTTGGTGCAGACCTTGGTGCAGAAAAATTTATTAACATAAAATGTCGCCGTATGGGAATATCCCCTTCTGCCGTAGTCCTTGTGGCCACAGTCCGCGCTCTAAAATACCATGGCGATAACAAACTCGAAAACGGCATCCCAAACCTAAAGCGTCATATAGAAAACATGCAATCATTCGGACTGCCCTGCGTAGTGGCGATTAACAGTTTTCCAACAGACACCCCCGAAGAAATAGAGCTAATCCGCAAAACGGTGTCCGACCTTGGCGTAGAATGCGCCCTCTCCGAAGTATTTGCAAAAGGCGGCGTAGGCGGCGAATCTCTGGCAAAAGCAGTACTGACAGCGATGGAAAAACCATCAACGCTAAAATTTTCGTATGAATTGAACCAACCAATAAAAGAAAAAATCAGCGCAATCGCAAAGTCCATCTACCGCGCCGACGACGTTTCCTTCTCTGCCGAAGCAACAAACCAAATCCGCAAGTTAGAAAAACTGGGCTATTCTGATTTTCCTGTATGTATGGCAAAGACACAGTACTCCTTCTCCGACAATCCAAAAAAACTGGGTGCGCCTTCGGGTTTCTCCATCACAATCCGAGGGGTGCGGCTGTCAGCCGGTGCGGGGTTTGTCGTTGCACTCTCCGGTGACATCATGACCATGCCCGGACTGCCAAAAACACCCGCCGCAGTAAACATTGATATTACGGACGACGGGGTGATTAGTGGTGTATTTTAGGTGCGACCTGCCTCGTGAGGTCGGCTATATCTTGTATATTTAACATTTCCTTGTCCAGCTTTGCGATTCCTTCCGAGCATTCGTAGAGGCTTCGGATAATCGAGTCGGGCATCTCGTCATTAAATCTATAACGCACTTTATGTTCCAACGCCGCCCAAAAATCCATCGCCTGTGTGCGTATTTGCACCTCTACAGGCAAACGCTTTACAGCATCGGTGAGATAAATCGGGACTTCCAATATTATATGGTAGCTCCTGTATCCCGATGCTTTTGGCGTACCTACATAGTCACGTTGTTTTAAAATTTTCATATCAGGCTGATTGCTCAGCACCTTTGCTATAGAAAAAATATCACGCGCATACGAGCATATCACACGCATACCCGCTATATCCGTGAGCCGTGTGCGTGCGTTTTCTGCCGTGAGTTCACACCCGCGCTTATGCAATTTTTCGGCTATACGCTCTGGAGATTTAAGACGCTTTTTTACGTGTTCTATGGGGTTGGATTCATGTAGATTAGAAAATTCTTCTACCAATGTCTCCACCCGTGTAGCCATGTTATTTAGCGCGCATTTGTACAATACCAAGTCTGCCTTCAGCCTTACAAACTCTTCTCCGGAAAATAATACTGCCATCTACATCACCCTTTATACGGTATTGTTATCGTCAAAATTGCACCGACTATGCCGTTTTCCGCTGTTACATCGCCATCATGCTGTTCTGCAATGGATTTTACCGTAGCGAGTCCAATACCCGTAAGTCCATTTTTGCCTTTAAAAAATCTTTCGAAAACATGCGGCAACTCCGCAGGGTCAAAGCCGGAACCATCGTCCACCACACATACTTTTGCCACAGACCCCGCAATAATACATTCTATCTTTACACGGGTTTTTGCATAGCGGATTGCGTTGCTTATCATATTATCTACAGCCCGTTCCAAAAATGGCGGTATACATCTTGCAATAATAGTCTCGCCATCACTTTTGTATTCCAGCGATACTTTAGCATTATCCGCCAGCGGACGATGCTTATCCACCCGCGCCGCCACCAAAGCACATAAATTTGTGTTTTCCATCTGCGGAATGGCTATACTCTCCATGCGTGATACATATAGTATGTCGTCTACCATGTTTGCAAGCTGGTTTGCCGAGTCCATGATTGTAGCAGAAGCCGCACATGGGTCCATTATGCCCATATTAATACCTTCGGCATAGCTTTTTACAATCATAAGAGGGGTGCGCAGCTCATGCGATACGTTTTGAAAAAATATTTTTTGCGCATTGTCATGTTCTGCCAACTGTCGCGCCGCATTGTTAAGACTTTTGTTTAGCTCACTAAAATCTTCATTTATAAATGTATATTCATTTGGCGTAAAATCGCCGCGTCCGATTTGCATAACAAAATCACGCAAAGCCCTCAAAGGCTTCATAGTAAAATCCGCCATCCTGCTTGCAATAATCATCGCTATTAGCCAAATCGCTACTACAGAAATCAATAGTAAACGGTTAACTACCGCCGTAAACGACAAAACGTCCGACACATCAAAATAAAAAATCAGCGCACCCGTATCATGAGGCACAATCGAAATAAAAAACGTACCGTCATCAAGCCGCATACGTTTTCTCTCGGTAAGCACCATAGGAACCGGGTTTGCTGATAATTTTTCTGAAATTTCCAGAGCAGAATAAGATATTAAAATATCGCGAGGCATATAATTTGCATCTACAGAAAAAACACGCACATGCGCATACATAAACCGATGATTGCCACGCAAAACGCGCATAAAAAAGCTGGAATCGTTGTGCATTGCAAATTGCTCATACCTCACACGCGCCTCTCGCAGGGCATCCTCTGCACCCTCCGATATGTAGCGATGTATGGTAAGGTTGAAAACAAGACCTACCATAGAAAACGACAAAAACAGCAACACAGAAAAAACCGTGACTATATGCGGCTGGATATACCCTATTACTTTCTTAAATATGTTCATTGCTTTTTTTCATTGGCTATACGTTCAAACTCTATCCGCCTAAAAATTGCTTTTACGCGAGAGACTACACTCATGATACTCACAGGCTTTGTAAAGAAATCGTCACTACCCAGGTCCATTGCCGTCTGGTAGTCCAAATCACTGTCACGAGCCGTGAGCATTATGATGGGTACATGACTAAATCTCCGTATCTCTTTGCAGATAGTAAACCCACTCGAACCCGGCATCATCACATCCAGTATCACCAAATTGGCAGGTTTGTTTTCGAAAGCAGTAAGTAGCAAATCACCTGTCTCAAACATCAAGACCTCATACCCTGAGTTCTCCAAAAATGTCTTTAGAGCCTCTCGTATGCTGTAGTCATCGTCAGCTATATAGATTAGCTTTTTTTCATTTTCTTCCATATCCATCCCTTTTTCCAATGCTAAAATAAACTGTGTGGATTATACCATAAAACACTGGAAAAAGGGTAGGCTTTTTGTAAAATTTATACTAAGCTTTGGATATTGTTATACTTATTGTCCCATTTTCTGCGCTGGAATGGATTAATACGGCGTGTTGCTTTTCATTTTTAAATTTAAAATCAAGCTTTCCGTTTTGAGAAGTTGCGGCTTCCTTGCCCGCTTCCGCGTAGTTTACGGGAAGGGAGTGGTCATGCCGTTCTACTATTGTCATCCCTGCATTCATTACTGCATTACATAGTGTCGTTGATACCTGACATACGCCACCGCCAAAGTTTTCAGCCTTTTCTCCGTCGCGATAGATTACCGCTTTTTTATACCCTCTTTCTTCTGTGGTGGAACCGATTGTTTGGTTGAAAGAAAAGGTATCGCCGGGCTTTATCACAGCACCATTTATTGCCTCGGTGGCGAGTGTAATATTTGTTTCACGCCCTTTGTCCGCCGTATCGAATGTGGTTGTGTGATGGGCAAGCGGCGAAGCATCACTCTGTACATTTTGCCTCCTTCGCGGACGATTGTTGCGGTCAAACGGTACATCAATTTTTTCTTCTTTGGTGTTTTGTTCTGCGGGAGCATGAATGCGCGAGCGTGTAGGCACATACTCATCCCGCGTAATTTCTTCTGTACGTGCAGTAGAGCATCCCGCTAAAAGCGATAGAAGAATTGCCATGAGTAAAATTAATTTTTTCATAAAAGATTCACCCTTTTTTTAATAATATTTTTATTATGGATGATTGTGGCTGAAAATATGCAAAATCAATCATTGACACATCACTTCAACTATGCTTTAATACCCCTCGGTTTAGTAATACCAAACATATTATTTAGAATTGGTGTGCCTATGCAGGAATTAATGACAGAAATCGGCGAAAAAATTAAACAACAACGTATCCGCATAAACCTCACACAAGAAGAACTCGCTATCCGATGTGACCTATCTAAGGGATTTATTTCTCAGCTGGAGCGCGGGTTGACATCGCCCTCTATTGCTACTCTGGTGGACGTGTTGGATAGCTTGGGTACCAATTTGAAGGAATTTTTCCAAGAGCCAAAAAATACACAGGTCGTGTTCAGCCCTTCGGATGCATTTACTACAGAAGATACCGGTGAGGGTTGTCAAGTATTTTGGATTGTGCCAAATGCGCAAAAAAACATCATGGAGCCTATCATCGTAAAACTTCAACCAAAGGGTCGCACGATAACGCATAAACCTCACCAAGGAGAAGTCATGGGCTATATGATTTCCGGTGCTGTGACATTGCTGCTAAACGGCGAACGACGAAAAATAAAAAAAGGCGAATGCTTTTATTACACGGCAAGCAACCCGTATTGCTTAGAAAATCATACAGAAAACATGGCGACAGTATTGTGGATTACTTCGCCACCAAATTTTTAAGGGGGTGGGACTAAGTTGGAGCATTTTGTAGACTTGATTGGCATAACAAAAACCTTCGGACGAGAACTAATCCTTGATAACATAAACCTTTATATAGATAAGAACGAATTTGTTACATTGCTGGGGCCGAGCGGCTGTGGCAAGACTACGACACTGCGCATTATCGGTGGATTTGAACAACCGACATCGGGCGAGTTGCGCATGGACGGCGAAAACATGCTTTCCGTCCCGCCACATAAACGCAAGGTTAACACGGTTTTTCAAAAATACGCGCTTTTTCCAAATATGAATGTGAGGGATAATATCGCATTCTCATTAAATCTAAAAAAAGAAAAAACTGCGGTCATTGACAAAAAAATAAAGAATATGCTGCGTCTCGTAAATCTTGACGGCTACGAAAAACGCACCACGACATCTCTATCAGGTGGTCAACAACAGCGTGTAGCTATCGCCCGCGCACTCATAAGCGAGCCAAAATTGCTTCTTCTTGACGAACCACTGGGTGCATTGGATTTAAAACTACGGCTGGATATGCAACTTGAGCTAAAAAACATACAAAAAGAACTCGGCATCACCTTTGTGTACGTGACGCATGACCAGGGCGAGGCATTAAGCATGTCAGACACGATTGTGGTGATGAATGCAGGAAAAATCTTGCAAATCGGCAAGCCGAAGGACATATACGACGAGCCAAAAAACGCTTTTGTGGCAAAGTTTATCGGTGAGAGCAATTTGACAGACGGGACAATGCTTTCCGATTTTGCGGTTAATTTTGCAGGCATGGACTTCGAATGCGTGGACAAAGGATTTGAGCCTAATCAAGCGATTGATATTGTTATACGGCCCGAAGATATTGTCATCACGTCACCCGCTGACGGAAAACTTCGAGGCGTGGTCAAAAATGTCACGTTTAAGGGTGTGCATTACGAAATGCTCGTAGATGCACATGGTTTTCTGTGGAAAATCCACAGCACGGTGCTTTCGCCCGAGGGTACCGAAGTCGGACTTACAATTGCACCCGACTTGATTCATGTAATGAAAAGGGATGAGAGTAGCATTGCTTAAACGGATTTTTGTTTACCCATATGGGCTTTGGCTTTTTATTTTTATCGTTGCACCCTTGCTTATTATTGTGTGGTTTAGTTTTGGCGGTACGGATTTTACGCTGTATCACTATGCGCGTTTTTTCTCTCCGTTATACGAAGGCCAACCGTTTTTTCAGCGGATATACATTGCTGTGCTAATGCGTTCTATTTATTTAGCCGTGATTAGCACTGTTATTTGTTTTGTTCTCGGCTATCCATTGGCATATGCGCTGGCTAAGTTTTATAGCCACAAATCATTTTTGCTGTTTTTGTTCCTTGTTCCGCTTTGGATGAATTTTTTGCTTCGTACTTATGCTTGGCTTACCATTCTGGAGCAGAATGGCGTTTTGAATGCGTTTTTGGGGGTTTTTGGACTACCCGCTACAGATTTGCTTTTTACGGATATGGCTGTGGTGATTGGTATGGTGTATAACTTTTTGCCGTTTATGGTGTTGCCGATTTACACGGTTTTGCGAGATATGGATAAATCCATAGTCGAAGCCGCGCAGGATTTGGGCGCGAACAAAGTACAGGTGTTTTTAAAAATTGTGTTTCCTCTTAGTGTACCCGGTGTGATTTCCGGGGTGACAATGGTATTCATGCCGGGGGTTACTACCTTTGTTATTTCCAATTTGCTTGGTGGTGGGCAATTTATTTTGGTGGGCAACCTAATCGAGCAACAGTTTTTGCGAGTAGGAGATTGGTATTTTGGGTCTGCCATGGCGGTGATTCTCATGGTATTGATTTTGTTTATGATGGGATTGATTAAACTGTTTGACCGACAGCCCAAAGACGGTCGCACAGACAAAACTGCCGAGGGAGGTGCATTGTATTGATAAAAAGAATTTATACCGTTTATATGGGCATCATGCTTTTGTTCCTATATGTACCGATTTTTATTTTGATGATTTTTTCATTTAACTACACACCCTCTCGTAATTATTGGGGCGGGTTTTCGTTACGATGGTATCAAGCACTTTTTAATGACCCTCATATTTTCCAAGCACTGCGCACTACGATTACTATTGCTGTGCTTTCGGCCCTCATCGCTACCATTATAGGGACTTTTGCCGCTTGGGGGATTAATACCTTGGGTGCAAAGAGTAAGGGTGTGGTGATTGGACTTACAAATCTACCCGTTTTTAACCCGGAGATTGTTACGGGTGTATCACTTATGTTGTTTTTTATCGCGGCAATTAGGTTTGCAGGTGTTGGCGAAATGGGATATGTGACACTTTTGCTTGCCCATGTTTCGTTTAATGTACCCTATGTAATTTTGTCGGTGATGCCTCGCTTGCGGCGATTAGATAAAAACCTCTTTGAGGCGGCTATGGACTTGGGGGCTTCGCCGATACAGGCCTTTGTGCGCGTTATTTTCCCTGCTATACGACCGGGGATTGTTACGGGGGCATTACTTGCATTTACACTTAGTGTTGATGATTTTATCGTCAGCTTTTTTACCACAGGTGCCGGAGTAAGCAATCTTTCGATTCTTATTTTCTCTATGGCACGACGCGGCATCAACCCACGCATCAACGCACTTTCTACACTTATTTTCCTGACTGTTATGATACTTTTATATATCATCAGTAGACGTGATTCTAAAAAATCCAGCGCGGATGCGCAATAAGAAAGGAAGTTTTAAATGAAAAAAATAGTGTTGGCAGGTGTTTTGGCAATGATTGTGCTGACCGCTTGTGGAGACTCCGAAAACGAAATCCGAGTGTTTAACTGGGGCAACTTTATGGATGAAAGCATACTTGCAGAGTTTACAGAACTCACAGGGATTACAGTGATTTATTCGACATATGCATCAAACGAAGAAATGTACACTCGCGTAACAAGTGGCGGCGGCGGTTTTGACTTGCTTTTCCCTTCCGATTATATGATAGAGCGAATGATACGCGAGGAGCTTCTTTTGCCTCTCAATTTTGATAATATCCCAAACATACAATATATAGACCCGAGATTTATTGACCTGGTTTTTGACCCCGGCAATGTGTATTCTGTACCTTACAAATGGGGAACGTTGGGAATTTTGTATAATACTGCCATGGTAGCAGAACTCGCGGGAAATCTGACAGTTGACAGTTGGGATGTTTTTTGGGATGAGCGTTTTGCCAACAATATTTTTATGTACGACAGTATGCGCGACTCGTTTGTGCCACCACTAAAGCGTCTTGGGTTTTCGCTTAACACCACAAATATGGATGAACTAAATATGGCACGAGATATGTTGCTGGAACAACGCCCCCTTGTGCGTGCTTTTGTCGGCGACCATGTAAAACATGCGATGATAGGCAACGAGGCCGCACTCGCACTTGTTTACTCCGGTGATGCTATGTTTACCATGGGATACAACTCAAATTTGAACTATGTAGTACCACTGGAAGGCAGTAATATCTGGTTTGATTCCATGGTAATCCCACGCGGAGCGCGCAATCAGGCAGGGGCAGAGGCTTTTATTAACTTTATCACAAGCCCCGAGATTGCACTGCGCAATACAATGTATACAGGTTTTTCTACTACAAACTGGCGGACTTTCGAAATGCTGCCTGCGGAAAAACAAAATGACCCTGTTTATTGGCCTTCTGATTATGTGATTGACAAGAGTGAAGCCTTTGTGCATCTGGGAGATGCTACCGCGGCTTGGGAAAGAGCCTGGACGCAGGTACTGGCTACGAGATAATTTCTGGATGAACAACTTTTGTTTATGCGTGAAGCTTAGCATAAAAAGTCAGACAAAAGTTATGACACTGTCCGAAAGCTTGTCACTCGGCACAGTAGATGTTTTGGTCAAAACCGCTCAAACCCCCTGAAAGAAGCTTTTGTCACTGGTGTGTGGCATTCCCGATTTCACGGACAGTAAAAAGAGACAAAAACACGAAAGAAATGACAAGTTATGCAGCTATATTTGAAAGAGCGTCTTGACACAAG
>JGI24703J35330_11748136_pt1 | contig 11073 bp, 9 predicted proteins | sample TergutNt197P1_FD_35330 | JGI IMG/M metagenome (IMG submission 35330) | reverse complement strand
ATATTATCTCTCCTGCATCAGGATTTGTTAATCCAGTGAGAGCATATACGAGATCTGTTTGCCCGTTACCTTCAATTCCAGCGATACAAAGTATTTCTCCACTATGCAAGTCAAAATTCACATTTTTTAATCTAGTCTTGCCAGTTTCAATATCAGTTTTTGATAAACTTCTGACTGATAGTGCAACCTCACCAATTTTAGGCTCATTTTTTTCAAGGGATAGACTCACCTTTCGGCCAACCATCATTTCCGACATTACCTCTTTTGACGTACTTGCAACTTCAACCGTTCCGATATATTTCCCTTTTCTTAGAACGGTACAGCGATTGGCAACTTGCTTTATTTCGTCAAGCTTATGCGTAATAAATAAAATAGACTTACCTTCGGCTGCCATTTCCTGCATAGTATTCATGAGTGATTCGATTTCTTGCGGAGTTAAAACGGCAGTTGGCTCATCAAAAATCAAAATTTCATTGTTGCGATATAACATTTTTAAAATTTCGACCCTTTGTTGCATACCTACTGTAATATCTTTTACTTGAGCGTCAATGTCAATATCGAAATTATATTTTTCTGATAAAGCAAGAACCTTCTTGCGAGCCTCTTTCATTTTTAAAATACCATTCTTTGTTGTTTCCACACCGAGAACGATATTCTCTAATACGGTAAAGTTAGGAACAAGCTTGAAATGCTGGTGAACCATTCCGATACCGAGCTTATTGGCATCAATTGGATTTTCAATAACTACCTTTTGTCCATCTTTAAAAATCTCTCCTAACTCTTGCCGGTACAAACCAAATAAGACACTCATTAGTGTAGATTTTCCGGCACCATTTTCTCCAAGTAGGGCGTGGATTTCTCCTTTTTTTAATTGGAGCGTAACATTATCATTGGCAATAATTCCAGGGAATTTTTTGGTAATGTTTCGCATTTCTATAACGTACATATAATTTTGACCTCCTGTTGCAAATCTATATGCTAATAAGTATACCACTTTCATTAGTCAAAAAGCTAGCTTTTTTTCACAAAATTTACTAGTTTAAACAAAAAAAGACCACTTCGAAAAGCAGTCAATTTTAGAGAAATAATTATTCTACAAAAGTAACTGTTACTAATGTTGTTACGATATCAGCTGAGTCCATACTTTGATCTACTGTAATTTCTCCGCTAACAATTCGAGCGAATACTGCATCGAAATCAGATTGAGCGAAGTTTTCAAATCGTGCAGTTTCCATTGCGATTGAAATTCCGTTGTTACTTGCATCAAATCTTAATTCACGACCACCGTTCCAAGTTCCATTAGCAACACTTACTAACATATCGTAAACTGAAACTTCTAACCCTTTAAGAGCTGAAGTTATAACCGAATCAGACTCATGATATTGATCAACATCAACACCGATTACCGATGCACCAGCAGCTTCAGCAGCAGCCATTACAGAATTTCCTGCGCCACCAGCTGCAGCGAAAATAACTTCAACACCAGAAGCGTAAAGTGCACCAGCAGTCGCTTGACGAGCAGGATCTGGACCGAATCCACCTAAATATTCAAAGTGAATAGTAACTTCACCTTCAGCAAGACCTAATTCAGAAGCTGCAAATTCAGCACCTTGTACGAATCCGTGTCCGAAACGTACAACGGCAGGTACAGGTAATCCACCTAAGAATCCTAAGCTTCTATAGCCTTCTAAAACAGCAGCATAACCAGCTAAGAAACCTGATTGCTCTTCAGCATAGTGGATAGCAGCAACGTTTGCAGCAACACGTACTTCTTCAGTGTCAGGGTTTCTTGGTGATGCGTCAAGTAATACGAAATGAACGTCTGGGAATATATCTTGTGCTTCGTATAATGAAGTTTGGAAATGGAACCCTGGTAATACGATTACATTTGCACCTTGTGCAACAGCATCTGCAATTACATCAATACGAGCTTCATCACTTGCTTCATGTGGTTGCAAGAAATTATGAACAGTACCTGGATTAGCTGCAGCAAAACGTAAAATACCATCTTGAGCACCTTGGTTAAACGAACCATCATTTAAAGTAGATGCTGGAGCAGGTGAGTGCGAGATAAGTGCGATGTTAACATCGACCTGCTCTGCATCTCCTGGCTCATCAGCTGGTGCTTCTGTTGTTGCCTCTGCTGCCGGCTCAGTCGTTGCCGTACCTGGTGCGTTACTATCGCCACATGCAGTAAGTACCACAAATAAAAACGCTGCGACCATCATAAGTAATAAATGTTTTAATTTCATTATATTTTCTCCTCTTTCTGTTATTTTAGCAGTTTTTGACTACTATTGTTAGTCTTACCATTAAAGCCAGAGTTTAAACCTAAATCTTCAAAAGTAAACACTATCCCTATTTTAATACATTTTGTTGGATTTGTAAAGGTTTTGTCCTTAGTTAATGGAAATTTTGCTATGATTTTTTGACAATTTACCACGAAGACACCAAAAAAGAAATCAAAAAAACATTTTCAATCAAAAAAAACAAAAACTTAACATTTTGATTATTGATCAAAGTGAGTTCGGATGGTATAATGTGACGTGAAAAGATGTCGCTTTTTATGAAAAGTGCACAAGAGAATAAAGCTCATATTTAGCTTCAAAATCAGGATAAGAATCTGGAGGTTTTGTTATTGGATATTCATATTAAAGATTTAGTCATGGAGTTTAGTGGAAATCGTGCAATTGACAACATGTCAGCTACTATTAAAGAGGGTGAATTAGTTTCACTTCTTGGTCCAAGTGGCTGTGGAAAAAGTACAACGTTAATGCTGATTGCTGGTTTATATCAACCAACGTCAGGTCAAATTTTATTTGGAGATGAAGATGTTACTCGTGTTGAAGCTGAGGATCGTGGAATCGGTATGGTGTTTCAGAACTATGCTTTATATCCACATTTGTCGGTGTTAAAAAACATCATGTTTCCGCTCAAGATGCAAAAAGTTCCGAAGGAGGAAGCGAAAAAGCGGGCGTTAGAAGTTGCGAAATTAGTTGAAATCGATCATTTGATCGATCGCAAGCCTGGTCAACTTTCTGGTGGACAACAGCAACGTGTTGCGATTGCTCGTGCACTTGTTAAGAAACCAAAAGTATTACTACTTGATGAGCCGCTTTCCAATCTAGATGCACGACTGCGCTTAGAAATGCGTGAAGAAATTCGTAGAATTCAGCTAGAAGTGGGTATTACGGCGATTTTTGTCACCCATGATCAAGAAGAAGCGATGAGTATTTCTGATAAGGTTATGTTGATGAATGGAGGAATTATCCAACAAGAAAGCAAGCCACAGGAAATGTACAAGCGCCCTGTGAATGAATTTGTTGCAAAATTCATCGGAACACCGCCAATTAATATGATCGAGCACGATGGTTATAATATTGGTATGCGACCTGAAGATTTATATTTAACTACTAAAGAGGATGCTATTGTTAGTGGCGAGCTGATTCATTTAGAGACTATTGGGCGTGATACATTGATTAAGGTTAAATCAGAAGAGCATACATTACGTGCGCTTGTTGAAGCAGAAACTAATGTTGCGATAGGTGACGTAGTTAATCTAGGTATAAAAGAAATGAACAAACATTACTTTGATCTTAAAACTGGTGTAAGAGTCGAAGTGGAGGAGAATTCACAATGAATGAAAAGGCGACATTAAAGTCTTCACTCAAAGCATACCTTTACCTACTCCCGGCCTTAGCTATTATTGCAGTTTTTAGTATCTTCCCGATTTTTCGCTCTTTTGACATGGCATTTCATACTGATTATAATTTTATCCGCCAAGAAGTCTATGGGCGTGGCTTTGACAATTTCGTCACGCTTTGGAACGACTCTCGATTTTGGTTGTCAATAAGAAACACCTTTACCTTTGTTATGGGAGTTGTCCCAATTAGGATTATCCTCTCTTTGTGTATTGCGTTGATGCTTAATAGTAAAATTAAAGCTAAAGGACTGTTTCGCTCTATCTACTTCTTGCCTTTTGTTACATCAACCGTGGCTATCTCAATGGTTTGGCAATTTGTTTATCATTCACAAAATGGTATTTTAAACGATGTTCTTATATTTTTTGGATTTGACCGTGTCAACTGGTTAGAAGACCCTGCGTATGCAATGATAGCCTTAACGATTATGAGTATTTGGAGTGGACTAGGGTTTAATATTGTTATTTTACTTGCAGGACTTCAAAATGTCGATCAAGGATTATATCTCGCAGCGAAGGTTGATGGAGCGAAATCATGGCATAGATTTACGACTGTAACACTACCAGCGTTATCCCCGACACTTTTCTTTGTTACGATCATGGGAGTTATCGGGTCATTTCGTGTGTTTGCAGAAGTATTTGCCTTATTTCGAGGCGAACCTGGACCTGGGCGTAGTGCTTTGACGATGGTTTTTTATATCGTTGAATCATTCCAAAATCGTTCATTTGGTGTGTCTTCGGCAGCAGCAGTCGTGTTATTTGCAATTATCTTTACCTTTACGATGATTCAAATGTACATTGGCAAGAAAATCGTACACTACTAGGAGGTGTCAAATAGATGAGAACAGAAGCTATTTCAAAAGGAACATTTTACATTATACTATCTCTTGGCGCTTTCTTAATGTTATTTCCATTTTTCTGGATGGTTAGTACTTCGCTTATGACACCATCTGAAATTAACGCTCAAAACCCACGTGTATGGCTACCTGCTATACCACAATGGGGCAATTATGCCAGAGCGTTTGAAGTTGCACCATTTGATAGATTCTTCATAAATAGTGTTATCGTTACGATAATCGGAACAATCGGTGAATTAATTACAACAGTTTTAGCCTCTTATGCATTTGCTAGGATGAAATTTTGGGGTAAAGATATCCTCTTTGCAATTCTACTTGGAACTATGATGGTTCCTGGTGAAGTATTGCTTATTCCGAATTTCGTAACGATGTCAAGGTTAAATTTACTAGACACTCTTCATGCAATTTATTTACCATGGGTGGCAAGTGTCTTCTCGATTTTCTTAATACGCCAGTTCTTTATGAGTGTCCCAAAACAACTTTCATACGCTGCTAAAGTTGACGGATGTAGTGAGTTTAAATTTTTATGGTATGTTATGATCCCACTTGCTAAACCAGCGTTAATTACGATGACATTACTGACAGTTATAAACAGTTGGAATGCTTTCACATGGCCAATGTTAGTCACTTTTACGCGTGATACAAGAACATTGCCAATTGGACTTGCAATGTTTAGATCAGAAGCAGGAACATTCTTTGAGCTTATTATGGCAGCATCAGTAGTAACCGTATTGCCAATGGTAATCCTCTTTGTCATCTTGCAGAAATATGTAGTAGCAGGTGTAGCAAAATCTGGAATTAAAGGTTAAATCAAAGCCACTGGAGGCTCTTCGTCACAAAAGACGTTAAAATGACTATACTTATACGGTCAGAAGACCAAAGGAGAAAATGAAAATGAAAAATAAGAAATTACTACTATTGATTTTAGCACTGTTTACGCCACTTCTGTTTTTAGCAGCATGCGGAGACAATAATAGTGGAACAGCAGATACGCCAGCACCTACAGATGCACCGGCGACTACTGCACCAAGTGCAGCGGATGATGAGCCACTAGAAATCATTGAGATTAGTTTCTGGCACGCTATGACAGGTGTCCATGGTGATGCAGTTGATACATTAGTTGCAGCTTTTAACGAAGAATTTCCACATATTCAGATTAACGCTGAATTCCAAGGAAACTATGGTGATTTAAGAACATTAGTAAATGCTGCTGCTATTTCAGGAGACTTACCACATTTATCACAACCAACCACTGATGATGTGACGACCTACATGAATGATGGGATAATTGTGCCTTTAACATCATTCTTTAATCATCCGGAATACGGATTAACACAAGATGAAATCAACGATATAATTCCAGTATTCCGCGAAGGTGTTATCTGGGATGGGGAATTTATGTCTGTTCCATTCGGTAAGTCAACGCGTGTTTTATTCTATAATGTTGACCTATTCGAAGAATATGATGTAGAAGTTCCAGCGACATGGGATGAGTTAATTGAAGTTTCTCGCGTTCTAACAGATGTTGATGCTAATCGTTTTGGAATGGGACTTGAAAATGGATGGGCGGCTGAATTTATGGCTTTAGTACTTCAACATGGAGGCGAGTACATCGATGAGGCAACTGCTACGGCAATGTTTGGTGAACAACCAGGAATTGATGCAGCCAGTATGCTTATGGAAATGGTTGAGGGTGAGTATGCACGATTCGCTGGTGAAGATGGCTTCTTATCTGGTGTGTTCGGTAATGGATTTGTTGCAATGTATATCGGATCTTCAGCTGGATTCCCACACGTAGAAGGCGCTGTTGATGGAGACTTTGAATGGATGACTGCTCCAGTTCCATTACACAACGGCAATGCTGCTTCAAGATTCCAAGGGAACGATTTAGTGTTATTTGATAATGGTGCAAGTGAAGCTGAGCAATTGGCTGCGTGGCAATTTATGAGATTTACAATGCGCCCAGAAGTTCAAGCACAGTGGGCTGCTGATACAGGCTATATCCCTGTAAGCTTTGCAGCAGCAGCACACCCTATTTTTACAAGCTTCCTTGAAGAAAATCCAAATGCAAGAGCTGCTAGTGAGCAATTTGATGCTGGATTCATGACTGCTCGTGTTACCGGTGCTGACCAAGTTTGGGTTATCCTTGGTGAAGCTTTGACTGATATTCGCTTAGGTGTTGAGTCGATTGAAGATGCACTAGCGGAAGGTCAAAGACGTGCAAATGAGGCTTTAGGGAACTAATTTTAAAATAAATAGAACCGTTGGAAGATGTTGGAACAAATGAGTTTCTAGCATCTCCAACTTTTATTTTCAGGAGGAAGTATAAATGGAACAAACAAAAATTAAATTCTGGGGTGGATTAAGCACAATCGGCGGCAATATTGCAGAAATTCGCTATGGAAATGACCGTGTTATTTTCGATTTTGGGAATGACTATAATCCATCAGACGTTATTATAACAAATGCCAAGGGAAGAGCTGAAAGCCGCGTTTCGGACATGTTAAAGCTTGGAAGATTAGCGAAAATTGAAGGAATGTATAGCGAAACAGACCTCGCAAAAGCTAATATAGATTTGCTACCAGCGGAAAAATCAGAATTCAACACAGGTATCTTCATTTCGCACTTACACCTTGATCATATCGGCTCAATTGACACCATCGCAAAGGAAATTCCTTTTTATATGTCAGTTCAGTCTAAACGGCTGCTAGAACAGTTAATGAAAATTGGAGAACCGCCGTTTAAAAGCTTGGAAGAAATTAAGACTTTTGAAATTGGCGAAATTGTTACGGTTGGGCAAATTAAAGTGACGGCGACGCCTGTTGACCATGATTGCCATGGGAGTGTGTCATTTTTAATCGAAACGCCTGATAAAAAAGTGTGTTATTCTGGAGATTTAAGGATGCATGGGCAACGACCTGAGGTGAATTATTCTTGGATGGAGAAGATGAAGGCTCAAAATCTGGATTTGCTTTTAATGGAGGCGACCACTTATTTTCCTGTTGATGATGAGCGTCCAGCTAAAGAGACTTATTCAGAGCCCGCTATTCCGATTGCTTTAGAAGAAAAAATCAAAGAAGCTAAAGGACTTGTTTTTTTCAACCCTTATCACCGAAATGTTGATCGGTTAAAGCATTTTATTGAAACAAGCAAAAAATGTGGGCGGATATTGGTTTTTGAAGCCGCAACTGCTCAAATTGCTTCAACATTTTTCCCTGAAGCAACGTTTAAAGTGCTAGAACAAGGCGTGACTGCTGACTGGATTAGTGAGTTATATGAGAAATATGGGATGATTACGGTTGGTGAGATTAATGAAAAGCCTAGTGATTATGTTGTTCAGAATATGTTTGAGAATGTTCTATCTTTGATTGATTATGAACTGGAGGGGAGTTTGTATATTCATACCAATGGCACGCCACTTGGCGCTTTTGACCCGGCATTTGGTTCGTTGCTGTCATTTCTTGAAAAATTGAATGTTCAGTATGAGTCGATTGGGACTTCTGGGCATGCCGATCAGGAATCAGTGCTAGATATTATTGATGCAATTGCACCGGCAACCTTGGTCATTTGGCATAGCCTTGCACCGGAGCGTGTTGTGCCAAGGAATCCGGAGCAGAAAATGTTGCGACCGGAGCTTGGGGTTTGGTATGAGGTTTAGGTGGATTTGTAGGAAATGAATCGAGAAGAAAAGTAGACTTGCCATTCAATTCTTAACAGAAATATTCATTATCACAACAGTTGCAATGGTCATTGCACTTTTCATCGGCAATATCGTTTCTGCGACCATATCAAGAAACTTACTGGCAGAAAATCTAGCATACCATATGCAGCCATTGAGTGAGCGCGAAGCTTTCATGAGAGATTCACCAATACCATGGGAATTGACACTTTTTTATCCAGGTGTATTGACACAGGAAGAAATAATGGAAATGTTTGACACTTCTCTTGATACACAGACAACTTTCGTTGTCATGGGGTTCGGGATGGGATTAGTGTTATTATCAACAACCTTTCCACTTGTATACTTAATGAAACTTGAACCTAAAAACCTACTACTATAACCTTCATAAAAAAACTCACTTTGGATGATTTAGACTCCCAAAGTGAGTTTTAACATTTTCAAATTGATCGTAATTAAACTTTTCCCAATAACCACTCCAATGCATGATCCAATCCAAGATTTTGAGGGAATTCAAAAAATAAATGCTACTTCGCAATGATTTTAATTCCTGCTTAACCAATATTTTTATGCATCACGCTGTATAAAGCTTCATAAGAAACCTAGAAAAGTGTAGCTCGATGTAAAACACACTTTTTCGAATCAGTTTGCCTGCCTGTTTGCTAGCCATTGTATTATCAAGCAAAATGCGATATAATTAAGCCATAATCAGGTGATTTGAACAGTCACTATTTAAGAATAAGAAGCGAGTGTTGAAAATGTCAAAGAAAATAAAAATCTATTTTACATCAGACACGCATGGCTATGTGCTGCCTGTTGATTATGCTAAAGGTGGAAAAGTTGCCAGTGGTGTCCTAAGTATGGGAAAAAAATTTGTCAAAGATGGAAACACACTGGTAATAGACGGTGGTGATACGATTCAAGGATCACCCTTTACCATGTATTTAAGTAAATTAATGTTCGACACCCACCCGATCGCTTTGGCAATGAATAAGAATGGTTACGATTATGCAACCTTAGGTAATCATGACTTCAATTATGGACAAGAATACTTGAATAAGTATGTTGAAGCTTTAGATGCGAAAATGCTTTGCGCGAATGTAGACGGATTAGAAATTGCTGCATCAGATATCAAAGTATTAGAAAATGGCTTACGCGTAGGGATCGTTGGTGCTGTGACAGATTGGGTGAATATTTGGGAAAAACCAGCTCATTTAGAAGAGATAAAAATAAGTGACCCGCTGTTAGCGATTAAAGCGGAGCTGGAAAAGATTCGTGACCATGTTGATCTAAGCATTTGTATATATCATGGTGGCTATGAGCGTAATATTGAGACGGATGAAATTCTGAGTGACTCTGGAGAGAATCGGGCGTGGGAAATTTGTAAAGAGCTAGATTTTGACCTGCTACTTACTGGTCATCAACATATTCCAGCTGCGGGAAAGTTGGTTCACGGGACTTACACGGTTCAACCTGCAAACAATGGTATTCATTTCTTGGAAATCGAAGGTATTGTTAGTGAAGCAGGTGTTGAATTCACTTCAGAATTGAAAAAAGGGGTTGAGGACTTTGATCCTGAGGGGTTAGCTGAGTTGTTACGCATAGAAAAGGAAGTTCAGAAGTGGCTAGATGAACCGGTTGGACATTTTAGTGCTCCTTTAGAAGTTGATGAAAAAGTAGCTATGGCTTTGAATGGTTCGCCGATTGCTGATTTTTTTAATCAAGTACAACTTTGGGCAACTGGGGCAGATATTAGTGCAACTAGCTTAGGAAATGTGGTTAAAGGATTTAATAAATCAGTGACTGTGCGGGATGTAGTGTCGACCTATGTTTATACTAACACATTGACTGTAGTAGAAATTACTGGCAAACAGCTCACACAACTATTAGAGCGTCCAGCCTCTTATTTAGAGCTTGATGAGGCGGGACAACCACAAGTATCAAGATCGTTTTTAGAGCCAAAAATTGAACATTATAATTATGATTTTTTTGCAGGTTTAGCCTATAACGTTGATTTGAATGAACCAGTAGGCAAGCGTGTGAATCAAGTAGCAGTTGACGGAAAAATAATTGCAGATCAAGATGTATTCACGCTTTGCATCAACAATTATCGCTCTACAGGAGCAGGAGGATATGATATTCTTGCAGATTGCCCAATTGTTAAAGCCCATGCAGTAGAGATGAGTGAATTAATTATCAGCTATCTAGAAGAGTACAAATTTGTAGAAGTGCAGAATTTTGAAGCACCAAAATACAAATTTTAGCGCAAATTTACATAGTTGTTTTTGCATGAGTTTACCATCAAATTTTAAAAAAGTAGGTTTTCACTTGATTTTAGGTGAAAAGTTTGGTTTAATAGTATCAAAGAAAGGAAGTGTTTACCATGACTGATAAAGAATTAGTTGCATTAGCGTTAAAAGCGAGAAAACTATCCTACTCTCCCTATTCAAATTTTCAAGTAGGGGCTGCACTCCTCGCTAAAAATGGCAAAGCCTACACAGGTTGTAACATTGAATCAGCGTCTCATACACCGACCAACTGCGCTGAACGAACCGCCTTTTTCAAAGCAGTCTCAGAAGGTGTAACAGAATTCACAGCCATTGCGGTAGTCGGTGGTTTGAAGGGAACTAAAATCGACATTTGCTCTCCATGCGGTGTGTGCAGACAGGTTATGGCAGAATTTTGTGAGAGTGAATTCCGTATCATAATGGCAGATGAAGATTATAATATGCGCATATGCAGCTTAGATGAGGTTTTGCCATATAGATTCGGACCAAAAGATTTAAGCGATAGGAGTTGATAATTGATGTTTAGAATGTATGATTTAATCCAAAAGA